>Ga0335073_10004399_pt1 | contig 19721 bp, 17 predicted proteins | sample Lox_Sample_22_FD_207093 | JGI IMG/M metagenome (GOLD analysis project Ga0335073, IMG submission 207093) | Soil microbial communities from Loxahatchee National Wildlife Refuge, Florida, United States - Lox_Sample_2.2 | ecosystem: Environmental > Terrestrial > Soil > Wetlands | place: USA...
GCTCGGCCTCGGCGATGCGGGCGATCTCGCCGATGGAACGGCCGTTATAGGAGTGGCCGGCATGTGTCATGACGCCGCCGAGGCGCAGGCCAAGCGTACTGGCAATCTGGAGCAATGCGTCGTCGTCGGGCGGCACGCCGCCACGCGATTCGCCGGTGTCGATCTCGATCAGCGTGCGCGGCGGCTGCGGATGGGCGGCGATGGCGGCGGCGGTCTCGGGATCGTCGGTCAGCACCATCACGTGCGCGCCGGCGGCGTTCAGCTTGGCGACCTGGTCGAGCTTCTGCGGCGTGATGCCGACGGCGTAGAGGATGTCGGCGATGCCATGTGCGGCGAAATATTCCGCTTCCGCCAGAGTGGCAACGGTGATGCCGCCCGGCTGTCCCTGCAGGGCGAGGCGCGCCACGTCGATCGACTTCGCCGTCTTCATGTGTGGGCGGAGCGCAACGCCGTGGCGGCCGACCGCTGCCGCCATATGCTCGATGTTGCGACGGAGGATGGTGCGGTCGAGCACCAGGCAGGGCGTCGGCAGGTCGGTGAGGTTCATGCGGGCGGGGTCCAGGTTGCGTCGTCGTCGATCGGGATCACGGGGCGCGGCATGTGACGCCAATTGAAGCGCGACAGGATGGGGCTGGTCAGCCCTGGTGCGTCGATCTCGACGATATCCTGATGGCGGAAGAATTCGTCGAAGCCGCCGCGGAAATGGCCGCGCGACTTCACCACCACGACACGGGCGGCGGCAATGTCCAGGCCGAACGTTTCGAAGAACGCCGGATCGGCACACTGGTAGCGGTTGGACAGCACCACCACGGTGATGCCACCGAGTTGCAAGGCCGCCGCGGCGCCCAGGTCGAGCGTATTGTTGGCATAGATGCCGCGCCGGCCACGCACCGTGCCGGACAGCAGCCGGCGGACATCTGCCGTCGCGGCGAACGGCTTGGAGAATTCGTCGCCGCCGCCGCGGTTGAAGCGGGCAGTGAAGCGAGCGCCCTCGCCCAGCCGGTGCGCCTCCGCGGCGAGCGCTGGATCGTGGATCACGCCGACCAGTGCGTCGCGCACACCGGCGGCATGGAAGGCTTGCAATATCCACATCGTGTTGCCGCGACCGCCGCCGCCGGGATTGTCCGCCACGTCGGCGAAGGCCAGCGCCTGTCGCGACGGATCCTCCGTTGCCTTCGCCAGGCGGGTGGCTTCTTCCAAGGATGTCAGCACCGGACTAAACCGGTCCCGCCGCGCCCAGCCGGCGCTCGCGATTTCGCGTGCCAGGCCGTTGGCCGTATCGGCGTCGGTCGCGGTCACCACCACCATCAGGCCGTTGAACGGCGTGTCGGCATAGGCGAAGCCGCCCATCACCGAGACGTTCAGCACGCGTCCGGCATAAGGCGCTTCGCCCATACGCTGCTGGCCGAGATCGATCAGTTCCCCGTACGGCCGATTGGGTGCGTCCTTGCCGGTGAGCTGTGTCACCGTGGGCGGCACGATCGGCAGTCGGATCCGCGCGAGATGCGTGCGCGTGCCGGAGATCAGGCGGCGCAGGATGGCAGCGGCCTCGGCGCCGCGTTCGCGCATGTCGAGATGCGGGTTGGTGCGGTAGCCGATGAAGGCGTTCACGAGCGTCACGTCGTCATCCGACACGTTGGCGTGCAGATCGTAGGTGGCGACCACCGGCACGGCATCGCCGACCACGCGGCGCACCAGACGCAACAGCGTGCCTTCCGGATCGTGGTCCTGCGTGGTGAGGCCGGCGCCGTGCAGCACGCAATACACGCCAGCCAGCTCGCCCGCCTGGCGCAGGCCGGCTTCCCACCGCGTGAGTAGTTTGTCGAAGAATGCATGGTCTACGGGGCCATTCGGCTCGGCCATGGCGAGGGTGATCGGCACCGGCTGCCACGGCCCGGCGGCGTCCATGGCGGCGACGAAGCCGGGCAATTCGGCCAGCATGCGCGGGGCAGGCGCGCGGGCTTCATCGAGCATCGCCTGGCCGGAAAGCATGGTGCGGGCGGCGAAATCGGCCTCGGTGGCGATGGGGGCGAAGCGGTTACACTCGATCGAGAAGCCCAGCAAAGCCACACGCATGGTGCAAACCTTTTTCGGCGGCGGGGAAAGACAGTAAGGGCAGGTGGCGTTGCCAGCAACCTGCCAAGCTGCGGCAATCGGCCGATTTGAACTTTGGTTCTTGACCCGAACCGGGCATCCACGCTGTCGGTACCACCGTCGTTGGAATCGAAGGCCCGCCTGTACCGGCAGGATCGTTCTCCGCGAATGGATGCGGCTTTGCCCTACGATCTCATTGTCAGGAGTGGACCGTGCGGGGTTGACGATCCGGGCGAGCTACGATGCGCGAGCCGAATCGCGGCGTTGCGTAAAAGGAGAGTCCATTCCTGCAAGCCCGTGTGAGCCAAGAGACTGAAGCTTGGGCCTCATCGCACCAGTCGTCAGCTTGGAAAGGCAGAACATGAAAACTAGGCGCACGAACATCCCGCCCGCGGCCGTCATTGTGGTACTGCTCCTCGCGCTGGGCGGCATCGCCCTCGCGGCACAGGACAGGTACGCCTTGCCGGTGCCGGGCGGCCTGGCCTTCGCCGAATTCAGGGGATACGAAGATTGGCGGATCATCGCTGTTAGTCACAATGGGACGTTGATCGCGACGATCCTCGGCAATCCAGCGATGATCAACGCATTCAAGGCGGGTATTCCCGGCAACGGCAAGCCGTTTCCCGACGGCGCCAAGATGGCGAAGATCCATTGGACCGCAAAGACGGCCGCCGACGAGCCGGGTCAACCGTTCGTGCCGGGCACCCTGCATGATGTCGACTTCATGGCGAAAGACACCAAGAGGTTCGCGGATAGCGGTGGATGGGGATATGCCGAGTTCGAGTATGACGCTGCGTCCGATACGTTCAGGCCGGGCGATCTACACGACACGCCGCAGCAAGCGCACGACGCCAAGTGCGGATTTGCCTGCCACTCGATCGTGGCAGCCAAGGACTACGTTTTCACGGCATACCCGCAGCGGTGAAGGCACTGCCGGCCTTGCCTCAAGCGATGCCTGTTGTCCCATGGCGCGCCGAACGTCGTCACGATGGATGGGGTTGAGCATGACTCCGTGGCTTTTGTCGACTAATGGCGATGCCGCCCGCGATGTAGTTGGTCAGGACTGCGCTGCATCGCCAGGAGGCGCAGCACATCCCGCCGATGACCCTGTCCGGTCAGCACAGGAACATTGCTCCACCGCCGCCGCGAATGCCCGGCGAGGCGGCAGCTGCACAAACCGGATAGGGACACCGACCGAAATTTAGAAGTGGGCACGGCAAAGCGCTTCGATGCGCTCCGCGAGCCGTCGCCCGTCCATGCGCCAAGGCGTGCGGAGCGCGGCGGTAGTCGCCGGGGCATCGCCGGCCGTCGTGTCTTTGATCGGACGCATGTTCCAGAGGGCAACCGAACCGAAATCCCGGAACGCCTGCTGGTGGAGCGTTTTTGTGTCCGCGATGCGGTCATCAGTCATAGCTAAGCCCATTCGCCACCATCATAGCACTGACCTACCATCTACCCCCAACCCCTTGACCCCACCCCCCATTCGCGCACGGTGCCCCCATCACAGGCCGAGACCCATCCGCAATGCCCGACCCCGCCGCCACCCGCCACGCATTGCACACCCTGTTCCATCCCCGTGCCGTGGCGGTGATCGGCGCCTCCGACGACACCACGAAACACGGCTACATCGTGCTGAACAACGTGCGCGAGGCCGGCTTCACCGGCGGCCTCTACGGCATCAGCCGCCGCCTGAAAGCGGTGAACGGCATCCCCTGCTTCCCCGACCTGGCATCGGTGCCGGAACCAGTGGACGTGGCGTTCCTCGCCATCCCGGCCGATTCCGCCGTCCAGGCCGTGCGCGACTGTGCCCACGCCGGGCTCACTGCGGCGATCGTCGGCTCGGCCGGCTATGCCGAGAGCCTCGACGCGGGCGGTGCCGAACGCCAGGCGGAACTGGCCCGCATCGCCACCGAGGCAGGCATCCGCATCGTCGGACCCAACTGCAACGGCATCTACAACGCGCACCTGCCGCTCTCGATCGGCTTCAACACCTCGCATGCGAAGCGGCAGACGGCGGGCGGCATTTCAATCTTCTCCCATTCCGGTGCGTTGTTCGATGCCATGGCCGGGCGTTTGCGCATGCTGGGCGCCGGCCTCTCGCTGTTCGCCTCCGCCGGTAACGAGGCGGATTTCTCCGTCCTGGACTACATGGAATACGCGATCGGTCACGCGCCGACCCGCGTCATCGCACTGCTGATCGATTCGCTGGACGACGGCCCGCGTTTCCGCCGCCTCGCCTTGCAGGCGGATGAGGCAGGCAAGCGCGTGGTGGTGCTGAAGATCGGTTGCTCGGAGGCGGGTGCCCGCGCGGCGGTAGCACATTCCTCGCGCATCGCCGGCGATGATGCGGCCTACGCGGCATTGTTCGAAGCGAGCGGCGTCGCGGTCGCGCGCTCGCTGGAGGGGTTCATGACCGCCGCGGCATTGCTGAACCGCTATGGACGCCGTTCGGGTGCGCTGGGCGCGATGTCCACCTCCGGCGCCGGCGCGTCGCTGCTGGCGGATCGCTGCGCCGCACTGGGCGTGCCGCTCGCGGAACTCTCGCCCGAAACGCACGGCGCCATCGACGGCCAACGCATGTTCTCGCGCATCGGCAATCCGCTTGATCTGGGTATTTTCGGTGGCATGCGCCGCGCGGCTTCGGTGCCGGTATCGCTCGCGGGCGATCCGGGCGTGGGAGTCGCGCTGGCGCTGGTGCATTCGATGAATCCGTGGCAGGGCGATCCGATCCGCGCCGCCCTGGCCGCTGCGCGCGAGACCTCAGGCAAGCCCCTGCTGATCGTCGCCCCTGGGGGCATGCCAGAGGCGGAACGCGGCTTCTATGCAACGTGCGGGATGGACGTGTTCACCGAGACCGACATCGTGCTGGAGGGCATCGGCGCGCTATTGACGCCGGGGCCGGACTCCGCAGCCTCGTCATGGCCCGGCTTGACCCGGCCATCTACCCTGGAAGATCGGGCGCATGCCGCACCCGGACCCGTGAATTCACGCGTGGATGCGCGGGGGAAGCCCGGCCATGACGAGCGGCGCCCGGCGCGCATTGTGTCCGTGCTGCCCTCTCGCCCACTCACGGAACCCGAAAGCCTGCGTCTGCTGAGCGATTTCGGCGTGCCGGCGGTCGAAACCATCGAGTGCAGTTCAGCCGAAGCCGCTTGCGAAGCAGCCGAGCGCGTCGGCTGGCCGGTCGTTCTGAAGGGCGTGGCGGAAGGCGTCTCCCATAAGACCGAACGCGGCCTGGTGTACACCGACCTGCGCAATGCCGACGCCTTGCACGCCGCCTACGCCGCGCTGGGAATGCAGCACGCCATCGTGCAGCCGATGGTGCCGGCCGACCTGGAGGCGATTGCCGGCATCAGCCGTTCGCCCGGTGTCGGCCTGACGCTGCTCTGCGGCCTCGGCGGCATCCACGCCGAGGCATTGCACGACGCCTGCCTCTGGCCTGTCCCCGCTTCCCGCGAGGCCATCGCGCACAAGCTGGCCCGCGGCAGCCTTGGGCGCGTATTGCGCGGCCCGCGCTGGCCCCACCCCGATGCCATGCGCGGGCTGATCGATCTGTTGCTCGCGCTGCAAAACGTTGCCATCGCCTTCGACCATGACCTGGAAGCGGTGGACATCAATCCGGTCATGCTCGGTGCGGTCGGCGCGATCGCGGTGGACGCGCTGGTGGTGCCACGCGCATGACCGCGCGGGTGATTGCCACCTACCATGTGCGCGGCGATGCCGCGTCGATCGAGGCGCGCGCCCAGGCCATCGCCGTCGAGCAAAGCGTCGAGATGCCGCTGGACGCGATCGACGAACCCGCCGTGCTGCAAGACATCGTCGGTGAGGTGCAATCGATCGACCCGATCGACGCGAGCGTGTCTGCCGTGCGCATCGGTCTTGCCGCCGCCACCATCGGCAACGATGCCGGCCAGATGCTGAACATGTTGTTCGGCAATACCTCGCTGCACGAGGACGTGGTGCTGCACGACGTATCCCTGCCGGCGGAGCAAGCGGCGGCATTCGGCGGCCCACGCCACGGCATCGCCGGGCTGCGCGCGCGGATCGGCGTCACACAGCGGGCACTGACTTGCTCGGCGTTGAAGCCGCAAGGGTTGTCGCCGCGGCGACTGGGCGCTCTGGCCGAACGTTTCGCCCGCGGCGGTATCGACTTCATCAAGGACGACCACGGCCTGGCGGACCAGGACTACAGCCGCTTCGCCGACCGCATCCGAGCCTGCGCTGCCGGCATTGCCCGCGCGACGCAAGCCACCGGTCATCCGACGCACTACGTGCCCAGCCTGTCGGGTGACCTGAATGCCATGCGCCGTCAGCTTGGCCTGGCGCGCGAGCATGGGATCGACTGCGTCATACTGGCGCCGATGATCGCCGGGTTCGCGAACGTGCAGGCGCTGCTTGCGGAATTTCCTGACATCGCATTGCTCGCACATCCCAGCCTTGGTGGCGCCGCGCGCATCGCGCCCGCGCTGCTGATCGGCAAGCTGTTTCCGCTGCTCGGTGCCGACGCCGTGATCTTTCCGAATTTCGGCGGCCGCTTCGGCTATTCGCCCGCGACCTGCCGCACGCTTGCGGACAACGCGCGCCGGCCGGAACACGCGCTCCGCCCAAGCCTGCCGGTGCCTGCCGGCGGCATGACGCTGCAACGCGTGCCGGAGCTGCTTGACTTCTACGGTCCCGACGCGATGTTGCTGATCGGCGGCAACTTGCTCGCGGCGCGCGCGCAGCTTACGGAGGCGACCGCCGCCTTCACCCGCGCCGTCGCGGCGCATGATCATCGGTAGCGGACCATGGACATCGAATCGGCACCACAGAAGCGTGACTTTCACAACGACTTTCGCTGGGATGGCGTGACCTTCATGCCGTACAAGCAGGAGGGCAGCGCGACGTTCAAGGATGTGTCGCGTCAGGTGTTGTTCCAGGAGCCCGGCATGGGCTGTGAACTCCGCTATTTCGAAGTCGGTGCCGGTGGCTTCTCCACCTTGGAGCAACATGAGCATGCCCATGCGGTAATGATTTTGCGAGGGCAGGGGCATTGCTTGCTCGGAACCGAGGTGGTGACGGTGAAGCCATTCGACCTGGTGACGATCCCGTCCTGGACCTGGCACCAGTTCCGCGCCACGCAGGGCGAGCCATTGGGCTTTCTGTGTATGGTGAACCAGGATCGCGACCGCCCGCGGCTACCCTCCGCGGAAGATCTGGCGGCACTGCGTGCGGTGCCGGCGGTCGCGAAGTTTTTGCAGACTTGATAACCCGTCATGGCCGGGCTCGAAAACCCATGGCCCGCTTGATGATCCGTCATGCCGGGCCTGACCTGGCCATTCACCCACGATGATTCGTGCGCAGACGGCCGGCTGAAGCCCGGCCACGACGCAGGGGAGGAAATCATGGCGCCCAATGCCAAGCGCGTGTTCTACGTGAAGTACCTGTCCTCGCCGCTCTATGTGCAAATCCTGGCGGAGCGGCCGGACGTATTGCTCGATCGCCTCGAGAACGAGTCGCCCGACGACGTCGTCGCACCGGTGCTGGACGCGGCGCATGTGTACCAGATCGGCGCCTCGCGACAGGTCATTGCGCCGCATTTCCAGGTCGGCGCCGCGTTGCTGCGACGCCTGCCCAACCTGGTCGCGGTGTCATCCAACGGCGCCGGCTACGACACGGTGGACGTGGATGCCTGCACCGTGCAGGGCATCGCGGTGGTGAACCAGTCGGGCGGCAACAAGGAAGGCGTGGCGGAGCATGCGCTGGCCATGATGCTGACCCTGTCGAAGCGCATCATCGAGACCGATCGCCGCATGCGCGCCGGCCCTGGCATTCCGCGCAACACCTATATCGGCCGCGAATTGCTGAACCGCACGATCGGCGTGATCGGCATCGGCAACGTGGGCGGCCGGGTGGCGGAACTGTGCCGCGGCCTATTCAACATGCGGGTGCTTGCCTGCGACCCGTATTTGACCCCGGCGCAGATTCGCGCGCGGGGGGCGGAGAAGGTCGAACTCGACGAACTGCTGCGGACCGCGGATTTCGTCTCGGTGCATTGTCCCCTGACACGCGAATCGCGCGGCATGATCGGTGCGGCGCAGTTCGCGCTGATGCGGCCGGAGACGTATTTCATCACCACGGCCCGCGGCTTCATCCACGACGAGATCGCGCTCGCGGAGGCATTGGCGTCGCAGCGCATCGCCGGCGCGGGTCTCGATGTGTGGGAGGAAGAGCCGCCACCCCACGACCATCCCTTGCTGCGTTTTGACAATGTGCTGGTGAGTCCGCACACGGCGGGTGCCACCGAAGAGTCGCGCGAGAACATGGCGCGGTTCGCAGCCGAGCAAGTGCTGGACATCCTCGACGGCAAGCGTCCGCCGCGGCTGGTCAACCCCGAGGTGTGGCCGGCCTACCGGGAACGGTTCGGCCAGGTCATGGGGTTCAGTCCCGCGGAGTGAGCGGGTGGCCTCGGACGACATTGTGCTGGTGCCGTACGATCCGGCGTGGCCCGGATTGTTCGCCGAGGAGGCGGCGCGGCTGCGGGGAGTGCTCCATCCGGTGCGGGTGATCGGGATCGAGCATTTCGGCAGTACCGCAGTGCCCGGACTGGTCGCGAAGCCGATCATCGATATCCTGATAGCGGTGCCATCCCTTGCGTACGCGAAGATCGCGTTCGTGGTGCCGATCAAGGCACTCGGTTACATCTATTGGGAGGACAATCCCGCAACCGATCGAATGTTCTTCGTCAAGGGCATGCCGCCTCATGGTGAGCGCCGGACGCATCACGTGCACATCACCGAACCGGATGGCGAGATGTGGCAACTGCGCCTGGCATTCCGCGACCATCTTCGTGCGCATCCGGACGAGGCGGCGCGTTACGCTGCACTGAAGCGCGAACTGGCGCAGCGCCATGCGATGGATCGGGAGGCCTATACGGCGGCGAAGAGCGATTATGTCGAAGCAGTGCATCGGGATATGGCGCTCGCTTAGCCCATCCACAGTGTCGCGAAGCAACCGTTACCGAGTGATGGGTCGCATTCGGATCCTGCGTGGTTCAATTACCGAGAAATGGCCAGCCCAATCTGGTCGCTGAACACGTAATGCGGCCAAATGCCGTTCAATGCTCGTGGCACCGATGCGACGGAGACGGAACAGTACGATGCCGCAAGTTGGCGGCAATGCGGCACGCACGGCCAGTTCTTCGAAGTCCTTGTCGAATGCCAGCAGGATACGTTCCTCTTGAACGGCGATTGCAAGCGCGGCCGGATCGCCTGGTCACGGCGCGAGCAGCTCTTGTCCAGGCGACATCGTGACCGGCTGCGACAAGCGCGGAGACGGCAGCGCCGGGAAAGTTCTCGTCTGCGAGAAAGCGCATCTTCAGGCCGCGCTCGGGTAGGCCTTCTCGGCAATCAATCGGTCCCTGGCATAAGCCGGGCACGCAACGACGTCATCATGCGTCAAGCCGGGATAATTGCTGAATGCGGCTATCCAGTTTGCGCAGGTTCGCCAGCCCCTGTCGATCTTGCGCCGACTGTGGCTGCGCCCGCCTGCGCTAACCGGATAGGAACATTACCGATATATCGGCCTCCTCCCAACCGCCGGCCATCAGCCCAAGGATGAATTCGGCCGAGAGTCGCGTGCCGCGGATCACCGGTTTGCCCACCAGGACCCGGGGATCGAGTGAGATTCGCGGATGGCTGACGTCCATGACTATCTCCGATGCTCGGCGCTGATCATTGTCGGGGTTACGGTCCCGCACGGCGTTTCCGCAACCGAGTAGCGAAGTCGACCACCTCGAACAGATCGGGTATGCAGGTCGCAGCGGTCTGCGATGGCGCCGGCTGGGACCAAACGGGGGGCCGACTGGAGGTACTGGACAACGCTCAGTCTCCTTCCGCTGCCGCCCTGTCCCCGCCACGGAGTTTGACTTCCGGCGCTCATTGCCGACACTCCCCACCCCGCAGCTTCGGGAGTGACGCATGGAACCGCTGGTGACGACCGGTTGGCTGGCCGAGCAACTTGGCAAGCCGGACCTCGTGGTGTTCGACGCGACCAAATACCTCCCGAACGAATCGAAGGACGGGCATGTCGAGTTCCTTGCCGCGCATATTCCCGCCGCTCAGTATTTCGACATCGACCAGATCGCCGACCCCGACACCGACCTGCCGCACATGGTCCCCACGCCCGGGCGTTTCGCCAAACTGATGGCACAGCTCGGCGTCGGCAACGATGCGCGCGTGGTGTTCTATGACCAGAAGGGCCTCGCCTCAGCAGCGCGCGGCTGGTGGCTGATGGGCTTGTTCGGCCACGACAACGCCGCGGTGCTGGACGGCGGCCTGCCGAAATGGGTGAAGGAGGGACGGCCGGTAAAGTCCGGCGAACCGTCCGCGCCGGCGCCTGCCACCTTCCGCCCGGACTTCCGCGCTGCCCGCTTGCGCGGTGTCGGCGATGTTCTTGGCAACGTGGCGACGGGGGCAGAACTGGTGCTCGATGCCCGCGCCGCCGGACGCTTCACCGGCGCCACACCGGAGCCCCGCGCGGGCATGCGCAGCGGTCATATCCCCGGCTCCGCCAGCCTCCCCTATACCGATCTGCTGCATGCCGACGGCACTTTCAAATCCGTGCCGGAACTGCGTGTCCGGTTCGCGCAGGCCGAGGTCGACGGCAGCAGACTGCCGGTAACGAGCTGCGGTTCAGGCGTCACCGCCTGCATCCTGACGCTCGGGCTGCGCCTCGCTGGATTGCCGGAGGGCGCCGTCTACGACGGTTCCTGGACGGAATGGGGCGGCCGTGCCGATACGCCGGTAGTGACCGGCTGAACGCGCGCGGCGGCGTCGGTCCACGCCATCAGGCGTGCGCCCTGGCCTCGGTCCACGCCATCAGGCGTGCGCCCTGGCCTCGGTCCTCGCCATCGGACAAGCAATGACAGACCAGGCCAGCCCCCACCGCCGCCCTTTGCGCCGCGCCGCTCGCGTTCCAACATGCCACGCATGACCCAATCCGCCATCGACGCCGTGCTCTCGGCGATCACCTTCGACGCCAACGGCCTGGTGCCCGCCATCGCGCAGCAGCATGATAGCGGCGAAGTCCTGATGCTCGCCTGGATGAATCGCGATGCGGTGGCGGAGACGCTGGCCACCGGCCGGGTCTGCTATTTCAGCCGCAGCCGCAACGCGCTGTGGCGGAAGGGCGAGACCTCCGGCCAGTGGCAGCGTTTGCACGAACTGCAGGTTGATTGCGACGGCGACACGCTGCTGCTGCTGGTGGAGCAAGAGGGGGTGGCGTGTCACACCGGCCGGCGTTCGTGCTTCTTCCGCGCGGTACGCGACGGCGCGCTGGTGGAGATCGCGGCGCCGTTGGTCTCGCCGGAACTGCTCTACGGGCACGGCCACGCCCACGGCTGACGTCCCGGCGGTCACGCCGGCGGCGGGCGTTCCCCGCGCTGGCAACGCCACGCCGGTGCGGCGCCTGCCGAAGAGTCCGGCGGCGCTTGCCCTCGCTCTCCAACCTTCGTCCGCTTCGGGGCTCGGGCTCGCACTCGGAGGGGGAGAGCCCCGTCCTGAGCCATTCAGCTTGATGTGCGGCCAGTCATACTGGTGCGCTCGCGCCGTCGCCTGACGCGCCGGAGCCGTCTCCTGGTGCGCTTGCGCGGTCTCTTGTTGCACCCGCGGCGTCGCCGGATGCGCGCGCGGCTTCCGCCGCCGCAGCGTCAATGCGCGCGCGATGGGCCGAGGGCGAGCCATAGAGCGGCGCCATCGCCATTGCCTTGCGCAGGAACAAGTCCATGTCGGTCGTGTCGGCGTAGGGGGCGCCGACATGCAACTGCACGCAGGTCCGCGTCACCGTCAGCGCCGCATCGCAGCAACGCAGCCTGGCCCGTGACACCGCCGCCTGCCTTGCCGGCTGTCGCGTCTCAACCTCCATCGCCTCGATCACGTTTTTCACCAGGGACCGCGTCAGCGACACCTGCACGTCCATGTCGGCCGCACGGTCCCGCACCGCCTCGAAAATCCCGGTCGTCTGGTCGAACAACTCGCGCGTCTTCAGGTAGCCCTGCGTGATGGCGAGGGCGCGGTCCATCATCCCAAGCAGATAGGCCCCGTTCGCCAGGATCATTTGCTCCAGCGTCTCGGTGGCGTCGCCGGCGACCGGCGCTGCCGGCGTGCGGTCGAACATCAGTGTGCCGATATTGCCGCCGTCCTGGGTTGGTTCCAGCACGACGTTCAGGCCAGGCGCGCCATGCTCTACCAGGGCGAGCCCGCCCGGCACGGTCACCAGGAACGCATCCGCGCCTGCCGCCATCGGCACCAGCACCTTGCGTCCGTCCAGCCGGCCCTCGCGGTACTCGACCGAGCCGCTCAGCGACAGGCTGTCCGGCGACTCCTGCCAGGCGGGCAGCACGATGCGGTCGCCCGACAATACCGCCGCCAACATCTCGGCCGGCAGCAGCGGGGCAACCACCGCCGCCTGGATCAGCGGCTCGGGCACGAGGTCGCCACCAAGTTCCTCGGCCAGGTCGCAGAACGCGCGCAGGCCGAGGCCGGAGCCGCCGGCATGCGGCGCCACCAGCATGCCCAGCCAGCCTTTCTCGCACATCTGCCGCCAGACGGCGCGATCGAAACCGGGATCTGTGCAGAGCAATGAGCGGACGCGCTTGAGGTTGCCTTTGCGCGGGTCGCCGCCTCGCGCCCTTTGCCGTATCAGCCTGAGATGTTCCAGCGGGTCCATCATCACGGGCGCCTCCGCATGCCGCGGGGAGCGTCGCGCCCGGGGGCGCCGGGGGTCAAGCGGAATGATGTCCCAATTGTTCGTCAACACGGAGAGTTTGTTGCGTCGCGGTGGCAATCTCAGCCATACCGTCGACCCTGCCGCGCGTGGTGCGACGGCGCCTGCGCCGGGGGAGAGGTGGATGCCGCGCGAGACCGAGCCGAGCCAGGCCCATGCTGCTGCCTGACACCGCGACGATCCTCGCCTTTGGCACCATCCTGCTGATCGCGGTCGGGGGATTGCAGCTTTGGCTGTGGCGGAGGGATCCGGCGCTACCCGAGCTCGGCGCCTGGGGTGTCGCGCACCTGCTGGCCGGAATCGGGCTGGGATTGCTCGCGGCCCGGCCGGTGGCGCTGCATTTTGTCTCGATCGACGTTGGTAACGCCCTGATCCTGACCGGCGGCGGCGTCGGATGGATGGGCGCGCGGCGTTTCGAAGGCCGCTCCGCAGCTCTGCCCGTCGTGCTGGCGGGCGCGGCACTTTGGCTCGTCGCCTGCCAGCTCCCCGCCTTCTACGACAGCATGCCCGATCGGGTGGCCGGCAGCGCGGCTCTGCTGGCGCTGTATGGCGGGCTGTGCGTGCGGGAGTTCGTCCGCAATCGTCCCGGGGGCCGGCTGCCCTCGCGCCCGGCACTGGCAATCCTGTTTGCGATCGACACGATCGGCCACGTCAGCAGGCTGCTGGTCTCGCTGCTGTCCGGGTTCAGCCAGCCGGTGTTCAGCCTGCCGGAGTCGATGTGGTTCGGCTGGCCGGCGATGGTGGGGACGGTGATCGTCACCGCCACCAGCGTGCTGCAAATCGCCGCCGCGAAGGAGGCAGCGGAGCAACGCTCCAACGCCGTGCTGGCGCAGGCGCGCGATGCGGCGGACCGGGCCAACCTGGCCAAGTCGCGGTTTCTCGCCCGCATGAGCCACGAGCTGCGAACGCCGCTGAACGGCATGCTCGGCATGGCGCAGATGCTGACCCGCGATCGCTACCTGCATGGCATGCAGCACGAGCGGGCGGTGATGATGGAGCGCTCCGGCCGCCACCTGCTGGCGATCATCAACGACATCCTGGATCTTGCCAGCGTGGAATCGGGCCAGTTCCAGCTTGCGCCGAGGCCGGCGCTGGTCGCCGACATCGTGCAGGGCAGCGTGGACCTGGTGGCGGAAACTGCCGCCGCGAAGCGCGTCACGCTGGAGCAAGCCTGCGACCCGGACGTGCCGCAGGCCGTCCTGGCTGACGCGTTGCGGGTGCGACAGATCGCGGTGAACCTGCTTGGCAATGCCATCAAATTCACGCCTGGCGGCGGCTATGTCGTGCTCCACGTGGGGCGGCTGGCGGCCGAGGGCGGGCTGCGCCTGACGGTCACCGACACCGGCCCGGGCGTGGCGCCGGAATTCCGCCCGCATCTGTTCCAGGACTTCGCCCAGCGTCCGGTCGGCGCCGGCACGGGGGAGGGCACCGGGCTGGGGCTGTCGATCAGTGCCTCGCTGGCGGCGGCGATGGGGGGTGCCATAACTTACGAACCGGGCCTGGGCGGCAGGGGCAGCCGCTTTGTCGCGGCACTGCCCCTCGCGACAGCGGAGCCACCCGTGCCGCTGCCGGTCGCCGTGGTGCCGCCGCGAAGAGCGGCGTCGGGGCTGCTGGTGCTGGTGGTGGACGATGTGCTGTCCAACCGCCGGCTGGCAGAGGCAATGCTGCACCAAGCCGGATATTCAGTGTGGGTTGCCGCCGATGGACCGGCGGCGCTGGCGGCGCTGCGGCGCGACCTGTTGCCAGATGTGGTGCTGATGGACGTGCACATGCCTGGCATGGACGGGCTGACAGCGGCACGCCGCATCCGTGCCTTGCGGGGGCGCGCGGGTCACGTGCCGATCCTCGCGGTAACGGCGGATGTCAGCACCGATCGGGCGCAGGACTACCTCCATGCCGGCATGAACGGCGTGGTGACCAAGCCGATCGATATTGCCGCGCTGGACGATGCTATCGCGGCTGTGGTGACGCCGCCGATGTTCAGCCTGGAAGATGCAGTTTCGCCTCGGTTCGCGCCTGCAACGCCTCCAGCGTGACCCCGGGCGCCATGTCCAGCACCACGAAGCCGCGGTCGGAGACGTCGATCACCGCGAGGTTGGTGTAGACGCGCTTCACCGCGCCGACGGCCGTCAGCGGATACGAGCATTTGCTCACCAGCTTGGGCGTGCCGTCCTTGGTGGTATGCTCCATCATCACCCAAAGACGTTTGGCCCCGGCCGCGAGGTCCATGGCGCCGCCGACGGCGGGGGCGGTGTCGTTCTCGGAAGTGGCCCAGTTGGCGATGTCGCCGTTGTCGGCCACCTGGAAGGCGCCCAGCACGCAGAGATCGAGGTGCCCGCCGCGGATCATCGCGAAGCTGTCGCTGTGGTGGCAGAAGCTGCCGCCCTGGCGCAGCGTGACGTATTGCTTGCCGGCGTTGATCAGCCAGGGATCGATCTGATCCTTGGGCGGGGCCGGGCCCATGCCGAGCACGCCATTCTCGGAATGGAAGATCACTTCGCGATCCAGCGGCACGTGATCCGCGACCGCGGTGGGAATGCCGATGCCGAGGTTGACGTACCAGCCCTCCGGGATGTCACGCGCGACTCGCGCGGCCATCTGGGTGCGGCTGAGCGGCCTGATGTCGGAGACGGCGGTGTCGGGCATCGATGGCTCCCTCCCGGTCACGGGTGCCTTGGCGTTGGGTTTCAGGTGTAGCGCGGTTCGGGGGGCGTGGCCAACGGGCGGGGGCTGACGTGCGTGGCAGCGCCGGTGACGGCACGGGACGTGTGCACTCACCAGGTAGTTAATTCGACGCCGCACTCATCAGTTAGTTAAGGAAGGTCTGAACAAGTCCTCTTCCGGCCGATTGGGTTATTGAAAAAGCTCACAGATTTTCGAACGGCTGGGACGTATTCAGACCTTCCTTAAGCCTTGGACACCACCCGTTGCGCCAAGGTGACAATCCTCTCGCCGCTCGCGGCCGTGGCGAGTCCTCCGTCCACATTCGTTCAATCGAACAATGTCGCCAGCCGCTGCTTGATGCTGTCAGCGATGTAGAGGGCCACGGCCTGAATCGATGAGGTCGGATTCACCCCGCCCGACGTGACCCACACGCTGCCATCGACAATGAACAGGTTCCTGACGTCATGGGAACGACCCCAGGCGTTGACGACAGAGCGCTCCGGGTCATTCCCCATCCGCGCCGTGCCGAGCAAGTGCCCCGGGCTGTTGAGCATGGTACGCGACGCATAAATGTTGCTGGCACCGGCCGCCCGCAAAATATCCTCCGCCCGCGCGATGCCATGCTCCATCATGCGCCGCGTATTCTCGCTGATCCGGTAATCGATCCGCGCCGCGGGAATGGCGTGGCTGTCCTGCAGCACCGGATCGAGCGTCACGCGGTTACGCTCCTCCGGCAGGTCCTCGCAGGCGACGCCGATCAGCAGCCGGTGGTCGAGCAACGTGCGATAGACGCGGTGGTGGTCCTTGCCCCATGGCAGGCGCCCCTGAGCAACGCTGGTGATCGCCTCGTTCACCGGAGGGGTGCCGCGCGCAAACTGCAACGTGTAGCCGCGCACGAAACCGCGCGAGAGGTCGGTCTCGTAGAACTGCTTGCTCCACATCGTGGTCATCGGTCCGCGCGCACCGTCCAGCGGTTCCTCGACATAGCCGACCACCTGCGGCCACGGATGCAGCATCAGGTTCTTGCCGACCAGGCCGCTGGAATTTGCCAACCCGTTGGGGAAACGGGCAGAGGCGGAATTCAGCAGCAGGCGCGGCGTGCCGATGCCGTTGCAGGCCAGAATCACCACCTCGGCCGGCTGAAATTGCTCGTTGCCATCGACGTCGTAGTAGATGGCGCCCGCGGCCATGCCATGCTCGTTGGTGGTGATCTCCCGCACCCGGCAGCGCGTGCGCAACTCGACACCGGCCCGCAGGGCGCGCGGCCAATAGGTGATGTCGGTGCTCGCCTTCGCCCCCTGCGCGCAGCCGGGCGTGCAATGGCCGAGATTGATGCAGGCCGCGCGGCCGTCATACTCGACTGTGGCGACCGTGGTATCCGACGGCCACCAGTGCCAGCCGAGCTTGTTCACGGCGCGCGCATAGCAGCTTCCGGTCTTGCCCAGCGGAATGGGGGGCATCGGCGGGTCGCGTGGCGGCACGCCGGGATCGCCGGCGAGGCCGGAGACGCCCATCACGCGGTCGTTCTCCGCGAAGAATGGCTCCAGGTCCCAGTAGCTGATCGGCCAGTCTTCCGCCACGCCATCGAGCGACCGCACGCGGAAATCCGACGGATGCAGGCGTGGGAAATGCGCCGTGTACATGATCGTCCCGCCGCCCACGCCGTTGAAATTCGCGATCTTCATCGGCGACTCCGAATCGTTGATCGGGTAATCCGTCGGGCGCGCCCGCCGGTTGGGGCTGATGTCGAAATCGGCGAACCGCCGCGCCTCCCAGTCCCGCCCGTTCGATGGGAAATCGCTGTGCTTCATCCAGTCGCCTTGCTCCAGGCACAGGATGCGCATCTTGGTTTCGGCCAGGCTCCAAGCGACCGCCGCGCCGGATGCGCCGGAGCCGATGATCAGTACGTCGACGACGTCGTTGTGTGCCATGTCAGTATGCCCGGTCGTCGCGCCACAGTTGCGGGTGGTGGCGCACCGCGTCCAGCAGCGACCAATCGCCTTGCTCTAGCTTGTGGCCCTGTGGGAAAGGCGGGCGCGGTTCGTGGCCGAGCGCGCGCAGCACGCGGTCGTCGCGATAGTAGCATTGCAGCACCGCGCGGCTCAGCGCGGCGCCCACACCATCGCCACGCGCGCAAAGCGCTGCGATGGCTTGCTCTATGCGCGCTGCATCGACCGCAGCGAAATCGCCGCCGGCCGAGGCCGCGAGTTCCGCCAATGCCGACCGCACGTCGCCCAGGTCGCGACCGAGCGAGCGGATGATGTCGGCGAAGATCAGCGGATCGTCGGCGCCAGGAACGCCGTATTCCTCACTGGCCGGGATCATGGTTCCGGCGATGCGGCGCAGGTGCGCGCGTTCGGCGTCTGACAGCGCCGCGTCGAATTCGGTTTCCATGCCTGCCTCGATCGAGCCAGCGGCAACGCGCCGCCTGCTCGCGGAACCTGCGCATTCCATCGGCACGACGTCAATCGTGGTGGCGTGGCGCGCCGGATGGTGAGGCAGTGTTCCGGCTAGGTCTCGGACGGCTTGTCCCGCACGGCATCGGCGATTTCCATCGCCAGCGCGTCCAGCAGGGCCTTGTCCGGGAGCCGGCCGTTTGGATAGCGCTGCTTGGCCTCCCGCACCGTCAGGTCGCGCAGCACCACCCACAAGCCCTTGGCGGTCTCCGCGTGGCCGGATAAGCAGGCGCGGCGAATCAACGCGACCAGCTCATCAGACATGCGCCGCCGCATGGAGCGGTTGATCCGGTCGCGCACCACCGAGTCGTCCCACGGCTTGGTGGCCGTGCTTAACGCAGTCACTCGTCTTGCCAGTGGCGCGAACTGCCGCATCGCTTGTTCCAATTCGTCCCGACGGCGAGACTATCCAGCCCTCTGTTTCACTGCGGTTTCACAGGTGCGGGAGGGCCCGCTTGCTGCTTCCCGCCTGGCCCGTGCACTCTGCCTGCGGCCACGAGGGAAGCCGCACATGAAGGGATTGTTCCTGGACGCCGTCGATGACCTGGCTGACGTGTTCGCCCGCGTCGTCCGGCCCGACGATCCGCCGATGACCGTCAACCAACAGGAGCGAGTGCCGCCCGAGGACTTGCCGGGGATGCTGGCGGGCTACGATTTCGTGTTCGACGACCACTCGCAGATGCCCACCGCGGTGATGCGCCGCTGCGCCGGCCTCAAGCACATCATCTTCCTGGGTACTGGCGCGCGCAGCTACATGCACCCGGAGGAGCTCGCCGAGTTCGGCATCACGGTGCACATCATCAAGGGCTATGGCGATACCGCGGTGGCAGAGCATACCATAGCTCTGATGTGGGCCGCGACGCGCGGCATCGCGCGGATGGACCGCGAAATCCGCCGCGGCAACTGGCTGCGCACCGACGGGCCGCAGCTCACCGGCAAGACGATCGGGTTGCTGGGTTTCGGCGGCATCGCGGCGGAGGTGGTGCGCATCACCCATGGCTCCGGCATGCGCGTGCTGGCCTGGAACCGCTCGCCCAAGTCCGCGCCGGGCGTGACGTTCGTGGACATCGACACTCTGCTGGCGGAAAGCCACGTGCTGTCGGTGCACCTGCTGCTGACCGACGAGACGCGTGGTCTGCTGAGCGCGGAGCGGATCGCGCGGATGCGGCCGGGGGCGATCCTGGTGAACACCGCGCGCGGCGCCATCGTCGACGAGGCGGCGATGATTGCCGCGTTGCGGGACGGGCGGTTGCGCCACGCCGCGCTCGACGTGTTCACGACCGAGCCGTTGCCAGCCGATCATCCGCTGACGCGGCTCGACAACGTGACGCTGTCTGCCCATTCCGCCTTCAGAACACCCGAATCGAGCGAAAACCTGATCCGGCGGGCGCTGGACATCGCACGGCAGCTCGCGGGTCTCGGGCCGTGAGTGACGGCACTGGTGTCAGGCGAACACCAGCGCCCCGGGGCGCTTGAATTCGATTTCCACGAAGGCCATCGCAACGCTGCCGCCGTTCATGACGTCGTGCTCGATGCCGGCGGGCCGGTGATAGGCTTCGCCGGCAGGGAACCGGGTCTCCGTGACGGTCGATCCGTTGTCCACGCGCAGGATGGCATCGGTAAGCATGACGACGACGTAGGGCCAGCCATGCGTGTGCTGTCCTGTGACCGCGCCGGGCGCGAAATCCCAGCGGGTGATGCGCACATCGGCATCCTCGCGCTGTACGGTGGGCACGGCGGGAA
>Ga0335073_10004400_pt1 | contig 19721 bp, 14 predicted proteins | sample Lox_Sample_22_FD_207093 | JGI IMG/M metagenome (GOLD analysis project Ga0335073, IMG submission 207093) | Soil microbial communities from Loxahatchee National Wildlife Refuge, Florida, United States - Lox_Sample_2.2 | ecosystem: Environmental > Terrestrial > Soil > Wetlands | place: USA...
CCGCGGCAGACCACTTCGACAATCGCCGACCGGCCGGGTGCGCTGCCGTCCGCCATGACAATCCGTCCGCGAAGGAAGACGATATCGTTGGCGGATAGCGACAGACCGAAAGTAAAAATGGCGGTCAGGGGGATAATACGCCGCATTCTGCTTCAGAATACCGCCTTACTGGAGTGCGGAGGATCGGGTCGCGCCCCGGAAGAGTGCGCAGGTTCTCAAAACGCGGCCGGAACCGGGTTACAAACCGTAGCGAACCACGGTCGGCACCTGGTTCGTATCCACGGCTTTTTTGCCGGTAATCCGTTCCAGTTCGGCTACGAAATCACGGCAATCGGAGGAGCTTAAACGGAAAACCGCCTCCGATTTTGCGCCAGTCTCGCCGGTAGCCCACGACACGCCCACATAATGGGTTTCGGCTTCGCCCAATTTCATGAACGGCACCACATCCAGCACCGGCGCGCCAAAACGCCGCCGCACATTATTTCCATAGCTGATCTCGGTAATCGCGCTGGCAGCGACCTTGATCCGCTGCCGCCCGGCTTTGAAAACGATCTGTTCCGTTCCCAGGGTCGCCTTCATGGCGCCTGGCGTCACGTGCAGACTCCCGCCCTCATATTTCACGGGATAAATCGGGGTTTTGCCATCACCCGCCGAAGCGGTCCAGGGCAACACGGAGATCACGGAAAGTAAAAGCGCCAACCTCATAACACCACCTTAAAGATCTGCTTATCCTTAGGATGCTCCATCATACCCCCAAGTTACATTCCTTACGAAGCAAAGTTGCTGCCAGAACGTGTAGAATGCTCTTTGTCGCACATTTGAAAGGAGATAATCATGCGGTTCGTCCGTAGCCGTTGGATTTGGCTGTGCCTGGCGCTCACAGCCGTGAGCCTGACCGCGCAACAGGCGAACAGCCCTGGTATTCCCCGCGAGCTTTGGAGCCCCGTGGCAACCTTCTCGATCCTCGGATTCGACCCCGCCACGGGAGAAATCGGGGCTGCCGTCCAATCGCGCGTGTTTTCCGTGGGAAATGGTGTGCTCTGGGCGGAGGCCGGCGTTGGCGCGGCAGCCACTCAGGCCGTCGTGGATGTGAGCTACGGCCCGCAGGCCCTGGAACTCTTGCGGCAGGGGTATCCGCCTGAAAAAATCGTCAAATTCATCCAGGATGCCGACCCCGATCCCCGGCCCACCGATTGGTCGAAGGAAGGACGCCAGTTTGCCGTAATGAATGCCAAGGGGGAGTATGCGGCCTACACCGGTCCGAAAGCGACTCCCTGGGCCGGCAACAAGGGCGGCAAGTTCTGTACCGCGCAGGGCAACATTCTGGCCGGGGAAGACGTGGTGAACGGCATGGTCGAAGGCTTCGAGAACACCACCGGACACCTTTCCCTGCGGCTGCTGGCTGCGCTTGAAGCCGGACAGAAGGCCGGCGGAGACAAACGCGGCATGCAATCCGCCGCGATGCTGATCGTCAAGAAAAACGGCGGCGTGTGGCTGCACAACGATGTTGTGCTGCGCCTTCAGGTCGACGATAATCCCGAGCCGATCAAGGAGTTGCGGCGACTGGTCGAAAAAGCCGTGCAGCAGTTCCGGTTGGGACGGCCAGGCCGGCAGTAGGCCATCCGGCGAATCTCACGTATCGGCTCCAGTAGCGGTTTTAACTCCATGGTTAATATGGGCTTTTTCGGTGCACACCGTTATACTGCGGTTTGAGCGAGGCTCAACAGATTGGCAGATCAAACTTCGGATTCGGGCTCTCCTGCGCCAGCCATCGGCGCCGGCTATGAGGTGTTGCTGCAGCACTCCCCATCCCCGGCGATAGCCCACCGGGATCACATCATCACCTACGCGAATCCCGCGGCAGGGAAGATGCTTGGGGCCGATTCTCCGGGACAGTTGATCGGCCGCACGATCCTCGAATTTATCGACCCCACCTACCATGGCACGGCCCGCGAGCGAATCCGCGGAGTTCTGGACTCGGGCGCCCCATCGGCTGCCATGCAGCAACTGTGGCGCGGCATGGATGGCCGCCCCGTCGAGGTGGAAGTGTCCGGCTGGCGCGTCTCCGACGGGAATGCGCCGTCCGTGGTCATCATGTTCACCGATGTCGCCTCGCGCCTGGAGTCTCAGCGAGCCCTTAAGGAAAGCGAGGCGATGTTCCGTGGGCTGTTCGACGAGGCCCCGGTCGCCTATCACGAAGTGAATCTCCAGGGCTATATCCAGCGCGTCAACCGCAGGGAATGCGAGTTGCTCGGGTACGATGCCGACGAAATCGTGGGGCTGCCGGCTTGGGATGTCGTGGCTCCCGAGGTGCGTGAACTGAGCCGCCAGCGCGTAATGGAAAAGCTGACCGGCAAACTTCCCCTGGTTCCCTTTGAACGGCTCTACGTACGAAGCGATGGGTCCACCCTTCTGCTGGAGGTTCACGAGAACCTGATCCGGGACGCCAATGGCAATTGCGCCGGTATCCGCACCGCCTTGTTCGACGTGACCGAGAAGCGCCGCACGGAAGCTCAATTGCGCGCCTACTCGGCGGAACTGCAACGGAAAAACCAGGAATTGGATCGCGCTCTTCGCGCCGCTCGCGAAGCCGCCGACCTCAAGAGCCAGTTTCTGGCGAACATGAGCCATGAAATCCGCACGCCCATGAATGGCGTCATCGGAATGACCGGGCTGCTCCTCGACACCACCCTGACTCCCGAACAGCGCGAGTATGCCGAAACCGTGCGCCGTTCCAGCGAAGCCCTGCTCGGCGTGATCAACGACATTCTGGACTTCTCCAAAATGGAAGCCGGCAAGCTTCAGGTAGAGTCTTCACCCTTCGACTTGCGCCGCGTCGTGGAGGAAGTCGCGGAACTGCTGGCGCCGCGCGCCGAAGGTCAACATCTCGACCTGGTGGTGGAGTATCCAGCCGGCCTGCCGCGCCGTTTCATCGGCGATGCCGGCCGCATACGCCAGGTGCTGACCAATCTGGTGGGCAACGCCGTGAAGTTCACCGAATCCGGCCATGTCTTGATCGACGTGCAGGGTGAAAGCTGCGGCGCCTCCCGCTTCAACCTGCGCGTTGCCGTCTCCGACACCGGCATCGGCATCCCGGCGGACAAAATCGGCACGCTGTTTCAGAAATTCAGCCAGGTGGACGGCACCTCCACCCGCCGGTATGCCGGCACCGGTCTGGGACTGGCGATTTCCAAACATCTGATCGAATTGATGAGCGGCGCCATCGGCGTGGAGAGCGCCGAAGGAAGAGGTTCCACCTTCTGGTTCACTTTGCCCCTGCCGCTCGATACCGACCCCGAGACGATTCCGGTGCCGGTGGGCCATTTGCGTGGGCTGCGGCTACTGATCGTGGACGACACCGAAGTCAACCGCCGGGTCTTGCGCGAACAGGTGGCCAGTTGGCAAATGCGGAGCGACAGCCTGCCGTCGGCGGAAGGGGCTGTCGCAGCCATGCGCGAGGCCTGCCTGCTCGAGGATCCTTACCAGTTCGTGCTGCTGGATTATCAGATGCCGGATGTGGACGGCGCCAGCCTGGCAAGAGCCATCAAGTCCGATGCCTTGATCGGCGATACTCCGGTGGTCATGTTGACCTCGGTCGGACATTGGAATGAAGTGCTGCAAATGGAAGGGCACGGAGTGGACGCCTGCCTGGTGAAACCGGTCCGCCAATCGCAATTGCTGAATTCGCTTACGATGCTGTGGTCGAAACGGTACGGACATGTGGCTGCAGTACAGCCGGAGCGCGGTGAAAAAGCAGCCCTGGCCGAACTGTTTGCCGGATTCTCCGTCCGCATTCTGGTCGCCGAGGACAACGTGGTCAACCAGAAAGTGGCGATTCGCATGCTGCAGCGCATGGGCCTGCGCGCCGATGTGGCTGCCAACGGCCTGGAGGCGGTTCAAATGTACGGGATGGTGCCCTACGACATCATTCTGATGGATTGCCATATGCCCGAAATGGACGGCTACGAAGCGTCGCGCACGATTCGCGGCCTGGAAACCGCCAGCCGGCCGGTGGTGATCATCGCCATGACAGCCGAGGCCATGGCCGGCGCCCGCGAAAGCTGTCTGGCGGCCGGAATGGACGACTACATCGCCAAGCCGGTTCGCGTGCAGGATCTGGTGACCGTTCTTCAAAAATGGGCGCCCCGCCGCCCGCGCAACGGCCACAAGGTGGAAGTGCCTGTCTCGCCGCTGGCCGGTTAGATTCTCACTTGCCGATGGCCAAGGATCGGAAGCTCATCCAGGCCGACTGCCAGCCGGCCGCAGGCTGCCAGCCTGCCCCACCAAAAATGCCGAATGCACGCAAGTGGGAAAACCACGTGGCATTGAGGTTGCCAACCGCGGCCTTGCCCCGCGCACGATTCAGAAGCCGCGAACCAGCGCCAGGTCGGTCTTGATCTGGCGCTGCAGATACACGATCCGGTTTCCATCGCGCGACCATACGGCATGCAGCACATCGTCCGGAAGCGGCTGGGCCACGCGCTCCGGCGGTCCGCCGTCGATCGGCTGGCTCCAAACCTGCGTCGACCGTCCCGAGTGGCAGATATAAATCACAGCTTTTCCATCGGCGCTCCATCGCAAGTCGTAGGGATCCAGCGGCGCGGTCATCCTTCGCACCAAGGTTCCGTCGTCCAACGAGCGAATGGCAATTCCCCCGATGTCCGTCCGGTAGGCGAACCGTTTGCCGTCAGGCGAAATCGAAATCCCCGATTCCGCGCCTTCATTCTCCGCCAGTTTGACCGGAGGGCCGGGAGCGTCCAGAGGGAGCTTGCACAGCGTCCATGGCGCCGGGACGTGCGATTCGTAAACCACCCACTTGCCGTCGGGGGATACCGCCGAATGCGAATCGAATTGCCCGGTGGTCACCTGGCGGTAGTTCCGGCCATCCAGGTCGACGCGCCAGAGGTTTTCCAAACCTCCACGCCGGGAAGTGAACACCACGAAGCGTCCATCGGCCGGCAAGGACGGCTCCAATACATCCACTTTTTCGGGAACCAGTGGTTTGCGGTCCAGCCCATCGGCCGTGGAGATCCACAGGTTTTCCTGTCCCGCAAACAGCACTCGCCCGTCCGGCGTCCATACGGGATAGTTGTACTCGCCGGGCGGCAGCGGCATGCGGACGGGTTGGGCGCCGGACTTACCCGACACCGGCGCGATCCAGATGCCGTCGTGCGTCTCCTGGCTGGCGGCCAGGATGGTTCGCCGGTCCGCGGTGAGGGCGATGTCGGAATAGTCGGTGATGCCGCTCGTCAGCCGCCGGAAGGTTCCGCCCAGGCGGGCACGCCAGATCTGCTGAATTCCCGAATCCCCATCCGGCATCAGGATCAGGAATTCCGAATCATTCAGCCAGCGCGGAGTGTGAAGAGGCTTTGGCTGGGGCCCCATCAGCAGCTTGGCCGCTCCTCCGCCGGATGGCAGTTCCCACACAGCCCATGCAGTCGCGTTCGAGCTGCCCGTTCGCTCGATGTAGCGAATGGCTTTTCCGTCCGGTCCCCAGTCCAGGCCATAGAAAGGGTACGAAGCGTCGCTTTGCGCCAGGACTCTGATGTCGGCGCCCAGCGGCGTCGCCGTTAGGAGATAGCCTCGCCCGTCCGGATCGTACCGTTTGTAGAGGATGCGCTCTCCATCCGGCGAGAAAGACGGCGGAGCGGCAACTCCCGTGAGCAGCTTCTGCGATGGGCCTCCGTGCACGGAAATCCGGAAGAGAGCCGAGTCGGCCGCGTGCGCCTCTTCGTTGAACACGTAGTACAGCCAGTCTCCCGCCGGCGAAAATCCGACGCCCCAGTAATGCCCGGGCGCCGCCGCCACCAGCCGTGTTCCCGCGCCGACCCCTTCCGTCTCGCGTACCCACAAGCTTTGCCCTTCGATATCATCCGAGACATACGCGATCTGCCTGCCGTCGGGCGAAATGGTCGCAACCAGCAGATTGTTGGCCACGGTCAGCAGCGTAATGCGCGGATTGGCGACGGAGCGATCTCCCGCCGGCCACACCCATCGTGCCGCCACCAGCGTGGTGGCCAGCACTGCGCCGGCCGCGATCAGGTACGGAATCCGGCGAGGCGGCGCCGGAGTGGGCGCGGAGGTATCGGGCTTCGCCGGTGTGGCGCTGGTTTCCTCCACTTGAACCGCCAGGCGATAGCCGCGCTTGGGGATCGTCTCGATGTAGGGTCCGCCCCCCGGCGTGGTTCCCAGAGCCTTCCGCAGAGTGAAAATGTTCTGCGCCAGATTACCCTCTTCCACGAAAGAATCGGGCCACACCGCGGCGATCAGTTTTTCTTTCTCCACCACCCTGCCGCGGTGACGCGCCAATTCGTACAGCGTGTCAAAACACTTGGGAGTCAGCGGAACGATTCGCCCGTCGCGCCGAAGAACACGCTCTGAAAGGCTGATCCGGAAGGACCCAAACTGGTAAATCTCATTGCGATCCTGTGGCATACCACTTTGAGGATTCTTTGAGAATTCTCTGAGCACTCCCCAGGGACTTGCCGAGCCCGGCCTGGATGGAATGCCGCTCCCGTTGCCGGACCGGACCTGGTCCGGTTTTCGCTTGGGTCAGTATATCATCGGAGAAATCGTTTGAATTGTAACCCGGCTGTCAAAGGATCCGGCTCGACGGAATCCCGCCGGCGTTTCTAATCCGCGTCCTTTCCGCGCCACTGCATCATGTGGATGTCGAAGATCAGACCTGAGAGCAGCACCTCCCGCAGCGTCCGGCAGAGCAGGAACACCGCGCATTCTTCCAGCACCTTGTCATAGCGGTACCGGGCGAATTCCGGCGCCAGCGGTTCGCCATTCGCATCCTGGAATCCCTGCCGCTTATGGAAGATCGCGCTGAAAGGCAGGCCATGCGCCATCTCGTTCCGCAGTTGATAGAGATGTCCCGAAACTTCACTTACCCTGTAGCGCGGCTGCCGGCCCTCGGCGTCGGCGGGAAAAATGAGGCTATCGCCGCCCAGCAGGTCGCACAGGCGCTCTTTGAAAACGTTCTGGCCGCTGGCCTTCGTGAGGCTGTCCAGCCCGGTCGCGCATAACAGAATCCGAATATGCTGGTCGGGCGCCGCCATGCCCTGCTCCAGCAGCCACACCGGAATTTGCAGGCGGATATCCGGCTTGTAGAAAACCTCCAGCATGCGTTCGGTCAACGTTCGGGCGTCCTCCGGAAAGCTGTCGGGCACGCAACACCGCTTTCCCCATTCCGTCGGAAGGAATGCCTGCCGCCGCTCCGAGACAACCGGAATCAAACCAGCCCGCGGATCGCGCCGGTACAGCATGAATTTGCTCGTCGCGCCGCAGGGCGATGAGATCTGAACGGCGTAGTTGGCGTATAACAGAAACCGGAACGCGGTCTCCTGGTGCTTGTTGTGCCGCGCGCTTCCTTCCGGATGGGGATTCTCGAACTCGTGGCAGAGCCAGTATTCGTCAGTCTGCATACCACCCATCGCCGCGCGCTCGGCGCCGCTGAGCCGCCGCAATTTCAGTCCGTCCCCCAGTTCCGCTTCACCACCACGCCAGTTGGGGAGCGCGCCCATCAGCAGAAAGGAGTCGTCCATTTTTTAATCGTATTGCAGGGTAGCTGTTCGCGCGGGAATCCGCAAAATATCCGGTACCAGAACTTACAGGATGCGAGCGGGCAGGGTTGGCTTGAGTACGATCATCGCGAGTAGGGCGCCGCGGGCCCGGGAAATCCCGGCTCGGCCAGCAATCCGTCGTTGGGGTAGAAGTGGTCGACATTCTCCGGCGTGATGACGTGATGGCTGGTGAATACCGCCGGCGGCACCGCTTTTCCGGCCAGGATGTCCAGCGCCAGCCGCATCAAACCCTCGCCATATTTTTCCGGAAAATACGCGACCGAAGCGACCAGACGCGTGTTGGGCGTGCGCAGTTCCGCGCGCGCCTCGGGCTCGGCGTTTTGTCCCACAATGGCGCAATCCTGCGCCCGGCCGGCTTCCTGGAAGGCCCGCAGCGCCCCCAGCGCGCTGGAATCGTTCACCGCGCCCACCAGGATGCGTTTGGCCTTGGATTCCCGCAGATACTTCCGCACCCGCTCCTGCGAGGTCTGAAACTGGCCGTCGCCGTCCAGGAAAACCGTGCGGCATTGCGCCGCCCCGCGCGCCGATTCGGCGATTCCCACGCTGATCCCGCGCAGCCGCGTCTTCGGCAGCGATCCGGCGCGCTGCAGTTCAATCAACAGGATCTCGTCCATCTGCCCGTTCCAGTTGCGCTTGGCCCACCGGCCCAGATGGTGCCCGGCCATCAGGCCCGCCTGGTAGTTGTTGGCGCCGAAATACGTGGCTCCGGGATGCGGGATATCGATGGCGATGAACGGGATGTGCGCCTCCATGTACTTGGCGGCGATGGCCGGCGCGATCATCTCGTCGGTCTGAAATTCGATCACCAGGTCCACCTGCTCGCGGATCAGGTAATCGGCGTTGCGCAACGCGATCTTCGGCTGGTAGCGGTTATCGGCGACGATCAGTTCGATTTCCGCGTGTTCCGCCGCGCGCTGCACGCTGGTGCGCACTTCCCGGTCGAACGAGGCGTCCTGGCCTTGCGCGGCGTAACCCAGACGGTACAGCCGCCGCCGGTGGACCTCCGCCGCCAGCCGGTAATGATTCTCGCCGACTTTATCCAGGAACCCGCACTGGTGCAGCGTATAGAGCAGGCGAAAGCACATCCCCTTGTTGAAGTTCGTCCGTTCCACCACGTCGCGCAGGCGCAGCACGTCTTTGGGCGTACGAAACGCTTCCAGAACCCGGGAAGCATGCACCAGCGACTTCACGATGTACCGGTTATGATTGGAACTTTTCACGCGACTCCGACACCCTGTTTTAGCAGCTTTGAGATTGACGTGGGGCAGACGATCGTCTGTTGTCTCTGCCGCGGCCTTGGCCTGCGGGCAAGTGATCCCTGCCCCTCAATCGGCGTTCATGGGCGTTGATCGGCGGCGAACCGTTTTCGTGCAGCCGCTCGTTCCTGCCGCCGTCCCACGCTACTGCCCATACGGCTTCGGAGCCCCACCGGCCGGATCCGGCGGAAGATCGAAACTCGCGAGCGGATCGGGATGCGCCGGATCGAATCGCGGCATATCGACCAGGTACTTCGCGATCGGCAATTTCGCCTGGCGGATGCCTTCGACGATGCACCTGGCCAGTTCGTAGCTGCCGTAGTCGTCGTGATGGGTGGTGTCCTTTCCCGCGAACGCCAGATGGGCATCCGCCGGACCCAGCGCCTCGTAAAACAACTTGCTCATGGCGTTGAGGTCGATCAGCGCCACGTTCTCTTCCCGGGCGGCCTGGCGCACCGCCTCGGGGTAGTCGCCGAGACTGTTGGTGATTCTGCCGTCGGCGTCGAACGTCAGCCGGTTCATGGAAGTAATCAACACCGGCGTGGCGCCGCGCTCGCGCGTGTCGGCGATGAACCGCTTCAGATCGGTCTTGTAACTGGTGAAGGCGCCGATGCCTTCGCCCTTTTCCTTCTGATCGTTGTGGCCCATCTGAATGAAGACAAAATCGCCGCGCCGGAGCACGCTCAGCAGTTTGGCCCAGCGGCGTTCGCCCAGAAATCCGCGCAGCGATTCACCGGATTCGCCATGATTGGCGATGGCGATTTCGGGCTTGAAAAATCGCGTCAGCATTTGGCCCCAACTGTTATAGGGTTCGACCGGTTGATCGGTGGAAGTGGAATCGCCGGCGATGAAGAGCGTCGGGACGTTCGCTTTTTCGATTTCGACCGAGCGAACGGCCGGGTGCGCGTCGGAAAACTCCAGCGTAATGCGGTTGTCCCACGCCCAGGCCTCGAGGTTCTTCTCCCGGTCCTTTAGCCGGACTTCACCGCCGCCCGGAATCTTGGGAGTGCGCAGATTCACCAGGAACGATCGTGTCTGGGTTTTTCCGGCGGGAACCCGCACGCGCTCCAGCATCAGGCGGCGCAATTCCGCTTTGACGGTGGTGATCGAATCGGCAACGGGATCGCCGAGAGTGACCGTCACGCGATAGTTGCCCTCCTCCGGCACGCGCACCGAAAAGTAGTACGGCGGCTGCGTAGCAGGCGCTTCGAAACCATACCCGGCCTCCTCCGAGTAGAGCGCGGTCGCGGGGATTTTGGTCAGGTCGAAGTGGAGCGGCTGCGCCGCGAGGGCGAACTCCGCGAGAAAAAGGACGACGTACCTCATGTGTCCATCATAGGCAGATCAGGCAGCAATGTGATGGATCGCGCACGTTTTGCACTATAAAACCCGCCTCCGGCGGCGGCCCGGATCCGGATACCGCCCGCCCGGGCCAGCACTCCCGCATGGCACTGCTTTTCCCGGCACATACTTCGTCATCGCGAGACGCTTTGTCGTTTTGGAGAAAAAAACGTCATTGGCCGCATCGATATCCCTGGATTTCGGACTCGATTGTATGCACAATCTTCGGTGTCACGGAGGGAATTGGGCCGCGTCAGAACGATGTCACGGCCCCTGGGAGGGAGTACGAAATGCTACGTTCGCATTTTCGGTACAGTCGTGTTTTTTGGGCGGCGTTTGGGTTACTCGCCGCTCTCTCGTATGGTTTCGCACAGGAATCGCGTGGAAGCATCCTGGGCAAGGTCACCGATCCGCAAAATGCAATCGTTCCGAACGCCAACGTGGTCGTGACCGACATTGCCACTGGCGTATCTCACCGCACAGTCACCAACAGCACCGGCTATTACGAGGTGAGTTTTCTGGATCCGGGTCCCTACCGGGTGGAAGCCGAGGCGACAGGGTTTAAGAAAACCTCCCGCGGTCCAATCACCCTGGACGTCGGCGATCATCTCAGTGTCGACCTTCAACTGCAGATCGGCCAGGCGACCGAATCCGTGCAGGTGACCGCCGATGCGCCGCTGCTCGATACCGCGAGCGCCGCGCAAGGTCACGTGCTCAATTCGCGCGACATGGCGCAATTGCCGATCGGCACCATGAATCCGTTTCTGATGCAGGCCATGGCTGCCGGCGCGATTTTCTCCGGTAGCATGGCGCCCGATAACAACCGCGCCATGGATAACGCCGCTTCGGCGAATTACGATTCCGGCGGCCTGGGCAACGGGACCAACGAATTCCTGCTGGATGGCAACCCCATCACCGGCACCAACGGCGGACGCGCCGGCTTCGTGCCCAACCAGGATGCCGTCGACGAGATGCGCATCGAAACCTCTCCCTACGACGCCAGCATGGGCCACAGCATCGGCGACTTCATCATGGTCACCACCAAGACCGGCACCAACACGCTGCACGGTTCCGGATTCTGGCAATTCCAGCAGATCCGCTGGAACGCCACGCCGCACTATACGCGCCTGGCGTACCAATCCGGCCTGGCAAACGGCACCGTCGCTCCCGGCACGCCCGAGCAGGCATCCGGACGGCTCAGCCAACCCGGTTTCAGCCTGGGCGGTCCCGTCTATATTCCGAAGCTCTTCAACGGGAAGAACAAGCTGTTCTTCTTCGTGAACTACTCCCACATCACCAGCATTGCGCCGCCCAACTCCACACCCATTTACAGCGTGCCGACCGCCGCCGAACGCAATGGCGATTTCTCGGCGCTGCTGGTGGGCACCGCCAATCCGACGCAATACATCGTCTACGATCCGCGGTCGGCCAGTCTCGTAGGCGGTCAGGTGACCCGCACGCCGTTCCCCAACAACACGCTGCCGGCGTCGATCATGACCAACCCGATCACCAAGTTCTACTCACAGCTCTATCCGCTTCCGAATAACCCGGCCGGCTTGCTGCAGCCCGATGGCACGAATAACTTCTACGATGGCGGCCAGCCCGACAACGACTACTTCCCGGATTTCACGACGCGTATCGACTACAACATCGATGCCAAACAGCGCTTGAACGGGAAGTATTATTTCGACGGCCGCACCTCCGACCAGTACGATTGGGCGCACAGCACGCCGCTCGCGGGCGTGGAGTCGAATGGCTTGTACCGGCCGGCGCGCGGAGCCTCGATCGACTACACGCGGACCTTGAGAGCCACCAGCGTGCTCGACGTGATCCTCAGCGTCTCGCAATATTCGGAAGGCGACAAGAAGCCGATCGACTTCAAGTACAACGCGCAGGCTGTCGGGCTGCCCAGTTACATCGATCAGAAGGCCGGCGCGGCAGATTCGCTCCCCTGGATCAATATCGCAGGCGTGGCGAACGCCGCCTCGACGAGTTTTATCGGCGAGCCTGGCCTGAACCAGCGCGGCACCACCGGGCAGTTCACCGTGAAGTTGGTGACCGTCCACGGCAACCACACCTTCAAATACGGATGGGAAGAGCGGCGCTACCACTACGCCTACGTCAACCCGCTCGGCAATGTGACCGGCTATTACACCTTCAGCAACACCTACGACATGCAGGCGCAGAATACGCCAAGCAACCAGACCACCACCACAGGCCTGGGATGGGCGTCGTTCCTCATGGGCATGCCGACGGCGATGTCGCTCGACACCAACTCGGTTCCGTACGACAGCACAGATTATCACGCCGGCTTCTTCCAGGACGATTTCCGCGTCACCAGCCGGCTGCGAATCGGATTCGGATTGCGCTTCGAGCGCGAAGGCGGCACCACCGAGCGCTTCAATCAGGGCCTGGCGGGAATGTACGATTTCAGCTACGTGCCGCCGTACGCGTCGGCGGTGCAGGCGCAGTACGCTTCGCTGCTCTCCAGCCCGCCGGCGAGTGTCAGCGCATCTACCGTTCAGATGCTGCAGCAGGGAATGCCCGCCAGCCAGTTCGTGCTTTCCGGCGGGGTCTCCTATCTCGGTCAGAAGTGGAGCAATCTCACCAGCGGAACCACACGCTTCCTGCCGAACGCCAGCGTCGTGTACCAGATCAATCCCAAGACCGTGTTCCGCGCGGGCACGGCCTGGTATTCGGATACCTTCAATTCCTTCGGGGCCACGAGCACACGGCCGCTGTTGAACGGTTATAACCAAAGCACCAGCACGACTATCACTACCGACCACGGTCTGACATTCTGCTGCGGCGTGGGCGCGGCCGCGAATATCGGCGGCGTCAACCCGTTGATGAATCCCTTCCCGGTGCTGGCGAGCGGTTCGCGGTTTGTCCTGCCGGTGGGCAATGCGCTCGGCTCGGGCATTCTCGATGGCCAGGGCTTCACGTATTATCCGCGCGATTACACTCCGGCCTGGGAGCAAAAGGCCAGCGCCGGCATCGAGCGCCAGATCTACGGCAACCACATGATCGATGTGTCCTTCAACTTCGGCTATGCGTCGGTACCGTTCACTCAGACCCAAAGCCCGCTGCCCGCGCAGTATTGGAACTTCTTCGACACTCGCAGCTCGACCGTGGATACGCTGATGCAGACCAATGTGCCCAACCCGTTCCTGGCGGCGCTTCCGTCGATTCAAACTTCCAACCCGACGCTCTACAACTACCTGAGCACCATCGGCATCTTCACCACTTCGACCCTGCAGGTGCAGCAACTGTTGCGCGCGCATCCCAACGCCGGCTTCGGGCTTTCCGAATACGACGCCCTACGCGGCAAAGTGATCGACGACGAGATCCACCTGCAGTACACCAAGCGCATGTCCCACGGCTTCCAGGAAACGGTGCTGTATTCGTATATGTGGGGCCGGCAGCAGTGGCTGCCCAACCAGTTCAATACCACACCCTCGTGGCAACTGAATCCGAATATCCGGCCGAACCGCCTGGTTTGGAACAGCGTCTGGGAACTGCCGTTCGGCAAGGGACGCCAATGGCTCACCAACGGACCGCTCCAGCACATCGTCGGCGGATGGGAACTGGCCTGGACATACACCTACCAGACCGGTCCGCTGATCAGTTGGGGCAACAACTACTATTACGGAAGCATCGACCAGATCGTGAACGCGCTCAATCACGACCAGGTGCATTCGCAGAACATCAACCTGTGGTACAGCAACTCGGCTGTCTGGCAGGGCAGCACCGCGCCGCCGAGCGGCTTCGTGGGATTCGAAGGCCGCTCATCGGCGCAGCCCAACACCTATCAGGCGCGCGTGTTCCCGCAGTACATCAACAGCCTGCGCGCCGACGGCATCCGCGACTGGGATGTGCGCGTGGCCCGCTCTTTCCGCCTCTACGAGCGGATGAATCTGATGCTGGCGCTGGACATGTTCAACATGACCAACCACACGCAATTCACCGCGCCCAACACGACGGTGACCAGTTCGAGTTTCGGCGTCCTTTCCGGCCAGTCCAACTGGCCGCGCATCCTGCAGTTCAACGTGCGCGTGCAGTTCTAGCGGGCAATCTGGCATAATCGACCCATCATGGCGAAGCTGCCGGGTTGGATCGCGCTGTGGCTCGGTGTGTCGGCGGCATCCCTCGGCGCGCAGCCGGCCCGGGAGTTCGAGACGGTGTCGATCAAGCCGTACGCTCCACCCGGTCCGCCCTTCGAAGCGTGCAACGACCACAGCGGCCCCGTTCAGTTGAACCTGGTCGGCTGCACGCTGAAAGCGCTGGTCCGGATGGCTTACAAACTGAAGGACTACCAACTGCAGATGAAGGGTCCGCAGTGGATGGGAAACGATCCCTACGTCATCCAGGCGCGCGCCACGCAGCCGGCCGGCCGGCCCGAGAGGATGCAGATGCTGCAGCCACTGCTGGCGCAGCGCTTCCAGGTGAAAGTGCACTGGGAAACGCGAGACGCGCCGGTGTATCTGCTGAAAGTCGCCGGCCATGGGCTGAAGCTCAAACCGGCGGACAAGGTGGACCATTGCGGGGAGGTCTTCTTCCGGCCGGGCACGGTGAAGGCGGACTGCGCGACCGTGGACGACATCGGCGAAATCCTGGAGTCGATTCTGACGGAGCATCCGGTGATCAACGACACCGGCATCGGCAAAGACCAGCGCTACCAGATCGACCTGGAGTACACGGCCGCGGACGACGCTTCGAACGGGGCGGCGGTAGTGGCGGCCCTTCCGGAGCAGGTGGGTCTGATGGTGAAAGCCGGCAAGGCTGCGGTAAAAATGCTCGTCGTGGACTCTGCGCAGCGGCCTTCGGGGAATTGAGCCGAGCCTACTTCTTCTTGGGTGGCGTTGAATCTGGCGTGAAGATGACGTCGGTATCGGCGGCGAATTTGTGGTAGGAGACGAACTCGATGGTGTTGCGCGAGCGGTAGGTTCCGGCGATCATTTCCACGTCTGCGGTGCGCGGCAGGAGAAACGTGCGGTCGCCAATGGCGGTGGCTGCGTAGTCGAGGGTCGAGACGAGCTTCTGCACGGGGAAATCGGCGGCGAGACCATCGGCGGCGGACGTGACGCGCAGGATGCGGCCAGTGTCGGGCTCCATGAAGAGCGTGCCGCGGCGGCCGGCGACCGCGGAATAACGCGAATCGTTGATGACGAAGTTCACGGCGTAACGGGCGTGATCGGCGGTCATGCGATAGGTGAAAACGGCGACGCGCGCGCCGGCGATGGTGTCCCATCCGGCCCAGCGGATTTCGGTGGAGGGATCCGGCTCGAAAATCTGGCGCAGCAGGCTGCCGAATTCGCCTTCGGAAATCGACCCGGTGAGGGCGTCATAGCGGGAAGTGGCGGGCACGGCCTTGTTGTTCACCTGGAGCAGCTTGTAGTCTTCGCGACGCCCGTAATAGGAGAGGCGGACGCTGAGCGTGTCGGTGAGATCCCAGGTTCCTTCGTCGGCTCCTTCGCGGTAGCGTCGGACGGTTTCGTTGCAGATGAAATCGGGAAGAGTCTGAGTGTAGTCGAAGGCGTAGGCGCGCGCGCGGTCGAGGAGGGCTTTGCGCTCGTCGGCCGACGGCGCGGGAGGTTGTTGCGCAAGCAACCGCTCCCTGACGGTCGCGGCTCCGGTGGCGAGAGCGAGCAGGACGATTATTGGGTAAGCCGCAGGCCGTTGGGTCCGGGAATGGTTCGCACCCACGAGTTCATCTCCTGTTCGTTCTGCAGCAGGTCGCGGAGGGTGGCCTGGTTGAGCACCTGGTCGACAGCCACCTGAACGGCGCGCCAAAGCGAGCGCACCGAACAATCGACCGATCGCGTGCAGATGGCGAACTGTCCGGTATGATTATCGCAGAAGCCGCTTTCGAAGAGACGTCCGCCGAGCGCATCCATGACGTCGCCGATGGCAATCTCTTCGGGCCGGCGAGCCAGCGTATAGCCGCCTTCCTTGCCGCGTTCCGCCTTGACGAATCCGCCCTTGCGGAGGACACGCAGGATCTTGGCGGCGTAAGCGGAGGAGACGCCTTCGGCCTGGCTGATTTCGGGGATGGTGAGGCCGTGGGGAGCGTAGCCCAGACGGACGAGACAGCGCAGACCGTACTCTTCGTTGGCGGAAAGCTTCATCGGCGGAGCCTCGTGATGGGGATAATGTCTTCGATGCCGAGCGCCAGTTTGGCGGCTTCGGACATGCGGTCCTTGGTCCAGGGGGGATCGAAGGTGAGCTCGATTTTGACGTCGGTGACGCCGGGGACGGCGCGGACGGCGCGTTCGACGTCGCCTGGGAGCGTGCCGGCGACGGGGCAATTGGGCGCGGTGAGAGTCATGCGGATGAGGACGGCGCCTTCGGCGGCGGCTTCTATGCTATAGATGAGGCCGAGTTCGTAGATGTTGACCGGCATCTCGGGGTCGTAGACGCGCTTGAGGGCGGAGATGATCTGGTCCTTCAGCATGAATGCACCTCGGAAGGCGCGGCGGACGCTGGAAGAGGGCGGATTGAAAATCCGCCGCAGGTTAAAAACCTGCCCCACAAAAGGCAGCGCCCGGCTTCGCCTCGGGAGGCGGCGGACGGATCAGGAGGCCGGTTGCCAACCGGCCGCAGGCTACCAGCCTGTCCCACATAAGTAGTGTTAGGCATCATCTTCGGTGGTCACCGGCGTGGAGTCTTCAGAGGTGAGGGCCGACTTGAGGGTATGCCAGGCGAGGGTGGCGCATTTGACGCGCGCGGGGTAATCGCGAACGCCGCAGAAGACCACCAGCTTGCCGAGATCCTTGGTGACGGGCGAATCGGTGGTGAGCAGGTCGTGGAATTTGTCGAGAAGAGCCAGCGCTTCGGCGCGGGTTTTGCCGCGCAGGCTTTCCGTCATGAGCGACGCGGAAGCGGTGGAGATGGCGCAGCCGGAACCGACGAAACTGACGTCCTTGACGATGTCGCCCTCCATCTTGAGATAGAGCTTGAGCTTGTCGCCGCAGAGGGGATTGTAGCCTTCCGCCTTGTGATTGGCATCTTCCATGGGATGGCAATTACGCGGGCGCTTGCTGTGATCGAGGATGGTTTCCTGGTAGAGTTCGTGGACCATCAGGCGAATACCTCCTTCACCTTAGCCAGTCCGGCGGCGAGCGCATCGATTTCCGCAACCGTGTTGTAGAAGGCCAGCGAAGCGCGGGTGGTGGCTGGGACGTGGAAAAAGTCCATGACGGGTTGCGCACAGTGGTGGCCGGTGCGGACGGCGATGCCTTCGAGATCGAGGACAGTGCCGATATCGTGCGGATGGATACCTTCCATCACGAAAGAAAGCACGGCGGCTTTCTCGCGGGCGGTTCCGATGAGGCGAAGGCCGGGAATAGCAGAGAGCTTTTCGGTGCCGTAGATCAGTAGTTCGTGCTCGTAGGCGGCGATCTTGTCGAGGCCGATATGGTTGACGTAATCGATCGAGGCGCCGAGGCCGATGCCGCCGGCGATGTTGGGCGTGCCGGCCTCGAATTTATAGGGCAGATCGTTGTAGGTGGTCTTTTCGAAGGTGACGGTGCGAATCATGTCGCCGCCGCCCTGGTACGGGGGCATGGCTTCAAGAAGCCTGGTCTTGCCGTAGAGGATGCCAATGCCGGTCGGGCCGCAGACTTTGTGCCCGGAGAAGGTGTAGAAATCGGCATCGAGATCCTGGACGTCGACGCAGATGTGGGGCGCGGCCTGGGCGCCATCGATGAGGGTGACGGCTCCGGCCCGGTGGGCCATGGCGATAATCTGCTTGACGGGATTGATGGTGCCGAGGGCGTTGGAAACGTGCGCGACGGCGACCATGCGGGTGCGCGGGTTGAGGAGCTTTTCGTACTCTTCGAGGATCAACTCGCCGCGATCGTTCATGGGGATGACGCGGAGCCTGGCGCCGTTGATTTCGCACAGCATCTGCCAGGGCACGATATTGGAATGGTGCTCCATGGCGGAAATGACGACTTCGTCGCCGGGTTTGACGTTGACGCGGCCCCAGGTATTGGAAACGAGATTGATGCCTTCGGTGGTGCCGCGGACGAAGATCAGCTCATCGCGGCTTCGGGAGTTGAGGAATTTCTTGGCCTTGACGCGGGTTTCCTCGTAGGCGGCGGTGGATCTCTGGCTGAGCTCGTGAACGCCGCGATGAATATTGGCGCAATCGACTTCGTGGAAGTGGCGGATGGCGTCGACGACGCAGTTGGGCTTCTGGGCGGTGGCGGCGCTGTCGAGGTAGATGAGGGGCTTGCCGTGGACGGTCTGCTTGAGGACGGGGAAATCCTCGCGGATCTTTTCGACGTCGAAGGTGGGGGAGATGGTGGTGGTGCTCATAGGGAACCTATCGACAGACGGCAAGAGACGACCGCGACCGACGGCAAGGGACGACCGCGACAGACGGCAAAAGACGACCGTCTGTCCTACGTCGATCGGCGGACGGAACATAGAAACTAATGGTCATGGAATTTCTCGAAGAGGCTGCGCTCGAGGGAGTCGCGCAGGGATTGAACTTTGATGCGGTCCACGATGTCCTGGGCGAAGGCATAGGTCAGCAGGCTGCGGGCGTCGGACTTGCCGATGCCGCGCGATTGCAGGTAGAACATCGATTCGGCATCCAGTTGGCCGATGGTGGCGCCGTGGGTGCAGCGGACGTCATCGGCGTGGATCTGAAGTTCCGGCTTGGTATCGATGACGGCATCGTCGGAGAGGACCAGGTTCTTGTTGGTCTGTTTGGAGTCGGTCTTCTGCGCGTCGGGGCGGACGATGATGCGGCCGTTGAAGACGGCGTGGGCCTGGCCGTCGAGGATACCCTTATATAGCTCGTGGCTGGCGCCGTGCGGCATGGCGTGGTCGATGACGGTGTGATTGTCCACGTGCTGCGTGCCGCCGACGATATAGAGGCCGTTGATGACGGCTTCGGTGCCTTCCGACAGGACCGCGCCGGTATCGAAGCGGGCGAGGGCGGCTCCGAGGGAGATGTTGTGGGTGGAGAAATTGGCGCTGCGTCCGAGCTTGGCTTGCAAAGTGCCGATGTGGAACGCTTGGAGCGATTCCTGCTGGACGCGGTAGTGATCGACCACGGCACGATCGCCGCACACGACCTCGGTGACGGCGTTGGTGAGGTATCGGCCGGAGCCCGAGTATCGCTCGACGATGGTGCAGTGAGCGTCGGCGCCGATGATGAGGAGCGTGCGGGGGTGGAATGCCGGCGGACCGGCCTGGTCGGCGACTTCGTAATTGATTTCGATCGGGTCTTCGACGATGGCGCCGGCGGGGATCTGGTGAACCGTTACGCCGTTGAGGAAAGCGGTATTGAGCGCGACGAACGGATGATCCTGCGGCGCGTATTTCGCCAGATGTTTGCGCGCAGCCTCGGGGATTACGGACGGGGCCGACAGGACGTTGCGGAAATTGGTGCGGGCGATGGGCGCGACATTGGTGAATCGCCACTCTTCGTTATGGGTAGTGGGGAAGCCGAGATCGGTGAAGCGGAAAAAGGCAGCGCTGCGGATTTCCTGGAGCCAGGGTTCGGCTTCATCCTGGGTTT
>Ga0335073_10004403_pt1 | contig 19717 bp, 18 predicted proteins | sample Lox_Sample_22_FD_207093 | JGI IMG/M metagenome (GOLD analysis project Ga0335073, IMG submission 207093) | Soil microbial communities from Loxahatchee National Wildlife Refuge, Florida, United States - Lox_Sample_2.2 | ecosystem: Environmental > Terrestrial > Soil > Wetlands | place: USA...
GAGCCGTCGCCCCGCTCGTCTCGACCGTCACCACCGCGGTCGCCCCGGCCACCGGCGCCGTGACCCCGCTCGTCTCCACCGTGACCGGCGCGGTCACCCCGCTGGTCTCCACCGTGACCGGCGCGGTCACCCCGCTCGTCTCGACGGTCACCGGAGCCGTGACCCCGCTGGTCTCCACCGTGACCGGCGCGGTCACCCCGCTCGTCTCGACGGTCACCGGAGCGGTCGCCCCGCTGGTCTCCACCGTGACCGGCGCGGTCACCCCGCTCGTCTCGACGGTCACCGGAGCCGTCGCCCCGCTCACCGGGGCGGTCGCGCCGACCACCGAGCCGGTGGCCTCGGCGCCGCCGGCAACGGCCAGCTGGGTGCCGCCGGCCGTTGTTGCCGTAGCCCCGGCAAGCGGCGCGGTCACCGGTGTCGTGGGATCAGTCGGCGCGGGTGCTTCCTGGCTGGTGGCGTCGCCCGGCACTTATGGCGGCATGCAGGCCTTGCCCACTCCCGGGTTCGCCTGGACACCGGCGGGGACTCCTGGCGGCGCCAGCGGCGCCGGGAGTTCTGCGGGCGGCTCCGGCGGGACCGGCGGGGGCGCGTCGGGTGGCATCGATGCCGCCGTGATCGTGCGGCACGCGCTCGTGCTGCTCGGGCTCGCGCGCCGTGCCGTCGCCAGCCCAGTGTGGCGTTGTTATCTGCCGGAGGTGCCTCCGGCCTAAGTCCTTTCCTTCCCCGGGCCATTTGTGTCTCTCGGCGTCCGGGCCGACAGCGTCCGGCGCTGAGGTTTTCAGGAAGGAAAGTGACAGCACAATGCGTGTGCAGACGAAGTCTGCGTGCGTGGTGCTCGCCTGGGGCATCCTGCTGGTCGCCGTGCTGGCGGCCGGCGCAAGCGGGCCGTTCAGTCGGCCCCAGGCGAACACCGGCATAGCAAGAGTTAGTGAGGCCGTCACCCTGGCCAGCCCGACGGGCGCCGCCACGGGTGCGACGGCCGCAAGGGCTACCGCGAGGTACGTGGTACAGCCGGGTGACACGTTGTCGGGGATCGCCGCGCGGCTGGACGTGCGCGGCGGCTGGCCGGCGTTGTACGCGGCCAACCGGGCGGTCATCGGCCCGGATCCGGATGTGATTGATCCCGGCACCGTCCTGGCACTACCAGGGCGCGCCGCGCTGACCCGGTACACGGTCGCGCCAGGTGACACCCTGTCCGGCATCGCAGCCGGGCTGGCGGTGCGCGGCGGCTGGGCGGGCTTGTACGCGGCCAACCGTCAGGTGATCGGTCCCGATCCGGACATGATCCGGCCAGGGACCGTGCTCACCGTCCCAGGCCGGGAGGCACCGTCACCGGCTCCGTCGCACCCGGCTCCGTCGCACCCGGCTCCGCCGCACCGGCGGCCGGCACCGCGGCCGGCGCCGGTCAGCCGAAGGCACCACCCTCGGCCGTCCGGGCAGACCGCGCCGACGGCGGCGGGACTGCCATCCTGGCTGAAGACCACGCTGTTGGCCGCAAGCCTGGTGATCGGGGCAGCGTTCCTTGTCGAGCCCGTCCTGGTGGTCTCTCGACGCCGCCGGGCCGCCCGGGCGCCCCGGCCGAGCGTCGTCGTATCTGGCTCCGGCCCAGGTCCGGGGCCAGGCGCCCGGCAGCCCTCGCAGAAGGGGTCTGCCGGCGTCATCGTGGCCGACTACGACCGGATCGTCGTGACCTACGACAAGCGCGACGACACGGCCTGCGTCCTGCGGCCTCCGGGCGGAGATCCGAGCATGATCATGAAGGTCGCCCGGCTGGCCCTGCCCGAGGGCCACTACATCGAACTGGCCGGCCGACTCGGCGTGCCCGCGACCTGGCCGATAGTGCTCGTCGACCACCACCGGGTGGTGGTTACCTGCAGCGAGCACGACGACACGGCTTACGTGCTGCGACCTCCCGGCGAGGACCCGAGAGCGGTCCTGCGGGCCGCCCGGCTGGTGCTGCCGGAGGGTGCGTACGCCGAACTGGCCGACCAGCTCGGAGTGCCGGCCAGCTGGCCCATGGAGCCGGGATGACGGCCCGTGACGGCGGGCCGGGGCGCATGTCCCGGCCCGCCAGGGGCCCTCCGGGCGACGGCGACGCGGAGCCCGAGGAGGGACCCAGAGCCCCGGGAGGGACGCGGAGCCCGAGGAGGGACCCAGAGCCCCGGGAGGGATGTCAGGGGACCCGGGGAAGGACGCCGTGCCCGGGAGCTGGGCGTCCCGAGCCAGGTGCTAACGGTCGGTCGGCTCCCGTGTCGCCCGGTTCCGTAGCGATTCGACCAGCGCGGCCACGTGACGCCGGTCCTCGGGAGTCAGCTCGTCGATGCTGGCGATCAGGAGTTCCCTCTCCCGGTCGGGCGTGTGCGGCGGCCCCGCCGCCACATCGTCGTAGTAGTGCAACCCGGTCGACTCTGCAGCGGCGGCACGGACCACGGAGACCGGCACGTCCAGGCCCTTGGCCAGCGCATCGATGGTGGCCGGGCGGGGCGGCCGGGCCAGGTTACGGGTGGTCGCGAGGGTGTAGACGGTAGAGCGGGGCAATCCGCCACGCCGGGCGACCTCGCCGTAGGACCATCGCCGCTCGCGCAGCCGCTGATAGATCAGCCGCTGCAGCGGGTTGATCGCCTGATCCGGCGTCGCGGCGGAGGACTCCGGCCGCTCGGGTGCGGGATCTCGCCTGTCTCCCGTCGCGCGCGCCGCCATAGCCACCAACTTAGCCCGTCTTGGCCCGATGAACTCGCGGCCAGTCCCCTGGCGTTGACTGCCTCATTATCACATTGTACGGTGGTGAGCGTGCAATATGTACGTCAAAAGGCGTACACCCTGGTCCGCGGCCCAACGCCACCGGGGAGTCACGGAGCCCCGGAGGCCTCGTGCGGGGGGAACGCGGGCAAATCCCGAGCCACGCTTGGCCCGGGCAAACGCCCGAAGGAGGCACACATCATGTCCGACATCACGATGCAGGAGCTGGAGCAGGAGACCGCCGAACTGCTCCCGAGCCGGGAAACCCTCTGGTCGCACAGCTGCGGCTGCCACGGCAACGGCGGCTCAACTGTGATCGCCGGGAGCGGCGACGGCAACTACGACGGCAACGGCGGGTTGCTCAGCATTCTGAGCGGCAACCTCGACGGCGACCTCGACGGCAACACGATCGTCCTGTAACGCCCCTGCCCGGCTCGCACTGCTGGCCTGCTGTGCATACCGGGGGGCATGCGCAGCAGGCAGGGAGGGCCGCCCGTCCGGGGCGGCCCTCCCGCCTGCTAGAGGCACCGGGCGGCACGCAGCCATACCTGACATCCCTGGCGAGAACTAAGAGGGAAACGGGACCGTGAGCGCTGTCGCAGGGCACGTGACCACCGGGTGCACTCCACCCGTCGCGCCGGGCGCGGACGCGCGCGGGCCGGCCTGGCCGCCCCGGCTGGCCGCGGGGATCGAGCTGCTCGGCGAGTACAAGGACTCCGGCTACAGCCAGCCCCCGTCGCTGGTCCGCCGGGCCGACGGCCAGGTCATGCAGCTGTCCCCGCTGCTGTACCAGGTGGCGTGCCGGATCGACGGCTCCCGTGACCTGGACGCCATCGCGGCGCTCGTCAGCGCCGATCTCGGCCGGTCGCTGAACGCCGAGCAGGTCCGGTATCTCATCACCAAGAAGCTGCTTCCGCTCGGCGTCGTCGCCGCGGCGGGCGCGCCGCGCGCGCTGCCGAGGGCCAACCCGCTGTTCGCGCTCAGAGCGCGGGGCACGCTGCTGCCAGAGCGCGTCGTGAACCTGCTGGGCGCGTTCCTCCGCCCGCTGTTCCGGTGGCCCGTCGTCGTGGCCGTGGTCGGCAGCATGGTCGCCGTCGACTACTGGCTGTTCGCCGTGCACGGGCTGGGCGGCGGGATCCGGCAAGTCCTGAACGACCCGGTGGAGCTGCTCGCCGTGCTCGGGCTGACCCTGGCCTCCGCCGTGTTCCACGAATGCGGGCACGCGGCCGGGTGCCGATACGGCGGCGCCCGGCCCGGCCGGATCGGCGTGGGTATCTACCTGGTCTGGCCCTCGTTCTTCACCGACGTCACCGACGCCTACCGGCTCGGCCGGGCCGGCCGACTGCGCACCGACCTCGGCGGCCTGTATTTCAACCTGATCTTCATGCTGGCCCTGGCCGGCATCTACGCCGCCACCGCCTCCCAGGTCTTGCTGCTCGTCATTGCCGTCACCCACTTGGAGATGCTGGACCAGCTGCTCCCGTTCGTCCGCTTCGACGGCTATTTCATCCTCAGCGACTTCATCGGGGTGCCGGACCTGTTCGCCCGCGTCGTGCCCATCGTGAAAAGCGCCTTGCCCGCGGGCCGTGGCGACCCGCGCGTGGCGGGCCTGCGGCGCGGCGCCAGGATCGCGGTCACCAGCTGGGTGCTGTGCGTCATCCCGCTGCTGCTGGCCATGATGGTGTTCCTCCTGCTGCACCTGCCGGGGATCGACCGGTCGCTGTGGCACTCCGAGCGCACGCAGTCGCACCTGATCTCCGCCGCGGTCGCCGGCCATCACTACGCGGCGGCCGGAGTCGACGCGGTCGGGGCCGCCCTGGTGATCCTGCCGTTCGCCGGGTCGCTCTACGTCCTGACCAGGCTGGCGCGGCGGATCGCCGCCCTGGGCGGGCGCTGGTCCGCCGGCCGTCTCGCCCGCCGCGCCGTGGCGGCGGCGGCCGCCGCGGCCATCCTCACCGCGCTTGCCGTGTTCTGGGCCGGGTCAGGCCAGCTCCGCGGCTGGTAGCGGGCCTGCTGGCCAGGCTGTCACGCGCCGGACCCGTTCCCCGTCTTAGGGTCGATGTCCCGCGGGGGCCAGGAGGTGGCGATGACCGAGGATTGTTGGGCGCCGCCGCGCGGCGCCACGTTACGTTCAGCTGACCACGTTCCGGCGCAGCGGCGCGGCGGTACCGACGGCGATGCACATCGTCCTCGACGGGGACGGGCGTTCTTCCGGACCACACAGCAGCACCGGCTCGGGCCGCCGTCTGCCGGCCCGGCGAGCGGGCCCGGGGTGACGGGCCAGCAGCGCTAGCAGGGCGGGGTGGTCACCGGCCGGGAGGCGGCGGGCGTCGGTGCGGCCGACTGAGGCTTGGACAGCGTCGCCGGGGCGAGGACGACCGAGAAGTCGCCGTAGTTGAGCGTCCCGTACTGCGGGTTGATCTGGATGTTCAGGCTCTTCGCGGCCAGGCACTGCGACCGGTTGAACTGGTTCTCCACTGCCTGCTGGGCCGAGGTACTCGACGGCAGCTTTCCGCCGTCCAGGCGGTTCAGCAGCTTGGTCTGGATCGCCTGGTAGCGTCCCAGCGCGTTGAGCTGGTCCGGCGGCAGGCCGTTGGCCACCGCGACCTGGGTCAGCGTGGCGTTCTCCCCGCTCTGCCGGATCGAGGCGGTGATCGCGTTCAGCGCGTGCTGCACGTCGGCCGGGGTCACCGTGATCCCCTCGCGCTGGGCCTGCTGGTCCCGGATCTGGAACCTGACCAGCCAGGAGAGCACTTCCTGCGGCATCTGCGACACGGGGAACTGCAGCTGGATCTGCTTCTTGTCCGCCTGGTAGGCCGTGTTGAGGTTGTTCACCTCGTTGGACAGCGTGGTGGACGAGATCCGCTGGTTGCCCGCGATCGCGGCGGCGCCCAGCTTCACCGATCCGCACGCGGTGACCGCGAGGCCGCCGGCCAGTACGACGGCGGCCAACTTGATCGAGGTGCGGGGCACGTCGACGCTCCTTCGTATCCTCACGCTTGCTCTTTGGCCACGTCGATGCCGCCGAACACGGCGTCGATCAGCTCCTCGCACCAGGCGAGAAGTTCCTGATCGCGCAGTGGGGGGGCGCCCAGGGACACGGCCGGCCGCGCCGGGGCTGACCGGCCGGAGCCAGTCCGTGCGCCGTCGGCCTTCGGCACCGGTACGAGCATGGTACGCACCGCCGGCTTGAGCAGCGTCCTCGGGTACAGCCGCTGCACCCGGACCTCGCGCGACTCGGGCAGCTCCACCGGCGAGAACCGGACGTGGTTGCCCTGCTGGGTGATGTCGGTGAGCCCGGCGCGCCGGGCCCGGGCCCGCAGCCGCGCCACCGCCAGCAGGTTCAGCACCGGCTGCGGCGGCGGGCCATACCGGTCGGCGAGCTCGTCGCGGACCGCCGTGATGTCGTCGGCCGAGTCGATCGCCGCGATCCTGGTGTACGCCTCGAGGCGCAGCCGCTCGCCCGGCACGTAGTCGTGCGGGATGTGCGCGTCGACCGGCAGCTCGACCCGGACCTCGGGCCGCTCGGCCGGGCCCTGGCCGCGCAGCTCGGTCACGGCCTCGCCGATCATCCGCACGTACAGGTCGAAGCCGACCCCGGCGATGTGCCCGGACTGCTCGCCGCCGAGCAGGTTGCCCGCGCCGCGGATCTCGAGGTCCTTGAGCGCGACGTACATGCCCGCCCCGGTGCCGGTGTGCTGCTGCACCGTGGCCAGCCGCTCGTGCGCGGTCTCGGTGAGCGGCTTCTCCGGCGGGAACAGGAAGTAGCAGTAGCCACGCTCCCGGCCGCGGCCGACCCGCCCGCGCAGCTGGTGCAGCTGGGGCAGTCCGTAGGCGTCGGCGCGGTCCACGATCAGCGTGTTGGAGTTGGGGATGTCCAGGCCGGACTCCACGATCGTGGTCGACACCAGCACGTCGTAATTGCGCTCGAGGAACTGGCCCATCACCTTCTCGAGCACGTGCTCGTTCATCTGGCCGTGCGCCACCCCGACCCGGGCCTCGGGCACGAGCTCGGCGATCCGCGCCGCGACCCGGCCGATCGACGACACCCGGTTGTGCACGAAGAACGTCTGGCCGTCGCGCAGCAGCTCGCGGCGGATCGCCGCCCCGATCTGCCTCTCGTCATACGGCCCGACGAAGGTCAGCACCGGGTGCCGCTCCTCGGGCGGGGTCTGGATCGTGGACATCTCCCTGATCCCGGCCACGCCCATCTCCAGCGTGCGCGGGATCGGGGTGGCCGACATGGCCAGCACGTCGACCTCGGTGCGCAGCCGCTTGAAGAACTCCTTGTGCTCGACGCCGAACCGCTGCTCCTCGTCGATGATCACGAGTCCCAGCTGGCGGAACCTGACCTCCGGCGACAGCAGCCGGTGGGTGCCGATCACCACGTCGACCTTGCCCTCGGACAGGCCCGCCAGGGTGTCGGCCACCTCGGCGTCGCTCTGGAACCGCGACATCGGCCTGATCGTCACCGGGAACGGCGCGTAGCGCTCGCCGAACGTGGCCAGGTGCTGTTGTGCCAGCAGCGTGGTGGGCACGAGCACCGCCACCTGCCGGCCGTCCTGCACAGCCTTGAACGCCGCCCGCACCGCGATCTCGGTCTTGCCGTAGCCGACGTCGCCGCAGATCAGCCGGTCCATCGGCAGCGGCTTCTCCATGTCCGCCTTGACCTCGTCGATGGCGGCGAGCTGGTCGGGCGTCTCCGCGTAAGGGAACGCGTCCTCGAGCTCGCGCTGCCAGGGCGTGTCCGGCGCGAACGCGTGGCCGGGGGAGGCGATCCGCGCCGAGTACAGCCGGATCAGCTCGGCCGCGATCTCCCGCACCGCGCGGCGCGCGCGGCCCTTCGTCTTGGCCCAGTCGGCGCCGCCGAGCCGGTGCAGGCTGGGCGCCTCGCCGCCGGAGTACCTGGTCACCTCGTCGAGCTGGTCGGTCGGCAGGTACAGCCGGTCCGGCGGCTGGCCCCGCTTGCTCGGCGCGTACTCGATGACCAGGTACTCGCGGGTCGCGCCGGACACCGTGCGGCTGGTCATCTCCAGGTACCGGCCGACGCCGTGCTGCTCGTGCACGACGTAGTCGCCGGAGACCAGCTGCAGCGGGTCGATGCCGCCGCGCCGCCGGCTCGGCATCCGCACCGGCCCGGCCGGACCGGTGCGCTGGCCGGCCAGGTCGGCCTCGGACAGCACGGCGAGCCGCACCGACGGCCAGGTGAAGCCGTGCGCGATCATGCCGCAGGCCACGTGCACGACGCCGGCATCGGGCACCGTGCCCGGATCGGCGACGTCGTCGAGCCGGGCACCCAGGCCCTCGCTGCGCAGCAGCTCGGCCAGCCGCTGCGCCGGCCCGTGGCCCTCGGTGACGAGCACGACCGACCAGCGGTCCGCGACCCACTGCCGCACGTCACCGATTACACGCGCGGTGTCGCCGCGGTAGGCCTGCGCCGGCGTGGCTTCTATCCGGAACGTTCCGCGCGCGGCCTGGTCGTCGCCATCGCGGTCCACTGGTCCGGTGCCGGCGACGGCCGTCCCGGCGGCCGGGTCGAGCGGTATCTGGGTGCCGGGGATCATCGCCGGGCCCGTGGCCGTCCCGTCGCCGGGCTCCGGGGCGGGGCCGGCCGTGAACGGCGTGACGGTCCACCAGGGCAGCCGGGCGGACTCGGCCACGTCGCGGACCTCGGTGATCGGCCGGAAGGCCGCCGCGCCCAGGTCGATCGGGACCTCGCCGCCGGCCGCGGCGTTCACCCAGGACGCCTCGAGGAACTCCTGGCTGGTACTGACCAGCTCGGCCGCCCTGGCCCGGATCCGCTCCGGGTCGCAGGCGAGCACCAGGCCGCCGTCCGGCACGTAGTCGAGCAGCAGCTCCATCCGGTCGGCCAGCACCGGCGCGAACGCCTCCATGCCCTCGACCGTGATGCCGTCGGCGATCTTGCCGAGCACGTCCGACAGCCCGGGGTGCCGGCCGGCCAGCTCCCTGGCCCGGTCCCGCACCGCGGGCGTCAGCAGCAGCTCGCGGCACGGCGGCGCCCACAGCCCGTCCGGCGCCGCGCCGAGGCTGCGCTGGTCGGCCACACGGAAGAACCGGATCTCCTCCACCGTGTCGCCGAAGAACTCGATCCGGAGCGGGTGCTCCTCGGTGGGCGGGAACACGTCAAGGATGCCGCCGCGCACCGCCAGCTCCCCGCGCTTCTCGACCAGCTCGCTGCGCGCGTAGCCGATGTCGACCAGCCTGGTCACCAGGTCATCGAGGTCGGCGGTGTCGTCCTGACGCAGCCGGACCGGCTCGAGCTGGCCCAGGCCGCCCGCCATGGGCTGGAGCAGGCAGCGCACCGGGGTGGCCACCACGGTCAGCGGGCCTGACCTGGGGTCGCCCGGGTCCGGGTGGGCCAGCCGGCGCAGCACCGCGAGCCGCTGCCCCGAGGTGTCCGAGCGCGGCGACAGCCGCTCGTGCGGGAGCGTCTCCCAGGGCGGGAAGTAGCCGGCCGACCCGTCGGGCAGCAGCGACCCGAGCGCCGCGGTCAGCTCCTCGGCCTCGCGGGCGGTGGCGGTCACGGCGAGCACGAACCTGCGGTCCGCTGCGTCACCGGCGTCGCCCGCCCCCGCGAGCGCCGCGGCCAGGAACGGCCGCAGGGCCGGTGGTGCGATCAGGTCGCCGCCCGGCGAGCCGGCCGTGCCGGCCTCCTCGAGCGCACGCCCGAGCTGGGGATCATCGGCGATGACCCGCAGCAGTCCCAGCAGGCTCATTGCGTCCCAAAAGTTGACAGCACGAAGCGCCCGTGTCCGGGCGGACGACGGTCCCCCCGGGACACGAGACCCGTACAGCTTATCGGCTGGCCGGACCCGGCCGGACCTCCGGCCGCTCAGGCGAGCGCGCCTTATCAACTAAGAGTTGCCATTCAGCTACGCTATGGAGTCGTGAATGGGTCTGGACGACACCGGGCGGACGCCAACCCCAGCGCCACCATGATGGCCGTGCGCCCCAGCGACCTGGACGCGGGGCTGTTCACCCGGTCCGTGCTTGAATACGCCCGGCAGCGGCCCGGGCAGACGCTGACCGTGCTGCAGGCCGGCTGCACCACCGCGGGCGAGGAGCCGGACGTCCGCAGGCTGCGCGAGGCGGGCTGCGACATCGCCCTGAGCCTGATCGACGACGACCACCCGGCCGCGCGGGCCGCCGTGGCCGCGCGGCCCGATCTGGCCATGTGCACGCTGTGCGACATGCGGATGGCACCGCTCGCGCCACGGTCCTTCGACATCGTGATCTGCTCGCTGCTACTGGAGCGGATCAGCCACCCGCAGCTCGTGCTCGATCGCCTGGTGGAGACGCTCAAGCCCGGCGGACTGCTGCTGCTGCAGACCGGCGACCGGGACTGCGCCGCGGGCTTTCTCGACCGGGTCCTGCCGCGTCCGCTGCGCGCGAGGATGTGGCGCGGCCTGCGGCCCGGCGGGACCGCTCCCCTTCCCGCGGTCTACGACCGCATGGTGTCGGGGCGAGGCCTGGAGTCCTACGCCCCGCGCCGCGGCCTGGTGATCGCCCAGCGCCAGGCGCTGAGCCTGCTGCCGGGCCGGCGCGGCCTGCCCGGGCTGCTGCTGGCCACCAGGACGCTGGCCCGGCTGTCCCGCGGGCGGCTGACCGCCGCCCACGACGAGCTGCGTTACGTCATCCGCAGGCCCGAATGCGGGTACGCGCGGGTGCTGTAGTGCTGGCGCGCTAGGGACTGTGGGCCCCGGCTACGCAAGGCGGGACTGGTCGCAGGCTTCGGCTGCGCGCGGGGTTCGGCTGCGCGCGGGGTTCGGCTCGCGCGGGGTTCGGTTGGTTGCGCGGGCGATCGGGCGGGCTAGGCTCAGGTGCTGCTGCGGGCTTTTGCCGGCGTGGAGGGGTGGGTCGATGACTGCGGCTGAGGCGAAGACGGACATGCCCACTGATCTCATCGGGGTGCCGTCCCTGACGCTGGACGACGCCCAGCTCGGGGACGCCGAGCTCCTGCTGTCCGGGGTATTCGCGCCGCTGACCGGGTTCATGGACGCGGCGGACGTGGCCGCGGTGCTCGAGCACGGGACGCTGGCCGACGGGACCCTGTGGCCGATCCCGGTGACCCTCGACGTGCCCAGGGACGCGCTCCCGCAGGACGCCGGCCAGGCCCTGCTTGCCGACCCCGAGGGCGTCCCGCTGGCGCTGCTGGACATCGCCGAGCGCACCGATCTCCCGCCGCGGACCGGCCGGTCCGCGGGCCCGGCCCTGGTCCGGCTGGCGGGCCCGGTGACCGGCCTGCGCGAGCCCGAGCACGGCCCGTTCCGCCGGCTCATGATCAGGCCCGCCGAGGCGCGCGCCGAGTTCGGCGACGCCCCGGTGCTCGCCTACGCCACCCGCGGGCCGGTGCACAGCCGGCAGATCGGCCAGCTGCGGCACCTGGCCGGGCAGCACAAGTCGCGCCTGCTGTTGCTGCCGCTCACGGCGGGCCCCGCCGACGTGGTCACCAGGCCCGAGTCGCTGATCCGCGCCGTACTCGCGGCGGCCGCCAACCTCCCCGCGGGGACCACGGTGATCCCGGTGCCGCTGGCTCCCCGGGGCCCGCAGCCGGGCGTGGGCCCGGAGCGGGAGCTGGCGGCGCGTGCCATGATCGCCGCCGCGTACGGCGCGTCGCACCTGATGATCGACGGCGCCGTCGCTGGCGCCGCGGCCGCGGCCGGCGTGGCGATCCCGGTGGTGCGGGCCGGCGACTGGGCCTACGACCGGGTGGCCGAGGTGTGGCGGCCGCTCGCGCTCATCGAGGCCGGCACCGAGCAGGAGGACCTGTCGCCCGGCGAGCTCGGGGACCAGCTGGACGCCGGGGCCGAGGTGCCCGCATGGTTCACCCCGCCCGCGGTGGCCGCCGAGCTGCGCCGGGCCCGCCCGCCGCGCGCCGAGCGGGGCTTCGTGGTGTTCCTGACCGGCCTGTCCGGCTCCGGGAAGTCGACCGTGGCCAGGGACCTGGCCGACATCCTGGCCGAGCGCGGCGACCGCCGGGTCTCGCTGCTGGACGGCGACCTGGTCCGTCGGCTGCTCTCGGCGGGGCTGACGTTCTCGCGGGAGGACCGGGACCTGAACATCGCCCGGATCGGCTTCGTGGCGGCCGAGGTCGCCCGGCACGGCGGCATCGCGATCTGCGCGCCGATCGCGCCGTACGCGGCCGCCCGCGCGCAGGTCCGGCGGATGGTCTCCGAGGTCGGCGACTTCCTGCTGGTCCACGTGGCGACGCCGCTCGAGGTGTGCGAGGCCCGCGACCGGAAGGGCCTGTACGCGAAGGCGCGGGCGGGCCGCATCGACCACTTCACCGGCATCTCCGACCCGTACGAGGAACCGCTGGACGCCGACCTGACCATCGACACCGCGGCGATGACCCGCGACCAGGCCGCCGAGGCGGTGCTCAGGCTGCTCACCTCGGGCGGGTGGTGCTAGCGCGCGGGACTCTGGGCACCGGTTACGTAGCGCTGGAGCGTGCGGGGCTCTGGCCCCTGGCTACGTACGGCGGGACTGGTCGCAGGGTTCAGCTGCGCGTGAAGTCGGGCTGGCGCGGCAACTCCGGTCCGGGCCGGGCGGATTAGTCGTCGTCCTCGGCCCGGGTGCCCTCGTCCAGCCGCTCGCGGAAGTTGCCGATCCTGGACGCGATCGCGCCCGACATCGCGTCGCGCTGGCGGGACAGCACGACGAAGCTGATGACCCCGCTGATCACCAGGGCCAGGCCGACCAGCAGCAGTCCGCGGGCGCCGATGAGGTACAGCAGCCCGAACAGGCCTGCGAAGATCAGGATCCGCGCGGCGGTGTAGGCGAATGTGGCACGCATGACCCCTCCAGTGTATGGACACCGCGGCGCCCCGCTCCGGCCGGGCGCGGAAGCCGATCGGCACTGCCGCGGGATTTCTCAGACCAGATTTTCCGGAAACTAGGGATAAAAACCGTTCTTGTCGCAACACTTAGGACAGGCGCCACGAAGATCGGGAGGGGATCCGGGAAATGGACGGCAACAGCGAGCGGCTGCTTACTCCGGGTGAGGTAGCGGCCCTGTTCCGGGTGGACCCGAAGACCGTTACGCGCTGGGCGGCCTCGGGCCGCATCAGCAGCATCCGCACGCCGGGAGGGCACCGGCGGTTCCGCGAATCAGAGGTCCGGGCGCTGCTCGGCGACGAGTCGCCGAACGGCGATGCGGTCGGCTGAGGACCTCCGCGGACGTCACTGGCGCGACGCCCTCCGGCCGCGTGACCGCTCAGCCGGTTCCCCCTCCCCCTGGGTGGCCGCGGCGGGCCAGGAAGTCGAGGAACTGGTTGCGCAGCGACTCGTCCCCCTCCTGCCACTGCCGGCGGCGTTCGTCGAACTCCTCCTGGGTCAGCGCCTGCCCGGCGAGGCGCGCGTAGTCGGCGTCGTCCGGCCCGATCTCCACGTAGGCGTCGCTGATGATCGTGCCGCCGTCGGCTATCACCGACTCGGGCACCAGCAGGTTGCCGTTGGCCAGCCGTATCACGTACATCGGTATCCACCCTAGATGCCGTAGCGCACGTTGAAGTAGAGCATCACGTTCAGCGCCGCCCTCGTGTCGCCGCCGAGCATCTCGACGAGGGCGGGCCGCTGCCGGGACGCGATCGCCGCGAACGCGTCCGCGAAGAACTCCCGGCGGCCCAGGAGGCCCGGCTGCCGGTGGAAGGCGCTGACCATGTGCGGCACGCACTGGTCGTAGAGCGCCTGGAAGTCGCCCGAGTCCGACTGCCACTGGTCGCCGGCGCCGTCGATGTCGTCGAGCGCGTGCCCGATCTCGTGACACATGACGTCCGGGGACGGCGACGGCCGCGAGCCCACGATGATCTTGCGCTCGCCGTAGGCGCCCGCGCACGCGTCCCAGGTGGCCCGCCCGGACGGCAGCGGGACACCGGACAGGCGTCCCATGTCGTCCAGGTCGGGGACGCCGCCGGCGCCGACGTGGATCGCGTCCAGGCCCTGGGCCAGCTTCGCCTTGATCAGCTGCGGCAGCTCGGCGAGGCGGTCGATGGCCCGCACGACCTCGGGCGGGGGCGTGGTGTCCTGCGCCCACTCCCGGTGCACCAGCGGCTCAAGCCGGCCGCAGTGCCTGCGCCCGACCGCGGTCCGGTTGCTCTGCGCGATCTCGTACCAGGGTGGCCTGGCCGCCGCCGTCTTGCCCGGCTGCGCCTGGCCGGCGGCGGGCTTGGCGGTGCCCCGGCCCGCGGGCTTGGCCGCCGGCGCCCCGGGCGCCGCCCGCGTCGCGGCCCGGGCGATCCCCCAGCGGCGGGGCAGCGCGTGCCCGGCCGGCTGGCCGGTGCGCGTCGGCGGCTGGCCGGTGCCCGTCGGCGGCTGGCCGGTGCCCGTCGGCTGCTGGCCGGTGCCCGTCGGCTGCTGGCCGGCGCCCGTCGGCTGCTGGCCGGCGCGCACGGATGGCGGCGCGGGCGCGCCGCCCGCGGGCCCGCCGCCCGCGGGCCCGCCGCCCGCGGGCCCGGCCGCCGGCGGCGCGGTCCTGCCGGTCCTGCGGTGCGCGCCGCCCGGGCCTGGCGCGGGCGGGGAGGCCGCGCCGGCCCGTTCCCCGGCCCCGATCTCGTCCGTTTTCCGGCGCCGGCGTGCACGACGGACGCGATCGAGTAACCGCAGCCGCATACCGCATCTCCCTGGATCGACTGGCCGCCAGGCTATGACGGATCGGGCGATCCTCCTATGGCGTTGCCGAATGCTACGTATTACGGCCGTCCGGACGAGCCCGGATGACTAGGCCAAAATTGGGCGCGAGCTGGGCAGACAGCCGCTAGGCTGCCGCCATGTTGCTGGTGGGCGTACTTTTTGGCCTGGTCACAGTCGGTTTTGTCGTGCCATGCCTGATCGACGTCGCGGTCACGCCCTCCTACGACCTGCGCAGCCTGACGAAACCCGCCTGGATACTGATGATCGTGTTCCTCTCGGTCTTCGGCGCCACCGCGTGGCTGGTCGCCGGGCGGCCGGACCGGCGCCGGGCCGAGTTCCCGCGTCACCTGCTGGACGCGCCGTCCGCCGCCCAGCTGGACGCGCTGCGCCGCCACCCGGCGGGCCGGGCGATGGACCCGGGAATCGAGGCCTCCGGCCACGGCAGGCTCCGGGCCGCCGAGGCCGCGCGCGGGCCCATGGGCCCCGACGACGACGAGGAGTTCCTGCAGGAACTGGCGCGCCGGATCCGCGACGCCCGCGAGGCCGACGAGGGCTGACCGCCTGCCGCCCGCGGCGCCGTCTGTCGCGGCCGGGCAGGCGCCCGGTCAGGTCAGGCCGGCGTAGGAGTGCAGGCCGGGGATGACCAGGCTGACCACGAGCACGTTGAACAGCAGGCAGCCGAACCCGGTCAGCTGGATCAGCGCCGCCCGCCTGCCCCGCCAGCCGGCGGTCGCCCGGGCGTGCAGGAAGCACGCGTACACCACCCAGGTGATGAACGCCCAGGTCTCGGTGGGGTCCCAGCTCCAGTAGCTGCCCCAGGCCTTGTCCGCCCAGATCGCGCCGGCCATGACGCCGAAGGTCCAGATCGGGAAGCCGAACACCACGGTCCGGTACGCGAGCCGGTCCAGCGCCGCCGGGCCCGGCAGCCGGCGCAGGATGCCGTCCGAGCCGGTCGGCAGGCCGGCCGCCACCCGCCGGGCGTGCCGGTCGACGAACAGGTAGGCGATCCCGGTCACCGCGGCCACGAAGAACACCCCGGTGGCCAGGGTCATCGCGGTCACGTGGATGGCCAGCCAGTACGACTGCAGCGCCGGGACCAGCGGCCCGGCCGGTGTGTAGATGACGGTCTCGGCCAGGCCGAGCACCAGCACCACCGCGACCATCACGAACAGGCCGAGGTAGTAGGCCCGGTACCGGATCATCGCGGCCAGGAAGAACGCCACGGCCACGCAGGTCAGCGCCGTGACGAACTCGTACATGTCGCCCCAGGGCAGCCGGTGCGCCGACAGCCCGCGCAGGACCACCCCGGTGACGTGCAGCGCCAGGCCGGCGGAGGTCAGCGCGACCGCGATCGCCACCCAGCGGCCTGCGCCGCGCAGGCCAGCCGTCCGGGCGCCCCCGCCGGGCGCGCTGAGGGCCGTCCGGGCGTCCTCGCCGCCGGCCGCGCCAGCGCCGCCGTCGGCGGCAACCCCGGAGTCCGGGCCGGCCGCGCCGGCGCCGACCAGGGCCGGCGCCCTGACCGCCGCGGCCTTGACCGGCTTCTTCCCGAACGCGAAGTCGCAGGCGAACGCCAGCATCGCGAGCGCGTAGATGACCACCGCGGTCAGCAGGAAGTCGTTGCTGACGCCGGCGAGACCGGTGTTGACAGGCATGTGAGCCTCACTCCCCGTGGGGTGGTGGATCGTGGTCGACGCCGGGGCTGCCCGCGTGCCGGGCGCTGATCTCGGCGGCCAGGCCGGAGAACTCGTCCTCGAAACCGCCGGCGGCGTCGGTGCGGGTCAGCCCGCCGACCTCGACCACGGTCCCGCCCGATTCGGCCGCCCGGGCGCGCACGAACACCCTACGGCGGCGGACGAAGAAGGACAGCAGCAGCCCGGCGAGCACCGCGACCCCGGACACCAGCGCGGGCAGCTGCCCGGGGTCGTAGGTGATGGCCAGGCTGACCCACTGCTGGTAGCCGGTGTAGGTGAGCGTCCCGAGCCCGCCGGGAAGCCTCATCGACCGGCCCACGGTCAGCGGCTGCGGCGCGATCGGCAGCCGGTGCAACCCCGCGGTGTCCAGCGTGTACACCGACTGCGAGGGGCCGGAGTTCATGTTGAGGTTGCCCGCGTAGGAGACGAGGCTGACCACCGGGTTCAGCGGCGCGGGGAACCGGGACTCGAGCTGGCCGCCGACGTCCACCGCGCTGGGCAGGAACACCCCGATGAAGCCCAGCTGCTGCGGGTCGGCGTCCGGGACCTTGATCGCGCCCTCGGAGGTGAGCCCGGAGGTCTCCACCGGGATGAACGGGACCGCCCCGTCGAACACCACGTGCCCGGTGCCGTCGGTGACCCGGAACACCGGGGCGTACCCGTGCCCGATCAGGAACACCCGCACGCCGTCCACCACCAGCGGGTGGTTGACGGTCAGCGTGTACGGCCGGGTCGGGCCGCCGGGGGCGGCCGAGTAGCGGACCGCCGCCTTGAACGCGGCCGGCTGGCCCAGCAGCGGCCCGGAGGTCACGTAGGACGCGCTGAAGTGATCAAGGGCGACCGTGAACGGCTGCAGGTCGCCCGGGGACACCAGGCGCCCCGGGTGGAACTCGTCCAGCGCGGTGACCGTGTTGGCGAACGAGGTCCCGGTCACCAGCAGCCGGTCAGCCTTGTAGCCGAACAGGCCGCCCATGCCGATCGAGACCAGGCAGCCGAGCAAGGCGATGTGGAACAGCAGGTTGCCGGCCTCGCGCAGGTAGCCCTTCTCCGCCGAGACCCACCCCGCGCCGGAGCGTAGACGAAACCGCTTGGCCGAAAGCACGGCGGCCGCCGCCCGAAGCGCAGCCTCCGGCTCGAGCGTGGTGGTGTAGCTGACCGCGAACGGGAGCCTGCTCAGCCGGGCCGGCGCCCGGGGCGGCGGCTGGCGGGCCGAGCCCACCATGCGCACGGTCCGGGGCAGCACGCAGCCCACCAGCGACGCTAACAGCAGCAGGTAGATCGCGGCGAACCAGGGCGCGCCGAACACGTTGAACAGCGACAGGCCGCCCAGGATGCGGGCCAGCGCGGGGTGCGAGGCGTAGTACTGGGATACCGCGGCCGGGTTGGTGCCCTCCTGCGGAAGCAGCGACCCGGGTATGCTCCCGGCCGCGAGCAGGAACAGCAGGATCAGCGCGGTCCGCATCGAGGTCAGCTGCCGCCAGCCCCAGCGCAGCCAGCCGAGGACCCCGAGCCGGACGCCGGGGGCCCTGGCCGGAGCCGCCGCGGCGGCCCCGGGCTCGGCGAAGTCGTCGTCCGGCGGGGTCGCCGGGTCCGGCGAGGCGTCGGGGGGCGTGCGCAGGCCGGTCACGGGCGCTCCGCCGAGACCTGCGTGATCAGGGCCTTGAGCCCGTCATACGACACCGGGCCGATGATACGGGCCGCGATCCGCCCGGACCGGTCGATCACCAGCGTGGTCGGGATGCCCGCGGGCGGCACGGTCGCGCTGAAGTCGAGCGCGATCGCGTCGTTGGGGTCGTTCAGGCTCGGGTAGCCGATCCGGAAGTCCCGCATGAACGCCGCGGCGCTGGCCGGGTCGTCCCTGATGTCCACGCCGATGAACCGCACGCCCGGCCCGGAGAAGTGCCGCGCGAGCGCGCCGAGCACCGGGGCCTCCTCGCGGCACGGCGTGCACCACGAGCCCCAGAAGTTCATGACCACCACCGCGCCGCGGTCGGTGGTCAGCCGGAACCGCCCGCCGTTCAGCATGGTCCCGGTGACCTGCGGGGCCTGCGGCCGGGACCCCTGGCCGAACACCGTGGTGCCGTAGCTGCCGGATACGAAGCTGCTGCCGTTGCCGACCGCGGTGTCCTGCGCGGTCGCGCCGCCGCAGGCCGCGGCTCCCAGGGCCAGGGCAGCCGCGAGCGACGCGCCGACGGCGGCGCGTCGCATCGTGCTCGGCAGCCGGGACACGCTGTGAACTCCTACGGCCAGTGATCTCCTACGCCCAGTAGTACCGCGCCCCATTGTGCCGGATCCGGTCGGACGGGGCCGAACTGGGCCGGCGTTACGCCGCGGTCAGGGTGCGGTCGGGCCGCGCTCAGGCCCCGGCGACCTGCCGCCCGCCGTGCCCGGCCGGCTCGGCGTAGCTCACCCCGATGACCTGCCCGTCCCGGAAGGAGAAGCTGGTCACGCTGGCCAGCGCGCACTCGCGGCGGCGCGGGTCGTGCCACAGCCTGCGCCCCTCGACGCTGCGCCTGGCCACCCAGATCGGCAGCTGGTGGCTGACGCACACGGCCTCGTGCCCGCGCGCCGCGGCGGCCGCGTCCGACATCGCGGCCCGCATCCGCGCCTCGACCTCGGCGTACGGCTCGCCCCAGGACGGCCGGAACGGGTTCCACAGGTGATGCCAGTGCCGGGGGCGGCGCAGCGACCCGTCACCGACGCCGAACGTCATGCCCTCGAAATGGTTCCACGGCTCGATCAGCCGCTCGTCGATCTCGATGTCCAGGCCGAACTGCGAGGCGATCGGCTCGGCGGTCTCCACCGCGCGCTCGAGCGGCGACGAGCGCAGCACGGTGACGTCCCGGCCGGCCAGGAAGTCGGCGGCCGCCTTGGCCATCACCCGGCCCTCGGCCGACAGGTGGAATCCGGGCATGCGTCCGTAGAGCACGCGCCGCGGGTTCTCCACCTCGCCGTGGCGGACCAGGTGCACGATCGTGTCGGATGCCTGCGGGGTCACGTTCATGGCGCGGTCCAGCCTATCGGCCGGGGCCGGCCGCCCTCAGGCCTGGATCTCCAGGTAGCGCCTGCGGTCGGCGATCACCTCGCGGATGGCCCGCAGCCGCGCCTCCTGCGCGGGCACGTCGATCTCGTCAAGGACCGCCACCGAGCGCACCTGCTCGCAGAGCGCGTCGGACTCGCCGACCAGGGTCCAGTCGAACTGCAGCAGCTCGTCCAGGCCCATGCGGCGGACCCGGTCCCAGACCTTGTCCTGGTTCAGCAGCGGCAGGCCGCGCACCGCGGCCGAGGCGTCGTCGATGGCCCGGACCAGCCGCTCCGCCCGCCGGATCGGCTCCATCACCTCCGGCGGCGGGAACGGCCGCGCCCGGGTGGACGGCGGGACCCGGTCCGCCCGCCAGCGGCTGATCAGGTTCCGCACGTGCGCGGTGGCCTCGCCGAGGCCGCGGCCGACCCGCTCGCGTACCAGCAGGTCGTCGGCGCGCAGCCGCCCCTTCTGCGAGTAGACGTCGGACGCGAGCAGGCCGCGCAGCTTGTCCGCGACACCGTCGGTCACCTCGGGCCGCCGTCGGCCAGGCCCGGCATCGAGGGAATCGCGGACGTCACGTCAGGCACCGACGGCACCGACGGCATCGCCG
>Ga0335073_10004404_pt1 | contig 19717 bp, 16 predicted proteins | sample Lox_Sample_22_FD_207093 | JGI IMG/M metagenome (GOLD analysis project Ga0335073, IMG submission 207093) | Soil microbial communities from Loxahatchee National Wildlife Refuge, Florida, United States - Lox_Sample_2.2 | ecosystem: Environmental > Terrestrial > Soil > Wetlands | place: USA...
GCCGCGCGCCCGAGCCGCGCTCGATCTCGCTGAGGTGCGCGATGTTCGCGCGGTCTTCCTGTTGCTCGCTCGGCATCCCCGCGAACCACGCGTCGAGGATCTCCCCCAGCTCGGCCTGCGAGGTACTGCGCAGGCTGAGCGCGAGCACGTTCGCGTCATTCCAGCACCGCGCGCCGTCCGCCGTCGCGGCATCCAGGCACAGCGCCGCGCGAACCTCAGCAACCTTGTTCGCGGCGATCGAGGCGCCCGTGCCCGTCCAGCAGCAGACGATCGCTTGCTCGGCCCGGCCCTCGGCGACGTCTCGGGCCGCGGCCTCGCTCGCCCAGGCCCAGTCGTCGCGCTCGGGCTCGCTCAGTGCGCCATGTGGGATCGTCGAATGGCCGCGGCGCTGAAGCTCCTGGGCCAGCGCGGGAGCGATGCCGGTCAGCTCGTCGGCCGCGATCGCGATTCGCATCGCGGCGAGTATCGCCGATCTCACGTTTTGCTCGGCCGCGCCGTTTGACTCGCATGACTAAAACACGCGAGGACCTACGCTTCGAGAGCGGCGAAGAGCAGTGCGCCGCTTGGCTGTATCGCCCGGAAGGCGCAGAAGGCATGAACGGCGACCGCGCGGTCGAGGCCGACCGAGCGTCGAGATCGACCCCACTGGTCGTGATGGCCCACGGCCTGTCGGGCACCCGGCGCGATCGTCTCGGGCCGTTCGCCGAGCGCTTTGCTGCTGCGGGGATCGCCGCGCTCGTGTTCGACCATCGCGGCTTCGGCGACAGCGCCGGCGAGCCGGACCTGTTCGAGCCCAGGCGCCAGCTCGAAGACTGGCGTGCGGCGATCGCCTGCGCGCGCTCGCTGCCGCACGTCGACAGCGAGCGCATCGCGACGTTCGGCTCCTCGATGGGCGGTGGCAACGCACTCGCCGCGGCTGCCGCCGATAGTCGCATCGCCGCGGCTATCAGCCAGGTCCCATTCCTGGACATCGTCAAGCAGTCGCACCGCAACCATCCGCGCGTCAGCGCCCAGATCATGCGCGCCGCTGCACTCGGTCGCCACCTGCCCGTACTGGGCGAGCCGCACGAGCCAGCGCTGCTGAACGCACCCGGGGCCGCGGAGGGCTGGCGCCACGTCGTCGCGATCGGCGAGGACTCGCTCTGGCGCGACCGCGTCTCCACCCGCTGGCTACTCGGACGGCCCTACCGCCCGGGACGCGTTGCCGCGAGACTGCACTGCCCGTGGCTCGTCTGCGTCGGTGAGTCCGACCGCGTCGCGCGACCCGGTCCCGCGATCGCCGCCGCGCGACGGGCTCCGCTGGGCGAGTTGTGCACTTACCCCGGCGTGGACCACTTCGACATCTACGACGGCCCTGCGCACGAGGCGCTGCTCGCCGACCAGCTCGCCTTCCTACGCCGTCACTTGCTCCAAGAGCAGCCTGTGCAGGCGGGCATCGCCGCCTAGCTCGGTGTGGAATGCGACCGCGAGCATCCGGCCCTGACGCGCGGCGATCGGGTGGCCGTCGAGCTCCGCCAGGATCTCGACCTCGGGACCATGCTCCTCGATCCAGGGCGCGCGGATGAAAACGCCGTGTATGGGACCGCCGTCGAGCCCCGCTAGCTCGACATCCGCCTCGAAGCTCCTGATCTGACGCCCGAAGGCGTTGCGCTCAGCGCGCATGTTCATCAGGCCGAGATGGTCGCGGTCGAGCATGATCAGCCCCGCGCAGGAGCCGAGGACTGGTGTGCCGGCATGCGCGAGCGCGCGAATCGGCTCAGCGAGTCCCTCTCGCTCGATCCCCAGCGTCATCGTCGTCGACTCCCCGCCCGGGATCACGAGGCCCTGAAGACCCTCCAGGTCGGCGATGAGCCGAACCTCGCGCACGTTCGCACCTAGGCGCTCCAGCACGCGCCTGTGCGCCTCGAAGTCGCCCTGTAGGGCGAGGACGCCGATTAACGGCGACCTCGGCTCAGGCACAACGCAAGCGACGCCGCCGAGGATCGAGCGGATCAAGGACACAGGGAGCGTGGCGTGCTGGCCGAAACGGGGATGCGAGCGAAGCGAGTGTCTCCCGGCTTCGGTACGCGAGCGACCGAGGACGCAGAGCCGCGAAGGTCATCGGTGGCGTCGCTACCAGCCTCTCTGGGCGAGCAGTTGCTCGCCCTCGAGCTTCGAGCTCTCGAGGCTCTCCATCGCAACGCCCAGGCCGCGCGAGGCCGCCGCGACGCGCTCGGCGTCTTGCCAGTGCGTCGTTGCCTCGACGATCGCCCGGGCGCGGGCCGGCGGGTCCTCGGACTTAAAGATCCCCGAGCCCACGAACACGCCTTCGGCGCCGAGCGCCATCATCAGCGCTGCGTCCGCGGGTGTCGCAATGCCCCCAGCGCAAAACAGCACGACCGGCAGCTTGCCATCCGCGGCAACCTGCCGGACGATGTCAAGCGGCGCTTGCAGATCCTTGGCCGCGGTTGCGATCTCGGCCTCCTCGAGCATCGTCAGTCGCCTGATCTCGCCGCCGATCCTGCGCATGTGACGCACCGCCTCGACGATGTCACCCGTGCCGGCCTCACCCTTCGAGCGGATCATCGCAGCGCCCTCACCGATTCGCCGCAGTGCCTCGCCGAGGTTCGTCGCCCCGCATACGAACGGGGCCTTGAACTGCCACTTGTCGATGTGGTTGGCCTCGTCAGCCGGGGTCAAGACCTCGGACTCATCGATGTAGTCGACCTCCAGCGCCTCCAGGACCCGCGCCTCCATGAAATGACCGATCCGCGCCTTCGCCATCACCGGGATGCTCACTGCAGCCTGGATTCCCGCGATCATCTCGGGATCCGACATCCGCGCGACGCCGCCGTCGCGGCGAATGTCCGCGGGCACGCGCTCCAGCGCCATCACTGCCGCAGCGCCTGCCTGCTCGGCAACCGTCGCCTGATCAGACGTGACCACGTCCATGATCACGCCGCCCTTCAGCATCTCCGCCAGGCCTGTCTTGACCTGGAACGTCGCCTCGTCGCGCATAGGCCCAGTCTATCTCCGGCGAGCCGAGCCATACGCCGCGGGCAACTCGCTAGGTCACATTCTCAGACGGTGCCGACTCTCGGAATCAGGTACCCTCGCGCGCCTGGAGATCGGAGGTGACAGAGAAGGGGAACGGATGTCCAAGAAGTCAATCGCGAGCATCTGCGCAGTGGCCGCTTGCTCGCTAATCGTGCTCTCGGCCTCGGCAGCCGCGGCGCCGACGCTCACGCTCAGCACCGGGGCGGATCCGGTCGAGTCGGTCACGACACAGGTCATCGCCATGGGAAGCTCGGGAAGTAGCGACACAGGCCTCAGTGTCACGGTCAAGCCCACGGGCGGACAAGGCTGCGCGGCCAACTTCGAAGCCGACCGAAGCGGAGGCGGCGAAACCGTCTTTCAGTCCGTGACGCTGAAAGAAGGTCCCTTCACGGAATCGACCAACGAAACCTTCTCGCGCGCCGGCTCCTACTTGCTTTGCGGATGGCTGAACGACTTCGCACAGAGCGGTTCGCCGGTGGTCGCAACGGCCTTCCAGACCGTCGCGGTGCGACCACCTCATCTCCTCCTGACGGTGAGCGCCCCCTCGACCGTCAGCACGGGCCAGGCGTTTCAAATCGCTACGACCGCCCAGGCAGAGGTAAACCGCTACGCGTACGAGTTCGTGCTGCCGAGCACTGGCCGCGGCTGTCCCGCCAACGCCGGAGCGGCGTCGAGCGCCTCGGGCGAGTCGCGGATCTATTGGCCAAATCACGGCAGTTCGTGGGGCGTCAACGGCGGCCCCTTCTCGGAAAGCGTCAACGAAACGCTGCGCACTGCCGGCCAGTACCTTGTCTGCGCGTACGTCGAGTACCCCAGCGAAGAAAGCCCGCCGGAGATCAGCGCGAGTGCGACCGTAACCGCAGTCTCCCCACCGCCCCCCTGCATCGTCCCCAGCTACTCCTCGGTAACTAGGCTGCACGACGCTGAACAGGCGATTCGCGCCTCGGGCTGCGCCGTCGGCAAGGTCCGGCGTGTCGCGAGCCGCCGAATCCGGGCCGGCTATGTGATCGGCCTGGGTGCAACACCTGGAACCCATTTCGCCCCTGGAACCCCGATCAACATGACGGTTTCTACCGGGCCGCCTTGCATCGTTCCGTTCGTCGCGGCGGGCACTACGCTCGGCAGGACTGAGCTGCGGCTGCTCGCGAACCACTGCGCGGTCGGCAAGGTTAGCCTTGCTCGGAGCCGGCGCGTTCGCCACGGGCGCGTAGTCCGGTTGGGAGCCAGGACCGGTCAGGTGCTTGCATCGCACACGCCGATTGCGATCCTGCTTTCCAGGCGCCGCCGTTGAGCCCTGCCTCGGGCTACTTCAACCTGAAAGCCTTAATCCGGTCGTCGTACTGCGCGGTGTCCTGCGCGTAGACGCCATAAGCCAGCGCCTGGATCAGGCTGAGCAACGCCGTGTGCGAGCGCACGTAGGCCGGGCTGTTCGAGGAGTAATAGAGCTTGATCTGAGCGAGCTTCGCGACCTCCGAGAGAGTCGCGTCCGTGACCGCCGCGGTCTTTGCCTTTCGGTGGCGAGCAAGCTTCATGGCGCGTACCACCAGCGGGTGCGGGCGCCCGGCCGAGAGGCCAATCACGAGCGTCGATTCGTCGATCCGCCCCAAGCGGCTGAGCGCCTCCTGCGAGGGGCTCGCCACGACGTCAACCCGCAGGTCGAGCAGCATCAACAGGTGGCGCAGGTAGCTAGCGAAGAACGCCATCTGGTCCGTGCCCGCGACGAGCACCTTCTCCGCCGTGACGATCGCCTCGATCAACGCCTCAACCTCGCTTCGTGAGACCTTGCGCGCGGTCTCCTCCACGTTTAGGTGATCGGCCGTCAGCGCGGTCTCAAACTCGTTTTGGTCCAGCGAGAACAGCGGCGCCGAGCTCGAGCTCGCGCTCGCCTCCGATTTCCCGTGAACGCGGCGGTATTCCTCGCGCGCTGCGGCCTGCAGCTCTGGAAAGCCCTCAAAGCCGAGCGCTTGTGAGAAACGAACCACCGTCGTGCTGGTGGTGTTTGCGCGGCGCGCCAGCTCCTCCGCCGTCTGGAAGGCCGCCTCGTCGAGGTGGTCCACGATGTACTGCGCTACGTCCTTCTGCGAGCGCGAGCACTCCTCAAAGCGCGCTCGAATGTACTTCGACAGGCTCTGGTGCTCACTCGTGCCGTTGATCGGCGATCCGTTCTGTTTCTGCGGGTCGCTCGTCGGGGTAGCTGTGCGCTTCATCGGCGCACTTGTTCGACGTATCAGCCTCGCACTCCTGCTGAGGACTCGCCTAGCTTCGTTCATTCGGATGATCCACCCCGGGCGAGCGGCGCGTACATAAGCTCACACGATGCAACGTGATGCTCAAAGCGAATGGGGGACGCCATGAGGATCGCGATCGTCGGCGCAGGCATCTCCGGGCTCGTCGCCGCCCACCTGCTGCACCGCGAGCACGAGATCGTCGTCTACGAGGCAAGCGACTACGCGGGCGGGCATACGAACACGATTCGCGTCGACACCGCGTACGAGACCCACTACGTCGACACGGGCTTCGTCGTCATGAACGACCGCAACTACCCAAACTTCACCCGCCTGCTCGATCGCCTGGGCGTCGCCTGCCAGCCCACGCACATGAGCTTCTCGGTCAAGGGCGAGGAGCACGACTTCGAGTACAGCGGCACCCCCTGGGGCCTGTTCTGCCAGCCCGGCAACCTCGCGAGCCTGCGCTTTCAGCGGATGATCTACGACCTGCTTCGTTTCAACCGCGCGCTGCGCGCGCTGCTTGACGGCGAGTCCGAGGGCCCGCGCGGCGAGGAGTCGATGCAGGACTTCCTCTCGCGCCATCGTTTTTCGCGCGCGTTTATCGAACGGCTGATCGTGCCCCAGCTATCCGCGGTCTGGTCCGCCGATCCTCGCGCCGCGGGCTCGTTCCCCGCGCGCTTTATCGCCGAGTTCTTTGCCAACCACGGAATGCTCGGCTTTCGCGACCGCCCCCGCTGGTCGACCGTCGCGGGGGGATCGGCGCGCTACGTCGAGGCGTTGACTGCCCCGTTTCGAGACCGAATCCGGCTAAGTGCGCCCGTCGCGTCGATCACCCGGCACGCCGACGCCGTCGAGATCGGCGCCACGGGCGGCAGCCCTGAGCGCTTTGACCACGTGATCGTCGCGACCCACTCAGACCAGGCGCTGCGCATGCTGCGCGACCCCTCGCCGACAGAGCACGAGCTGCTGGGCGCTATCGCTTATCAGCCCAACGAGGCCGTGCTGCACACCGACAGCAGGCTGCTCCCGCGACGGCGCTTCGCCCGTTCGGCTTGGAACTTTCACCTACTGCGCGAACCCAAGCCGCTCAGCACGGTCACCTACTGGATGAACCACCTGCAACGACTCCGCGCCGACCGCGACTTCTGCGTAACACTGAACCGGACCGAGTCCATCGATCCCGCGAAGATCATCCGCACGATCACCTATTCGCATCCGATGTACACGCCACGCGGCGTCGCCGCACAGGCTCGGCACGCAAGCATCTCGGGGTTGCACAGCCGCACCCACTTCTGCGGCGCCTACTGGGGCTGGGGCTTTCACGAGGATGGGGTCGTAAGCGCGCTACGCGCCTGCCGGCCGTTCGGGGTGACGCTGTGAGCGCGCTGAGGACGCACGCCTCCTGCCTATACGAGGGCTCGGTCCGCCATCGACGCCACGGTGCACTGCGCGATGAGTTGCACCACCGGCTGTGCATGGCCTACCTCGACCTCGAAGAGCTGCCTAAGCTGTTCGACGGACGGTGGCTGTGGTCCGCGCGCGGTCCCGCGCTCGCTTGGTTTCGCCGCGCCGACTACCTCGGCGACCCCGAGGTACCGCTGCGCGATGAGGTCTGCAGGCTCGTGCGCGAGCGCACCGGGGTCGCACTGGATGGCCCCGTTCGCTTGCTCACCCATCTCCGCTTCCTCGGCCACTGCTTTAACCCCGTCAGCTTCTACTACTGCTTCGATGCCGCGGGCGAGCAGGTGCGTAGCGTCGTCGCTGAGGTCACGAATACTCCCTGGCACGAGCGCCACGCCTACGTGCTACCTGTCGACCCACGCCCGGGCACCCGTGTGATCCGTGGCGAGTTCGCTAAGGCCCTGCACGTCTCACCGTTGATGGGGATGGACCACACCTACGACTGGCGACTCACCGAGCCGGGCGAGAGCCTGTCAGTGCACATCGAGTCCTTGCCCCGGGAGAGCCGTCGAGCTGATGAACCCGTGGACATGAGCGCGCGAGGCGCGCGAGAGTCTGAGGAGCGAGAGCCCTACTTCGACGCAACGCTCTCGCTCGCGCGGCGCCCGATCGATGCGCGCTCGCTGCGCCGCGTGCTGCTGCGCTACCCGTTGCCCACTGTGCGTTTGACCACCCACATCTATGCCCACGCCCTGCGGCTGCGCCTGCGCGGCGCCCGCTGGCATCCGCACCCGAGCCGCACGGGGCACGAGTCCGGGACAGAGCGCGAGCCAGCTACGAAGCACGACCGGCACGAGGAGGCGATCTCGGCATGAGCCCCGCCCGCACAAGCGACCGCATAGCCCGAGGCCTCGTGCTCGCGCTGCTCTCGCGGCTGCGCCGCGGCGAGCTTGTGTTGGTCGATGGTGATCGCCGCCTGCGCTTCGGCGCGCGCGGTCCCGAGCCACGGCCCTCCGCGGAGCTAGTCGTTCGCTCGCCACGCTTCTATCGCGACTTCCTGCGGGGCAGCGTCGGACTCAGCGAGGCATACGTCAGCGGTCTCTGGGAGTGCCGCGACCTCGTTTCACTCACGCGCATCGGCGCCCTGAACGTCGGCGCGATCGACCGTGTCCGGCGCCTACTCTCCCCCGTGCTCGCGCCCGTGCATCGCCTCGCGGGTTGGGTCCGCCGCAACACGCCTACTCGCGCGCGCACGCAGATCGCCGCCCACTACGACCTCGGCAACGAGCTGTTCGCCCAGTTTCTGGATCGCACGATGATGTATTCCTGCGCAGTATTCGACACTCCGGGCGCGACGCTCGAGCAGGCTTCGCTTGCGAAGCTCGAGCGCATCTGCCGCAAGCTCAGGCTGAGCCCCGAGGACCACGTGCTCGAGATCGGCACCGGCTGGGGCGGCTTTGCCGAGTACGCCGCGGCGCATTACGGATGCCGCGTCACGACCACGACGATTTCTGCCGAGCAGCACGCCTACGCGACGCAGAGGGTCCGCGAGGCCGGCCTGGACGAGCGCGTCAGCGTGCTCTCACTCGACTACCGCGACCGCATGCTCGACCGAGGTGGCCCCTACGACAAGCTCGTCTCGATCGAGATGATCGAGGCCGTGGGCTGGCAGTACTTTCCCACCTTCTTCCGCCGTTGCTCAGAGCTGCTAGCCGACGACGGGGCGATGCTCTTGCAGGCGATCGTGATCGACGATCGCGCCTACGAGGTCGAGAAGGCCACGAAGAGCTTCGTCAACACGCACATCTTTCCCGGCGGCTGCCTGCCCTCGCTGCGCGTGATCGCCCGTAACGTCGCGCGCGTCACCGACTTCCGCGAAGCCGACCTCGAGGACATCACCGCGCACTACGCGCTCACCCTCGCGCGCTGGCGCGAGCGTTTCCTCGCGGCCGCCGAGCGCCTCTCCGAGCTCGGCTACGACGAGCGGTTCCGCCGCCTATGGGAGCTCTACCTCAGCTACTGCGAGGGCGGCTTTCGCGAGCGGCGGATCCAGGACGTGCAACTGCTCCTCGCCAAGCCCGGCTTTGCGCCAGTGAGCTGAGCGCCCGCGCGCGAGGCGCGCGGGTCGGTAGGGTCAGCCGCATGCGTCGCAACCTGTTCGAGGACGTCCACGAAGACTTTCGCGACAGCTTTCGCACGTTCCTTCAGCGCGAGGTGATCGGCGAGGAGGGACGCTACGGCGAGTGGGAGCGGGAGGGAATCGTGCCCCGCGAGGTTTTCGGCCTCGCCGGACGCGGAGGCTTCCTTGGCATGGCCGTGGCCGAGCGCTTTGGCGGCGCCGGCGCCGAGGACTTTCGCTTCAACCTCGTGATCGGCGAGGAGTGCCAGCATGCGGGCGTCGGCGGCTTCGGCCTCGGAATCACGCTGCACAACGACATCTCTCTCCCCTACTTCCTTAGCTACTGCACCGAGGAGCAGCGCGAGCGCTGGCTGCCCGGGATCGTCTCCGGCGAGCTGATCACCGCGATCGCGATGACCGAGCCCGGAATCGGATCTGACCTCGCCTCGATGTCTACCCGCGCTCGGCGCGAGGGCGAGCACTTCGTCGTTGACGGGTCGAAGACCTTCATCACAAACGGGATCAACGCCGACCTCGTGATCACCGCAGTGAAGACCGACCCCTCCGAGCGCCACCGCGGGATCAGCCTCTTGATCCTCGAGCGTGGGATGGAGGGATTCGAGCGCGGGCGTAACCTCGAGAAGATTGGCCAGCACTCCCAGGACACTGCTGAGCTGTCTTTCTCCGGCGTGCACGTGCCAGTCGAGAACCTGCTCGGCGAGGAAGGCGAGGGGTTTCGCTATCTGGTCTCGAATCTGCCGCAGGAGCGCCTGTCGATCGCTGCCGTCGCCGTCGCCGCCGCCGAAGCCGCGCTGGACTGGACGCTCGAGTACGTCCGCGAGCGCAAGGCTTTCGGGCAGACGATCGGCTCTTTCCAGGCCTCGCGCTTCACGCTCGCCGAGGTGCGCGGCGAAGTCGATGTCGCCCGCGCGTACATCGACCGGTGTGCCCAGGCGCTCGACGCGGGCGAGCTGACCCCCGAGGACGCCGCCACCGCGAAGTGGTGGTGCACCGACCTTCAAGGCCGGGCGATCGATCGCTGCCTGCAGCTGTTTGGCGGCTATGGCTACGTAACCGAGTACCCGATCGCGCGCGCATACGCCGACGCGCGCGTCACCCGCATCTACGGCGGGGCGAACGAGATCATGAAGGAGATCGTCGGGCGCTCACTCGGGTTGTAGACGCTCGTTCAAGCGCAGTAGTGCACGCCCTATCGTCGACTGCATGCCCCGCATGCGGTCGGTCGAGTCAAGCTGTGTCGCCGCCGCCGGATACGAGCGAGCCGGCGAAGAGGTCTACATCGAGTACGTCGATGGCGACACCTACGCCTACGCGCCCGTCCCCTACGTGATCTGGCGGGCCTTCCAGGCAGCCGACAGCAAGGGGCGCTTCGTCAACGCCGTCCTGAAGCCCAACTTTCCCTACCGCAGGGTTTGAGTCGCCGCAATCGCCACCTGGCGAGTGCCATGGCTCAGCGCAGCGATTGGGGCGGCAGGCGTTGGGCTACTCAGCGCGGCAGCGGCGTACCCGCGGGCCTCAGATCCAGCTCGCGCGCCAGCTCCACGAAGTAGTCCAGCGCCGCCGGGTTCGCGAGCGACTCCACGCTCGCGGCTTCGCTCGCCGGCGTGCCCATCAGGATCCGCTTTACCGGCACCTCCAGCACCTTGCCTGAGAGCGTGCGCGGTACCTCCACGATCTGACGGACTTCGTTTGGCACATGGCGCGGCGAGCAGTCCTCTCGGATGCTGCGCTTGATTCGCGCCGTTAGCTCATCGTCCAGCGCGACACCCTCGGCCAGCGCGACGAACAGGACCATCCACAGCTCGCCTTCACCGCCCGGCTTCGGGATGTCGACCACGAGTGCGTCCAGCACCTGCTCCACCGCCGCAGCCGCGCGGTAGATCTCGCTCGTGCCCATGCGCACGCCCATCCGGTTGATCGTCGAGTCCGAGCGCCCGTAGATCACTGCCCCGCCGCGCGGGGTGATCCGGATCCAGTCGCCGTGGCGCCACACCCCCGGATACATCGCGAAGTAGCTGTCGTGCAGGCGCTCGCCCGACTCATCGTCCCAGAAGAACAGAGGCATCGAGGGCATCGGCTCGGTGATCACCAGCTCGCCCACGCGGTCGATATGCCCGACGCCCTGCTCATCCCAGGACTCCACCGCACAACCCAGGATCCGGCATTGCAGTTCGCCTTCGTAGACAGGCAGCAGCGGGTTGCCACCGACGAACGCCGTACACACGTCGGTCCCGCCGCTCGTCGAGAACAGCCAGATCTTCTCGTCCACCGCCTCGTACACCCAGCGAAAGCCCTCGGGCGAGAGCGGCGAGCCCGTCGAGCCGATCGCCCGCAGCTTTGACAGGTCGCATTCGCGCCCCGGGTGTAGCCCTTCCTTCTCGCAGCTGGCGATCAGACCCGCGGAGAGGCCCATACATGTGATGCCTGCCCGCTCCGCCAAGCGCCACAGTACGCCGAGGTCCGGCTCGGCCGGGCTGCCGTCGTACAACACGATCGCCGCGTCCGAGAGCAGACAGCCCACGAGGAAGTTCCACATCATCCAGCCCGTCGTCGTGAACCAGAACATGCGGTCGCCCGGGCGCAGCTCCATGTGCAGGCGCTTCTTCAGCTGCTCGACCAGGATCCCGCCGTGGCCCTGGACGATCGCCTTCGGCAGGCCGGTCGTGCCCGAGGAGTAGAGCACCCACAGGGGGTGATCGAACGGGACCTGCTCGAAGGTCAGCTCCGGGGTCTCGCTCTCGCCGACGCCCGCCGCCTCCCGGCCTCGCGCGAGCAGCTGCTTCCAGGTCAGCGCATCGCGCGCGAGGTCGTCGCCCCTCGCGTCCTCGCGCAGGTAGGGCAGCAGCACCGCCCGCTCGACAGTCGGCAGCTCGACGAGGATCGCCCGCGCGTTCTCCATCCGATCGAAGTCTTTGCCACCGTGTCGATAGCCGTCGACCGTCAAAAAGACCTTTGGCTCGATCTGCGCGAAGCGGTCGATCACGCTGCGCGCCCCGAACTCCGGAGCGGCGCTCGACCAGATCGCGCCAAGCGAGGCCGTCGCGAGGAATGCGATCAACGTCTCGGGGATGTTCGGCATGTAGGCGACGACGCGGTCGCCTCGCTGAACGCCCAGCGCCCGCAGGCCTGCCGCCGCTTGCGCCACCTGCTTACTCAGCTCACCCCACGTCAGCTGCTCCAGCTCGCGCAACTCCGAGCAGTGCATCACCGCGACCGCCTGCGGGTCACGCCCGCCCTCGTGCCCGTCACTGTGCGTCGGGCCGCGCAACATGTTCTCCGCGTAGTTCAGCTCCGCGCCTTCAAACCAGCGCGCGCCCGGCATCTTGCGCTCCGCGAGCACCCGCTCGTAACCGCGCGAGGCGCGCACGCCGAAGAACTCCCAGATGCAGGCCCAGAAGTCCTCTAGCTCGTCGATTGACCAGCGGCGCAGCTCCTCATAGTCGGCAAACGCGCGTCCCCGGCGCTCGCCAACCCAGCGCATGAAGCGCGTCATCTCCGCCTGCGCGATCTCCTGTTCGCTTGGCCGCCACAGCGGGGTCTCCCCCTGAGCCCCGTTCGCCGCCTGGCTAGGTGCGCTGGACATGGGGGTATTCTCGCGGTTTGTGGACGTCTTTGGGCTGCGCGCCGAGTTTCCCGTTCTTCGGAACGCCGCCTACCTGAACGCGGGAACCGACGGCCCGCTGCCGACCCGCGCCGTGCAAGCCGTCAGCGAGGAGCTTCAGCGCGAGGCAGAGGACGGGCGGACGTTCGTCCACTTCGAGCGCCGCGGCGAGCTGGGCGACCAGCTACGCGAAGCCTACGCCCGAGCGTTGGGTGCCGAGAGCGCCGACGTCGCGCTCACCACCTGCACCAGCGACGGTATGGCGCAGGTGATTGGCGGCCTTGGGCTGCGCGCGGGTGATGAGATTCTCACTAGCGACGAGGAGCACCCCGGGCTGCTCGGCGCGCTCGGCGCCGAGCGCGAACTGCGTGGCGTCAGCATCCGCGAAGTGCCGCTCGCTCAGATCGCCGAAGCCGTCGGACCAGGCACGCGGCTCGTGGCCTGCTCGCACGTCGGCTGGATGAGCGGCTCCTACGCCCCGACCGAGCTGGCCGAGGTCGAGGTGCCCGTTCTGCTCGACGGCGCACAGGGCGTCGGCGCCGTTCCCGTCGACGTTAAGGCGCTCGGCTGCGACGCCTACGCCGGGGCGGGACAGAAGTGGATGTGCGGCCCCGACGGGCTCGGCATGCTCTACATCGCGCCAAAGCTGCGTGAGCGCGTCGCGGTCTCCCGCCGCGGCTACGCCAACCTCGAGGATCCCAACAGCGGGATCGAGGCTCAACTGCACGCAGACGCGCGGAGCCTTGAGGCGATGTCGCTCAGCGCCGAGGCGCTCGCCTGCGGCCTGGCCGCCGCCCAACTGCTCGAGTCCGTGGGCTGGGAGCAAGTGCACGAGACCGCGCGCGCGCTTGCGGAACAGCTCGCCAACCAACTGGCCGCGCACGGACGGACTGTCGCGCCGCGCGATCGGACCACGCTCGTCTCCTTCGAGAGCGCCGATCCCGAGGCCGAGCGCGAGCTGCTTGCCGAGCGGGGCTGCATCGTGCGCAACATCCCCGGGCGCCCCTGGCTGCGCGCCTCGGTCGGGGTCTGGAACGATGAGAGCGATCTCGAGCGACTGCTCTCCTCGCTCTCCGCATGAGCGCAGTCACCCAGGACGCCACAGCGCCCAGCTCGCCGAGCGCCCGCACGACTCGCTCCCTGCGCGAGCGCCTCGCCTTGCTGGGCCCGCATCACCTCGCGCTCGCCGCCGTGCTCGCGAGCGCGGCGGTCCTCGACTTGCACCGGCTCTCGCAAAACGGCTACGGCAACATCTTCTACTCAGCCGGGGTCAAGTCGATGTTGCGCTCCTGGCACAACTTCTTCTTCGTCTCCTTCGACCCCGGCGGGCTGATCATGGTCGACAAGCCGCCGCTCGGGCTCTGGGTGCAGGCGACGAGCGCCAAGCTGTTCGGCTTTCACCCGCTCAGCGTGCTCCTGCCCGAGGCGGTCCTCGGCGTGCTCTCAGTCGCGCTGCTCTACGTCGTGCTCGCCCGGCGACTCGGCGGCTGGGCCGGCGTCGCAGGCGCGCTCGCGCTCGCGATATTCCCCTCGTTCGTAGCGGTCTCGCGCACGAACAACGTCGACGCGCTCTTGATCTGTCTGATGATCCTCGCCTGCGAGGCTGCCCTGCGGGCCTGCGAACGCGGACGCTGGCGGACGATTCTGTGCAGCGGTGCGCTCGTCGGGCTGGCCTTCAACACCAAGACGCTCGCCGCCTATTTGATCGTTCCCGGCATCGCGCTCGCCTTCCTGCTGTGCGCGCCCGGCTCGCTGCGTCGTCGCCTACTGCAGTTGCTCGCCGCGGGTGCGCTGATGATCGCCGTCTCCGCCGTCTGGATGCTCGCCGTCGAACTGACCCCCGCCTCGCAGCGCCCCTTCGTCGGCAGCTCGACCGATAACACCGAGCTTGGGCTCACGTTCAGCTACAACGGCTTCGGTCGCGTCGGCGGACAGACCGGCGGGCCCGGAAGGATCCCGGTCGGCGCCGGTGGCGTCGCCAAGCGCGTAGCGTCCGGCCGAGGACCCGGCAAGCCGAGCCCCGTGCGCACGGTTAGCTCCCCCAGCAAGCCCCCGGAATTCCTTCCGAACGGCCGTGAACGCAACCCGATCGCCTTCGGCGAAGGGGTCGGCCCGCTGCGACTGTTTGAGCGCGGTCTAGGAAATCAGGGGGCCTGGCTCTTGCCCTACGCCCTGATCGGGTTGCTCGGCTTTGCCTGGCTCGTGCTGCTGCCGGGGGGCACAGCCGCGGGAGGCCTCGAGGCCGAGGCCGCTGAGGGCGAGGCGGCGAACAAGATGACAAGCCAGACCGCACGCGGGGGACCCGATCGCCGTGACCCCCGACTCGCGCTCTTGATAGTTCTCGGCGGCTGGCTGCTTGTCGAGACCGTCGTGCTCAGCTTCTCCAAGGGGATCGTCCACCCCTACTACGTGTCCGCGCTCGGGCCCGGCGTCGCTGCGATGGTCGGCGCCGGCGTCTACGCCTTCGCGCAGTTCGCCTTCCGCCGCGATCCGCGTCTGCTGCTGCTCGCCGCAGCCGCGCTTGCCACCGTGCCCGCCCAGCTCGTGTTGCTCCACCGCGACCACTACATGTCCTGGTTCACCGCGCCATTGATCGCCACCACGCTTGCGGCGCTGCTACTCCTCGGAGCGCTCGTGCTCTCCGCGCGCACGCGGATCGTGGCCCCCGCCGCGATCGCGCTCGTGCTCGGCGTGCTGACAATCGCACCTGCCGTTTATGCCGCCAGCAACTGGCTCGCACCCGTGCAGTCGACCTTCCCCGCGGCGGGCCCGCGCGCCGCCTCGGGCCCTGGCGGCTACGGCGTCAACGACGAGCACGTCGCCGTCGACCGCGCGCTGCTCGCCTATGTCGAGGGCCACGGCGCCGGCACCCGCTTCTCAGTGCTCGCTGATGCGTCGAATACCGCTTCGCCGATGATCCTGCTCGGCGGCGACGCCGGCTCGCTCGGCGGTTTCAGCGGCACCGACCCCGCGCTCGACGGGCCCGGCCTCGCCACGCTCGTGCGCGAGGACGAGGCACGTTACGTCGTACTCGGCGGCGAGTTCTCAACGCGCGGCGGCACCAAGTCCACCGAAGCCGTGCAGCGTTCTTGCCAGGTCGTGCACGCACGCGCCTGGCTACCGCGGGGCCTCGACCCCAACGGCCTGATCTTGTTTGACTGCCGCGGCCGTGCTTCGCAGCTCGCCTCCGACTAGCAGCGCTCCGCGACCAGCGCGCCGGGCGGTGCACACCGACCCGCGTTCGGCACCGGATCATGTGCGGCTCAGGCCGCGACCGCCAGCTCGCGGTGAAATGCGCGCGCGAACAGCTCGGTCTCGCGGTTTGCTGCCCAGCGTGGGACCGCCGACTCCCCTTCGGCAATCAGCCTAAGCTCAACCTCGTTCTCGTGCAGCTCGATCTGCGTGCGGCGCACGAGTTGGTCGCGCGAGCGCTCAAGGTCCTCCGCGAGGCGTAGCAGCACCGCACAGCGATCCAGGCGCGCGGCGTCGCCTGCGCCGAACAGCGCCCGCAACGGCCCCGGATCGGGCATGCCCTTGCGGTGATAGCGCGCCGCCTGCGCGATGATCGCGACCTCAATTGGCGTGAAGCCCGGCAGCCCCGCGTTCAGAATCAGGTAGCGCGAGTGCTTGTGGTGGTCGTCGTAGTCCACCGACATCCCGATGTCGTGCAGGATGCTCGCCGCCCACAACAGCTCCCGCTCGCGCGGGTCTCCTGTATGCAGCCCTAGCTTCGCCAGCTCGTCGAACATTCCGAGCGCAAGCGCCGCGACGTGGCGCGTGTGCGGCACGTCGAGGTGGTACTGCCCCGCGAGGTTCAGAACGCTCGCGCGGCGGACGTCCGCGAACAGCGGCTCGCCTGAAGCGGTCCCCGGTGTGCCCAGCTCGCCTCCCGAGCCCGGTCCCGCAAACGCCCACGGCGAGTCGCGGTCGAGGAGCCGCTCGAAGAACACACCCTCGCGCAGCCCCGCCTCCGTCACCTCGAGGCCAGTAAAGCCGCCCGCGAGCAGCACACCCTGCACCACGACCGCACCCGCCAAGATGATGTCCGCTCGCGCGGGCTTGATCCCCGGCACGCTCGCCCGCTCCGCCGCCGGCAACGCCGCGAGTCGCTCGACCAGCTCGTCGAGCGCTTCGGCTTCGATCACCATGCCTTGCACCCCGTTTGAGGGCAGGCCCGCCGCGCGCTGCGCCGCTGCCGCGAGGTTGCGCACCGTCCCGCCAATCCCCACGAGGCGTCTGCTCGCCGCGGCGCTCGTATCGGCCTCTGAGAGCCACTCCGCTTCGGCCAACTGCTCGGCCACGTGCTCGCGCAGCGCCTCCAGCTGCTTGCGCTTCGCGGGGCCGTTTACTGGCAGGAAGCGCTCGCTCATCCTGACCGTGCCTAGACGCCAAGAACCCGAGCCGCGCGCGAAGCGATCGCGGACCTGAACGAGCTGCAATGAGCCGCCGCCTAGGTCGAGCACGAAGCCGTCGCTTAGCGTCGTCGAGTTCACCGCCGCCAGATAGCCGTAGCGGGCCTCTTGCTCACGCGAGAGCACCCGGATCGGCAATTCCGAGCGCTCGCGGGCTTGTGCTAGGAATGCCTCCGCATTGCTCGCGTCGCGGATCGCGCTCGTGGCCACCGCATCGACCGCCGCGCCTGACAGCCTGCTCGCCCGGGCGAAGTGCGCGAACACGTCGAGCGTCGCGAGCGCGCGGGAGATTGGCTCCTCGCCCAGCTCCCCGCTCGCGGCCAGTCCCTCGCCGATCCGCACCGGCTCATAGATCTCATCCGTGCGCTTCCACCACCCCTCGCCCGCCTGAAACACCACGAGCCGGAACGAGTTCGAGCCCAGGTCGATTACCGCCAGTCGCTCCCCGGGCTTCATTGTTTGAGCGTATTCCCCGCGTCGGCGGGCCCAAGCGCCTTCGTGGAGCTCGTGGCCGCGTATCCCAGTGCGCCGAACGCCCGCGGGCACGTCGGAGCCGCCCGCGATCGTCTCTGAGCCGAGAACGGCTATACAGGCAAGTCGTCGGGCGAGGCGAGCACCTGCATGTGCTCGGCAACGCTCGTGATGCTCAGCAAGCGCTGGACTTGCTGCGAGCCCGGCGTGATCGCGAACTCCTGTCCGCGCTCACGCGCTCGCTCGTGAGCGAGCAGAATCACCCGTAGACCCGTGGAATCCACAAACTTCAGCTCGTCGAGGTCGAGGACAAGCAGCGGCGTCGCGCTTACGTCCGCGTCCTCGAGCGCGCGTTCAAGGATCGACGAGCTGGCCAAGTCCAGTTCGCCCATCAGGTGCAGCACGACGCGGTCCTCGCTGCGTCGTACGTCGACCTGTAGGTGCTCTTGAGCGCCCACGCTCGCATCGTACCGCACCGCTTTTCCCCACTGTCCCGCATCGTCGAGTCCCTGCCGCGCTTTTTCCGATGCTTCTGGGATCTCCAGGATCTCCGCTCGCGGGGCCTCGAGTGGAGCACGCGCCACCTTGCGCAGCAAGGGTGCCGCGAACCACAGCCCGCCGAAGGGGATCACTGCGAGCACAGCCGTTATCACCCCCGCCTTCGCACCGAACAACTTCGTCGTCACGAGCAGCAGGCTGCCGCACATAGCGAGCGCCAGAAATGCCAGCCCCGCGATCGAGACGCGATTCGCGAGAAACACCACGTAGCGCTTGTCATCAGAGCGAAACAGCAGACGGTGATAGGCGGCCGGTGCCAGCGTGCACACTGCCGCCAACGCCGCGCACAGCAGCGTCGCGAAGTAGACCCCCCGCTCGAACGGGCCGACCCCCACGAACCCGCTGTCGAAGGGCACGACCAACAAGAACGCGAACAGCACCTGGACGCCCGTGACGACCACGCGCAGCTCGCCCGTCATCTCATCAAGGTTGCGATCCAGGCGCTGCAGCGGTGTCTCAGGACGACCCGAATCGTCGTTGACTGACTGAGCTTCCGGCATCGACCACCCTCTTTTAGGCGATACCCCCTATGCCGCGAGGCAATCGTCCCTGGCCGTTTGGCCCAAATGCGCTCGGGTAGGGGAACACCGGACATGTAAACGGCCCGAGGAGGTGCCTCAGATGCCGCCGCGTGGTGTCAAGCCCGGGAGCAAGCGCGCCCGTCAATACGAGCACGTCAAGGAAAGCGAGCGCGAGCAAGGGGCCTCCGAGCAGCGCGCCGAGGAGATCGCCGCGTGCACCGTCAACAAGGAGCGGGCGCGCAGTGGCGAATCGCGCGAACGCTCGCGCACTTCGGTCGAGGACATCTCATCCGGGCGGCGCGGCGGGCTGCGCTCCGGCAAACCCGGGCCTCGCGGCAGAACCCGCGAGCAGCTTTATGAAGAGGCGCGCAGTCTCGGGATCGACGGACGCTCCCGCATGAGCAAGTCTCAACTTCAGCGGGCCGTCGAGGCCAAGAAGCGCTAGCCGACGGTGGGTCGGCCGGCCAGTCAGCACCGAGCGGGGTCGGCAGCGCCGGGTCGGGTCGGGTCAGTCAGAGCGGGGTCGGCAGCGCCGGGTCGGGGTCGGGTCAGTCAGCGCCAGGTCGGGCGCTCGCCCGCGCGCATTCGCACCCGCGCGACCGTCCCCTCCGGGCCAGAGCGAATCTGCACGAGATCGCAAAGCTGATTGACCAGCCACAGGCCACGACCGCCGTACTGATCCACTGGCGGCGGGATCCGTCCCGCGAGCGGATCTTCGATGAAGCCGTGGTCGCGCACCTCACAGACCAGCTCGCCAGCCTCTGGCCAGATCGACAGGGTCCCGCCACCGCCACCGTACTGCACGCTGTTCGTCACGAGCTCGTTCACTGCAAGCACCAAGTCTTCGCGCGAAGGCTCTGTCAGACCCGCGCGGATCGCGTGCTGGGCGACCAGGCTGCGTATCGCGCCCAGCCCACCCGAAGTGAACGAGAGCTCTTCGCGCTCCTCGGGCCTCGCCGGCAACGAGCCCGCGAACGGCCACGCTACCCGTTGGCGCCGGTCATACGCGTTGCTGCGCCTGCTCACCCCTTCATGCATCAGTCCCGGGTGAGTCCTGCGGGCCGTCGCGATCGCCTCCGCGCCCAGCCCGTCCAGGTCATAAGGGCAGAGCAGATGCCATGCGGGACCGTTCGCGAACACCTCGTTTAGAAGCGTCTCGTGGCGCTCGCACTCGTCGAGCTCCTCAGTTGAGCGACCTGGCCAGACCGCTTCGCAGATACCCCGCATCGTCCGACCCCGCTGGGCATGCTCCTCCAAGAACTCGCGCCACGCTGGCATCGCGCGCGCCGGATTCTCCAGCGTCTGTGCCTCCAGGAAGCGCACGCGCTCAGCGTCCTCGCCAAGCGCCT
>Ga0335073_10004405_pt1 | contig 19716 bp, 18 predicted proteins | sample Lox_Sample_22_FD_207093 | JGI IMG/M metagenome (GOLD analysis project Ga0335073, IMG submission 207093) | Soil microbial communities from Loxahatchee National Wildlife Refuge, Florida, United States - Lox_Sample_2.2 | ecosystem: Environmental > Terrestrial > Soil > Wetlands | place: USA...
CTCGCCGGTCGCCTCGTCCATGAGCTGCTGGCGCAGGCGATTGCCGGTCTTCTTGTTGATCTGCCGGAAGACGACGCGCTCACCGGACGATGTCGCAGCGTAGAGCGCGATCGGGCAAGAGACGAGCGAAAGCTTGAGGTAGCCCTTCCAATACGGGCGCGGCGGGGCCATGGGAACTCCTACTCAACGCGGACTGAAGGCCATTTATAGCATGGCCCTCGCGACGTCCGCGAGTCGGCCTGCACGGCGGAGCTTGCTCGGCCCTGTCCACCTCATGTATCGAGGGCAACCCAATTGCGCGAGAGGGTGGCCATGCGAGCGGCGCTTAAGCCGGTTGATCCGGCCAGCAATCCTTATCTCAACGGCGTCTTCGCGCCGGTCGACGACGGCCTCGACGTCGCGGAGCTGCCCGTCGTCGGAAAGATTCCCGAGGATTTGCGCGGCGCCTATCTGCGCAATGGACCCAACGTCAAGTTCCCTCCGCTCGGCAGCTACACCTATCCGCTCGACGGCGACGGAATGATCCATGGGCTCTGGCTCGCCGACGGCCGGGCGCGCTACCGCAACCGCTATGTCCTGACCAAGGGGCTAGAGGCGGAAATGCGCGCCGGTCGCGCCCTCTATGGCGGCCTCATGACCCCCCCTCGTCCCACCCGCGGAGCTCGCCGGACCGGACTCGGACCCCGAAGGCTTCAAGCTCTTGCCCGACATCAACATCGTCCATCATGCCCATCGTTTCCTGGCGCTGGCCGAGGAAACTGCTCCCTATGAAGTGACCGGGGAGCTCGACACGGTCGGGCGTTACGATTTCGCCGGGGCCATGCCGCTCGGCATGTGCGCGCACCCGAAAATCGATCCCACAACCTGTGAGATGATCCTCTTCCGCTACGGCCTCGAGGAGCCCTATCTCTATTGGGCCGCGGTCGGGCCGGAGGGGCGGCTGACGCGCCCGCCCCAGGTCATCGCCGAGATCGATCGCGGCTACATGATCCACGACTTCCTCATCACCGCGGATCATCTCGTCCTCGTCATCTGCCCGGCCGCCTTCGACCTGTCGCTTGCCACCCGGGGAGCGAGCCCGCTCGCCTGGGAGCCCGATCGCGGGGTCAAGATCGCCGTCATCCCGCGCCGCAGGCAGGCGGAGAAGGTCCGCTGGGTCACGGCAGACGCATTCTGGTGCTGGCATTACGCAAACGCCTGGCAGGACAGCGGCGACATCGTCGCCGTCTTCCCCTGGTGGAGCCATTTCGGTCTCGGGGCTGCAGCCGGTCCGCCGCCCAAGGGCCATTTCGTTCGCGCCCGCATCGATCCGGCGGCGGGCAGCCTCAGCCTCGAGACGCTCGACGCGAGGGCGACCGAGTTCCCCCGCATCGACGATCGCCGTCAGGGCCAGAAGACCCGCATGCGATGGTCTCGCACCGCTTGTCGCCGGCGCTCAAGGGAGGGTCGTTCGACGAATTGCTGCGTTTTGACCTTAAGAGGGGAACGACCGAGTCGCATCGTTTCCCGGGCCAGGCGATCGGCGAAGCCGTCTTTGCGCCCAAGGCGGGACCGAGCGAGGAGGAAGCCGGCTATGTGCTGACCTTCGCCACTGATCTCGCGACGATGGAGTCGAGCTTCGTCATCCTCGACGCCGAGGATTTCTCCGGCGAGCCGGCCGCGGTGGTGAAGCTGCCGCGCCGCGTGCCGCTCGGGCTGCATGGAAACTGGTTTCCAGCGCAGTCGTAGAGCAATGTCCGTCCAAGCCGCGATGACCCCACGGGCGGTGGAACTCGTCATTGCGAGCCGAAGGCGTCGATCGAGCGGCGCTGGCGAGACTTGCATAAAGATCCTTCCGGCTGCACCGAGGGGGATGGATTGCTTCGTCGCCACGCCTTGTCGAAGGATGAGAGTCTTTCAACGCCCTTTGGCTCCTCGCAATGACGGCGCAGGATAATGCTGCGGCTCCTCGTCGGATTCCTGCCCTGTTCCCGGACTGGCGGCGCGCCCGCGCGCTGCGCGCGGCGGCTCCACCCGCCGGCTCGCGGTGAGTTGGCGGTCCCAACGCGGCCGGATTACTTTCGCCCCGTGGAAAGGAACGCCTCGAAGGCGGCGCGGGCCTCGCCGGACTTGAGCGCCTCAGCGAAGGCGTGTCGCTCCTCGCCCATCCGCGCCTTCAGCGCCTCAGCGTCGCCGCGCATCAGGCGGCGCGTCGTCAGCAACGCCGCGCGCGGCTTGGCCGCAAGCTCGACGGCCTTGGCCATTGCATGCGCAAGCACCTCGGCCTGCGGCAGCACCGCATTGACGAGGCCAAGCGCATGCGCTTCCTCGGCGCCGAACGGTTCGCCGAGCATCAGGAATTCGGCCGCCTTGGCGCGCCCGAACCGTTGCGGCGCAAGCAGCGACGAGCCCGCCTCCGGCACCAGGCCGAGGTTGACGAACGGCGTCTGGAACCGCGCTTGCGCCGTCGCGTAGACAAGATCGCAATGAAAGAGCAGCGTCGTTCCGACGCCGACCGCAAGGCCGTCGACCGCGGCGACGAGCGGCTTCTCGAATTCGGCGAGCTTGCTGACGAACCGCCACGCGGGAAAGTCGCCTTCCGCGCGCGCCGCGACAACGAGGAAATCGCCGATATCGTTTCCGGCGGTGAAGACGCCGCCCTGGCCGCTCAGCACGAACGCGCCGACTTGAGGGTCGCGCGCCGCCGTCTCGAACGCCTCGATCAGCGCGTCGTACATCGCGCCGGTGATCGCGTTCTTCTTTTGCGGCCGCGCGAACGCGGCCCACATCACCGCGCCCTCGCGGCCGACCGCGATGTCTTTCGTCTTGAGCATCTCTTGGGTCATGCGCTGTCCGCCAAAATCGTCTCATAAGGCTCGAGCGGCGCGCCGCCCGACGCGATCGCGCGCGCCAGCCCTGGCGCGGCGACCGCAAGTTTTTCGGCGTAGAAGCGGGCGAGGCCGACCCGGCCAAGCTCGCTTTTGTTCCCGCTTTCCGCCAGCGCCTCCGCGGCGAGGCCCGATTTCGCCAGACATGCGCCGCCGAGCGCCAGCCCGAACAGGCGCAGATAGGGCGAGGCGCCGGCGAGGGCCGAATTCTGATCGGAGCCAAGCCAGTCGAGCATGAGCCGGGTCGATTCCTCGAGCGCGTCCGCCGCCTCGGCGAGCCGCTCCGCCGTCGCGCCGAAACCCGCGCCGCCGCGCCCGGCGACATCGCTCGCCGCCTGGCGGACGCCCGCAATCTCCTTGCGCACGGTGTCGCCGTCGGCGAGCGGCAGCTTGCGGCTCACGAGGTCGATCCCGTGGATGCCGTTCGCGCCCTCGTAGATGGCGGCGATGCGCGAATCGCGCATATGCTGGGCCGCCCCGGTCTCCTCGATGAATCCCATGCCGCCGTGGACCTGGACGCCGAGCGACGTCGCCTCGTCGCCGATGTCGGTCGAGAACGCCTTGGCGATCGGGGTCAGAAGCGCGGCGCGATCGGCGGCGGCCTGCCGTTCGTGGGCGGTCTCGGCCTGGCTCGCAAGGTCGAGCGAGACGCCGGTCAGATGGCAGACGCCTCGCGCGGCCTGGACGTTCGCCTTCATTGTCATCAGCATCCGCTGGACGTCGGCGTGCCCGATGATCGGGACCATGCCCTCGCCGCCGTTCATGCCCCGGCCCTGCAGGCGCTCGCGGGCGTAAGCGAGCGCCTGCTGGTAGGCGCGCTCGCCAATCGCCACCCCCTGCGTCCCGACCGCGAGCCGCGCCGCGTTCATCATCACGAACATGGCGGCAAGGCCGCGATTCTCCTCGCCGACCCGCCAGGCCTTCGCGCCGCCGGTGTCGCCATAGACCATAACGCAGGTCGGCGAGGCGTGGATGCCAAGCTTGTGCTCGATGCCGGCGCAGCGCAGGTCGTTGCGCTCGCCGGGCGAGCCGTCGTCATTGACGAGGAATTTCGGGGCAAGGAAGAGGGTCAAGCCCCGCGTTCCGGCGGGCGCGCCGGGCAGCCGAGCGAGGACGAGGTGAACGATGTTCTCGGCCATGTCGTGCTCGCCGTAGGTGATGAAGATCTTCTGCCCGAACAGGCGATAGCTGCCGTCGCCGGCACGCTCCGCCCGGGCCCTGACCGCATTGAGGTCGGAGCCCGCCTGCGGCTCGGTGAGGTTCATCGTGCCGGTCCACCGGCCGCTGACCATCGGCGCGAGATAGCGGTCGAGCAGCTCGGGCGACCCGAAGGCCTGAAGCGCATGGACGGCGCCCTCGGTCAGGAGCGGGCAGAGGGCGAAGGCCATCGAAGCGCCGTTCCAGATTTCGGTGCAGGCGACGTTGACGAGATGGGGCAGGCCCATGCCGCCGAACTCGGCCGGCGCGGAAACGCCGTTCCAGCCCGCCTCCGCCCACCGCCGATAAACGTCGGCGAACCCCGGGGCCGTCGTGACGACGCCGTTTTTGTAGCGCGCTCCGTTCAGATCGCCGGGGCGGTTGAGCGGCGCGATCTCCTCGGTGGCGAAGCGCCCAGCTTCGCCGACGATCGACGTGACCGCGTCCCAATCGAGTTCGCCGACGAGCCCCTTGCGGATCATGCCCGGCATGTCGGCGACTGCGTTCAGGGAAAACAGGATGTCGCCGACCGGTGAACGATAGGGCATGGCTCGCTCCTCCTCGCCGACGGCAGGGCCGGCGGTCGGCCGCCGCGATTTGCTCCGGCGGGCGAAAAATAGCTTATGTACAGTCAGGTTGGCGCGCAACGCGGAGAGATCGGCGCAGCTGTAGGGCGCGGTCGCTGACCGCTCCAGCCGGGTCATCGACCCGGCCCTACAAGCGCGGTCGCTGGCGGCGCTGGCCGGGTCAGCGACCCGGCCCTACAAAATGAGGGCCGATGACGCCTACGATGAGATTGACCCGCTTCGCCGAGGCCAGCCCCGGCTCGATCGCGGAGGCGGCCCAAGCCTTACGCGCGGGCGGCCTCGTCGCCGCGCCGACCGAGACGGTCTACGGCCTCGCCGCCGATGCGACCTCCGATCAGGCGGTTGCGGCGATCTACGCCGCCAAGGAGCGGCCTGCGATCAACCCGCTCATCGCCCATGTTCTCGACCTTAAGGCGGCGCGCGAGCACGCCGTCTTCGGCCTGGATGCCGAGAAGCTCGCCCGCGCGTTCTGGCCCGGGCCGCTCACTCTGGTCCTGCCGATCGCCCCGACCTGCCGGGTGAGCCTGCTCGCGCGCGCCGGCCTCGACACCGTGGCGCTGCGCGCCCCGTCGGATGAAACGGCCCGGGCGCTCATCGAGGCGGCGGGCGTTCCGCTCGCCGCCCCCTCCGCCAATCGGTCGGGCGGGGTGAGCCCGACCACCGCCGCCCATGTCGTCGCCGACCTCGACGGCCGGATCGACTGGATCCTTGACGGCGGCCCGTGCCGCTATGGCCTCGAATCGACGATCATCGAAGCCGTGGGCGACCGGATCGCGTTGCTGCGCCCGGGGGCGATTGCGCGCGAGGCGATCGAAGCGGCGCTCGGTTCACCGGTCGAACTCGGCCAAGGATCGCGAGCCAGGCCGAACGCCCCCGGGCAACTCGCCTCGCATTACGCTCCCAACGCCAAGCTTCGGCTGGGCGCCGCCGACGTCCTCGCGGATGAGGCCGCGCTCGATTTCGGCGGCAAGCTCTTGAGAAGCGGGGCGCGGGCGCGGCTCGATCTTTCGCCGAGCGGCGACCTCGTAGAGGCGGCGGCGAATCTGTTCTCCCATCTGCGGGCGCTCGACGCTGGCCGCGCTGCACGGATCGCGGTCGCGCCGATCCCTTCCCATGGGCTCGGGGCGGCCATCAACGACCGGCTCCGGCGGGCGGCCGCGCCGAGGACGACTTAAGGTCGGGAACCCACTCTGTTTCTCTCCGATCCGGGGTGGTAAAATCAGGCGGGGTTGCCGGCCGCGTGCGACGGCGCCGGAGGGGATGACCAGTCGAAGGAGCCATGAGCTCGGATCTGAGCTGGGACCAGTTTCGCCTGGTCAAGTCGATCGCCGAGGCGCGGTCGCTGGGCGGGGCCGCCGAACGCCTCGGCGTCAACCAGTCGACGGTCTTCCGGCGGCTGGCGGCGGTCGAGGCTGCGGTCGGCGCCCGGCTGTTCGAGCGCTCCCGCGCCGGCTACGAGCCGACCGCCGCCGGCGAGGACATGATCTCGCTCGCGGCGACGATGGCCGCTTCGATCGTCGAATTCGAGCGCCGGGTGGCGGGGCGGGACGTCAAGCTCATGGGCGAGCTTTCCGTCACCTGCCCCATGGGCGTCGGCCTCCATTTCATGCCGGCGATCGTCGCCCAGTTTCAGGCCGCAAATCCCGGTGTGGTCGTCGAATTGATCCTGGCCAACGAGGCGCTCGACCTCTCGCGCCGGGGCGCCGAAGTCGCCGTCCGGCTGACCAACGACCCGCCGGAGACGCTGGTCGGCAGGCGAATCTGCACCGCGCGATCGTGCGTCTACCGCCGGCGCGACGTGATCGCGGAGTCCGGAGCCGAGGCGGTCAAAGCGATCGACTTCATCGGCTTTGCCGAGAGCCTCGGTCCGGCCTCGAGCCGGCGGTGGATCGAGGCCAATGTCGATCCGGGACGAATCGTCGCCAAGGCGAACTCAGCCCACTGCATGCTCGAACTCGCGCTTCAGGGCCTCGGCGCGGCGCTCTTGCCCTGTTACCTTGGCGATCGAAGCCCTGACCTCATCCGGGTCGGCTACGTAACGCCGGAACTCGACGCGGGCTTGTGGACGCTAACCCATGCCGATCTTCGCCGGGCGGCGCGGGTGCGCGCGTTCATGGATTTCGCCGCAGCCGAGCTCGTCAAACACCGCCGCGCCTTCGAGGGCGAGGAAGCTTAACGCCGGCTTGGCGACCCTGCCCTCGAGCCCCGGCCGCGTCGTTCACCAGGTCTTAAACTTCGCCTCGACCTTTTTCAGGAAAGCCTCGCGCCGCTCGGGGTTGCTGCGATTCATGCCGTAGTGGGCGACATAGTCGCAACGCGCGCCCGGCGCGCAAATCCGGCGCATCGAACGGGTCAGAAAACGGCGCGGCGGGTCGCCCATGATGAAGGTGTGCAGCCGCGAGCCGCCATAGGTGCACACGACGCCTAGCCGCTTGATGTTATTAAGACATGGATGAAAGGAGCCATCCTCACCAAGGGTGAAGCTGACGCCGGGCAGGAACACCTTATCGACGAATCCCTTGAGAATCGCGGGGAAGCCCATGTTCCAGACCGGGAACGAGAACACGAGCGCCTCGGCGGCCAGCAGCCGATCGACGTAAGGCGCGACGCGGGCCCGATTGACCGCCACATTGTGATAGTCGATCCGGTCCTGCCGCGACATCACCGGGTCGAAGCCCTCGGCGTTAAGGTCGCAACCGTCGACCTTGTGTCCGCTGGCGCGCAGGACCTCGACCAGCTTCGCATGCAGCGCCGCGCCGAAGCTCGTCTCGACCGGGTGGGCGAATAGCACCAGAATGCGCACGCGGCTGCGCTCAGCCCTGCGCCGCGCGCGCCCGGGCCTCGAGGCCGGGAAAAAGAAAGTTCTTGCCGGCACCGAAGTCGAACTCCGGGTTCTCCCACGCGATCATCTTGCCCGGATTGAGCAGGCCCTTGGGATCGGCTTCGCGCTTGAAGGCGAGCTGGATCGCGTCGGTCTGCTTCATGCCCCCCTCCTCGAGGGTGTAGCGATGCGGATTGAAGATCATCGCGCCCATCGCTTCGTGCTCGGCGATGATCTCCATGAGCCGCGCTTCGCTGGTGAACGTGACCAGCGGCAGGCCGGCGAAGACGACGCGGCCGTTGAAGCGGATGACCTCGAGGTGCCCCATGACCTCGGCCCCGAAGCGGTCATGAAGCCGCTTGACTGTTTTGAGCCCGCCGTCGCTCGGATAGCGGACCTGAAGATAGGTGATCTTGGGATCGACTCTGAGCGCGCGAAGGGTCGTGTGGTTCCAGGTCAATTCGTAGTTGGGGGGCAGGCCGGCGAGCGTCGCAGGCGACGCTCTGCTCGAATCGAGCAGGATCCGCGCATCCTTGAAGAGCCCGGTGAAGGCTGCAAAAGCGTCGAGCGCGTGGGGAGCGATCATGAGAATGACAACGCTCGCGCCGGGCGGGATCAGCGCGCGGTGGCGGAGGAAAAAGCCGTGCGGCGCCGGCCCGGCGACGACGGTCACGAGCTTCTTCAAAATTCCGTCCTGTTCACCGAGCGCCAGCGCATAGGCCGCAGCCGCGTCGAAACTGTCGAACCCGACGATGACGTCCGCCCACTCATAGTGGGCCGCGAGCGGCAATTCGACCTCGGTGATGATCCCATTGGTGCCGTAGGCGTGCACTGCCTTGTGCAGATCCTCACCTGTCAATTCGAGGATGCGCGGCTCGGCTTCGAGCGTCATCACCTTGAGACGCAGGACGTTGCCGAAGTCGCGCAAGCCGCCCCAACTTATCGAGCCGACGCCGCCGGAGCCGCCGGCGACGAAGCCGGCGACCGAGGCGGTGGCGCGGGTCGAGGGATATATGCGCAGTTCCTGCCCCGAAGCTTCCGCCGCCTTGTCGACGTCGATGAGGAGCGCGCCCGGCTCGCAGACCACTTTGCCCCGCTCGATCGACTTTATCTTGTTCATCTCGGCCAGGTTCATCAGGATCCCGCCGATGAGCGGCATCGCCTGGCCATAATTACCGGTGCCGGCGCCGCGCGGCGTCACCGGGATGTCGAGCCGGTAGGCGGCCGCAAGGACGGCGCGCACCTCGGCTTCGCTCGAAGGCGTTATGACGACGTCGGCGGTCACCGCGTCGAGCTCGCGCTTGAGCACCGGCGAATACCAGTAGAAGTCGCGGCTCTTCTGCTTCACCAGAACAGGGTTGTCCTCCCATTTGACCGGACCGACGCGCGCCTTCAGGCCGGCAATGTCATAGGCGCGGGTCACGGCGCGAGGCCCTTGAGGCCGTCGAGCTCGGCGTAATCCGGCGGCTCGGCGGTCGAGACCTCGCCGCCTCTGACCACGATGCGATCCGACTGCGGACGGGCGAGAAGCTCGGGAAAGTCGCGCGCTCTGGTGATGATCATGTCGGCGCGCCCGCCCGCGCGTAGAGCGCCGAGATCCAGTCCCATTGCCTTCGCCGGCGCAGCCGCGACCGCCGGCGCCCAGTCGGCGAACGGATAATCGAGATGCAGGATCCGCGCGCCTTCACGCCAGGTCTCCATCATGTCGAGATCGCCAAAGGCATAGAACGGATCGCGGGTGTTGTCGCTGGCGATCATCACGTTGACGCCAGCGCTCTTGAGCTCGTGCAGCGCGGTGACGCCACGCCAGCGGGGCGTGCGGCGCGGATGGCGATCCTGGAGGTAGAGATTGCACATCGGCAAGGAAACGACACTTATGCCAGCCCGCGCAACGGCGTCGATCGTCTTTTTACGTTCGTCGTCCTCCTGCAGCACGAGCGAGCAGCAGTGGCCGACCAGAATTCGGCGCTCGAAGCGGCGCTCGATCGCTATGTCGGCGACAATCCTGAGTGAGCGCGCAGCCGGATCGGCGCTCTCGTCGACATGGAAGTCGAGTTCCCAGCCCTTGCGCTCGGCAAGCTCGAACAGCGCCGTAAGGCCCTCGCGAAGGCGGGGAACCATGTAGGTCACCGCGCCGAGGATTCCGGTCCCATGGGCGTCGAGCATCGCCTCGACGTCGGCCATGTGCGACCGGTCGCGGGCAAAATCCACACTGAAGATCGGCGCCGCCTGGAGCGTGATCCTGTCGCGCCAGCGCTCGCGCGCCGCGGCGAAAACTGGCCAGCTGATGCGGGTCTGGGTACCGACGCTGTCGATATGGGTACGGATCGCCGCCGTGCCGTAGGCGTAGGCCGAACGCAGGCTGAACTCCATGCGCGCTCCGACGTCGGCCGCAGTCCAGTTTGCCGACCGGTCCTCGATCGCTGCGGCCAGTGCGCTCGGGAAATCCCCCACAGGATTGCGCTTCCGCCGCCAGATGTGGCCCTTGTCGATATGGGTGTGGACGTCGACGAAGAGCGGCAGCACGATCCGCCCGGACAACGCAGCCTCTGGGAGGTCGCCAAACTCCACCGCTCCGGCCGGCGCGATGGAAGCGATCGCCCCTTCGTCGACAAGAATGTCGACGATCGCGAAGCCGTCGAAGTCGAGCGGTCCCTCCGGCTTGGGCGGGAGCAAATGGCCAAACACGCGCGCTTGTCTCAACGCGTAGCGTTTGCAACGAGGGAGGGAGAACGGCGCGGTCATTGGAAACTGGCTTCCGCTCCCGCGCGGCGACGGGGCGCTCGCAAGCGGCTCCTGCGGGCGTTCAAGCGAGGCAATGCCCAACCTTCACTTGGGCCGGAGGTCGAGGCCGACGCGCTTGTCGACGAATTGCAGCGTATAGGCCTTCGTGTAGTCGAGATTCGGCTTGACCACGCCGGCTTTCACCATCGAGTCATAGAAATCCTTGATCCGCAGGTCGGTCATCGCCCCGATGCCGAGCTTCAGCGTATCGCCCGAGTCCACGAGGCCATATTCCTTGATCTTGGCGATCGAGAACGCGATCTGCTCGTCGGTCATCTCGGGATTGTCTTTCTTGATTAGCGCATTCGCCTTCGCATTGTCGCCGTACAGATAATTGTACCAGCCGATCGTCGAGGCGTCGACGAACCGCTGCACTAGGTCGGGCTTATGCTCGATCAGATCGGCGCGGGTTTCGACCGTGGTCGCGTAAGTCTTATAGCCGTAGTCGGCGAAGAGAAAGATGTTCGGCTTGAAATGGCCCTCGCGTTCGACCGCGAACGGCTCCGAGGTGACGTAGCCCTGCTGGATCGAGTGCGGGTCGGCGATGAACGGCCCGGGATTGAAGGTGTAGGGCCTGACGTTCTCTTCCTTGAACCCATAGGCCGACTTCATCCATTGATAGAAGGTGGCCAGCCCTTCCTTGCCGATGATCGTCTCTGACGCATTTGGCAGGTCCGTCCACTTGTCGAGGCCCTCGCCCGGATGCGACATGAACATCTGCGGGTCTTTCTGGAAGTGGGCGGCGACGACAACGATCGGGACGTCGCGGGCGACGGCGTCGAAGGCGAGCAGGAGATTGCCGCCCATGTAGAAGTCGAGCCGGCCCGCCGCGAGCAGGAGCTCGTTGTCGGCCTGCGGGCCGCCCTGGACGATCGTGACGTCGAGCCCGTACTTGGCGTAGGTGCCGTCGGCGACCGCCTGGTAATAGCCGCCATGCTCGGCCTCGGCCAGCCAGTTGGTGCCGAACGAGACCTTGTCGGCGGCTAGGGCGGGCGACGCGAGCAGGCAAAAAGCCGCCGCCAGCCGAGCGCCAAGGAATTTCATGGTTCACTCCCGTCTCGAGTTGCCTTAAGCGAAACTTGCAACCTCAACGCTTGCAACTTAGGCGCCAATCAGGCTGGCGGGCAAACGCGCCGCCGCCTGCGGGAGACCTTGATCGCCCATGCGCAGACTGAACCCGAACGCGATCCATCCCCCGTTCGCCAATTATGCGCATGGAGTCGAGGTCGCCGCCGGCGCGCGCATCGTCTTCTGCTCCGGCCAATTGGGCATTCGCCGCGACGGTGTCATTCCTGAAGACGTGGAAGGGCAGGCGCGCCTATGCTTTCGCGCCATCGCTGCGATCCTTGGCGAAGCCGGGATGTCGCTCGGCGACCTCGTCCGCCTCAACGCCTATGTCGCTTCGGCTCAATATTTGGGCGCCTACATGAAGGTGCGTGACGAATTTGTCGGCAATCCGCCCCCAGCGTCCACTCTCATGGTGGTTCGGGGGTTCGCTCGCCCCGAATTCAAGGTCGAGATCGAGGCCGTCGCCGCCCGCGCGCCCTGATCGTTCTGGAGAAACGCATGCTGCCAACCAAATTCTGGGCCGAGATGAGCTGGCGCGACTTCGCCGTCACGGACATGGAAAAAGTGGTCGCTGTCCTGCCGGTGGCCGCCATCGAGCAGCATGGACCCCATCTGCCGGTCGGGGTCGACATGTTCATCAACGAGGGCTATTTGGCGCGGGCGGCAAGCCGCATCCCCGACGACATGCCGGTCCTGATCCTGCCCGTCCAGGCGATCGGCAAGTCGAACGAGCACATCGAATATCCTGGCACGCTGACCTTTTCACTCGAGACGGTCGCCCGCGCCTGGACCGAGATCGGCGAGAGCGTCGCCCGGACGGGATGCCGCAAGCTCGTTTTCATGAACTCGCACGGCGGCAACGTGCCGGTGATCGACGCTGTTGTGAGAGAGCTGCGGGTCCGCCGGGGAATGCTCGCGGTCCATGCGGCCTGGCATCGGCTCGGCTACCCGCCCGATCTCTTTTCCTCAGTCGAGCGCGCCCACGGCATCCACGGCGGGGAGGCCGAAACCTCGCTCATGCTCGCCTTCCGGCCCGAGACCGTGCGGATGGAGAACGCGCAGGATTTCGTCTCTTCAGCGGTCGGGATCGAGCAAGAGTTTCGCCAGCTTCGAGTGACCCAGCCGATCGGCTTCGGCTGGATGGCGAGCGATCTGCATTCGCTCGGCACGGCCGGCGACGCCTCCAAGGCGACCACGGAGAAGGGCGAGGCCTGCGCCGACAACGCGGCGGGCGCCTTTCTCGACCTCCTGCGCGACGTGCTGGCGTTCGATCTTGCCCGGCTCAAGCCCGGGCCGCTCGGGCGGCCGAAGGGAACGCAACTGTAGGGACGGGTCGCCGGGCCCGCCGGCCGGGTCGCCGATGCGGCCCGATAAGTTTCTCTCAGCGCGACTTCAGATAGGCGCGCCAGCCGCCGAAGCGCGAGACGTCCTCCGCCGCCTTGACCGCCTCGGCCTCGACCAGAAACCCTTTGACCGACCCGCCGTCCTTGAGCCGGATCGTGCCGATGCCGAGCGGAGCAGGAATCCTTGCGACAAATTCGCCGAAGCCGGCGCGGTCGAGGGTCCAGATCTCGGCCTTGATCGCCGAACCCGACCCTTCGGCGACCCTGAGCAGGCCCGGCTTGGCCGGAACAGAACCCGGCAACGCGAACAGGCGATAGTCGGGCGACGTCTCGATTTCGCGAGAGAACGACGCGCCGAGGTCGACGAGTTCGCGATTGAGCGGCAGCCCGGAAAGATGCGCGCCGAGGACCGCGATTTCGATCCGCTCGCCCGGCGCGCTTGCGCCGGCGTCCTTCACCGGCGCGCTGGAGCGCGCCTCGATCGCACCGGCGACCCCGGCGAGCAGGCCATCGGCGCCGGGAGGGCCGATCAAAGTCACGCTCGACGGCAGTCCGTCGCCGCGACCGCCGCCCGGAACGGCGATCGCGCAAAGATCGAGCAGGTTGACGAAGTTGGTGTAGGTCCCGAGCCGCGAGTTGAGCCGGACCGGATCAGCCTCGACCTCAGCGACCGTATAGACGCGCGGCATGGTCGGAACGACCATCGCGTCGAATTCGGACCACGCGCGGCTTGTTCGCCGCTTCAAATCGGCGAGGCGATACAGCGCCTCGAACGTCGTAACGGCGTCGAACTTGCGCGCGCCCTCGATGATCGCGCGGGTGACCGGATGGAAGGCTTCCGGGTTGCTTTCGATCAGGGGCTTCGTCGCCGCGTAGCGCTCGGCAACCCATGGACCGTCGTAGAGCATCCGGGCGACTTCGACGAAAGGCTCGAAGTCGAACTCGACGATCGCGGCGCCGCGCGATTGCGCAAGCTTGACGTCCTGCGCGAAGGCGGCTTCCGCCTTCTCATCATCGAAGAACTGAAGCTGGCCGGAGCGGGGAACCCCGAGCCTGATTCCGATCGGGAAGGCCGAAAGGGCGGGCTTCGGGAACGAGCGGCTCAAAGCGTCGCTTTCGTCGAACGCGACCGCCTCTCGATAGACCATGAACGCGTCTGCGACATCGCGGGCGAAAATCGAGACGGTGTCGAGCGTGCGGCAGGCGGGCACGACGCCGGAGGCCGAGAGAGCGCCGAGCGACGGCTTCAAACCGACAATGCCGTTCAGCGCCGCCGGCACGCGCCCCGATCCCGCCGTGTCGGTGCCGAGCGAAAACGCAACTAGGCCCGCGCCGACGGCGGTTGCCGAGCCCGAGCTCGATCCGCCGGGGATGAGATCGGCGCGCAGAGCGTTGCGCGGAACGCCGTAGGGCGAGCGCACTCCTACCAGGCCGGTCGCGAACTGATCGAGGTTGGTCTTGCCGATGACAATTGCTCCGGCGCGCTCGAGCCGCTCGACGACGAACGCCGAACGCTCCGGGCGATAAGCGAAAGCCGGGCAGGCCGCGGTCGTTGGAAGACCTGCGACGTCAATATTGTCCTTGACAACGAATGGAACGCCGAAAAGCGGGTTGCCCGCGGACCCCGACGCGCCGAGGCGCGCCGCAATCGCCAAAGCCTCGGCTTTCGGGCGGATGGCGATGAAAAGCGCTGGATCGTCGTGGGCCGCGATCCGATCGTAAGTCTCTTCGATCGTCGCCGTCAGCGGCTTGCCGGCGGCGTGAGCGGCGAGAAGCGTTGCGATCGTGGCCGTCATGCCGTTTAGATCCCTTGCACCGACGTAGCGCCCATCAGCATCTACCGAAAGCAAGAGCCGGGCAAATTCCGCCGCGATGACAATTGCCTGGGCGAAACTCAGGGCCGGCGGAAAAGCTAGGCGTTCCCGCTCAACATTCGGGCGCGGCGCCGAAAGATGAGGCGGCAAACCCCAATGAGGTCAAGCGGGAACGAGCGGCATGGACTTTGCAAAAAGCGAGGCTCGGGTTTGGCGCGACCCCGCGTGACCTTTGAGCATGAGGACGTCAGTGATGTCAGGATATGAATTCACCCGCCGGAATCTTCTCAAGTCGGCGGCCCTCAGCGCCGCGGGCGCTTCGCTCAATCTTCCGGCGTTTAGCCGCGCCTTCGCCGCCGCCGATCTCACGGTCGGCATCGTCTACGTCGGCGCGCGCGACGATTTCGGCTGGAACCAGGCCCATGCCGTCGCGATTAAGTCGCTGAAGGAAGTTCCGGGCGTCAAGGTCGTCGAAGAAGAGAACGTGCCGGAGACCGACGCGGTCTCGAAATCGATGGAATCGATGATCAATCTCGACGGCGCGGGCCTCATTCTGGCGACGTCGTTCGGCTATTACAAGCCGTTCGTGCTCGACCTGGCGAAGAAATACCCTGACGTCCAATTCCGCCATGCGGCGCCGCTCTGGAACAAGGACACCGACCCGAAGAACGCCGGCTCCTACTTCGGCTATCTCAACCAGGCCCACTATGTTAACGGGGTCGCCGCCGGGCTCTGCACCAAGACCAACAAGATCGGGTTCGTGGCCGCCAAGCCGATCGCGAGCGTGCTCAGCAACATCAATTCGGTTCTCCTCGGGGCGCGATCGGTCAACCCGAATGCGTCGGTGCGCGTCATTTTCACCGGCGACTGGTCGATGCCGGTCCGAGAGGCCGAGTCGGCGAACGCCCTCGTCGACGCCGGCTGCGACGTCATCACCTGCCACGTCGACGGGCCGAAAGTCGTGATCGAGACGGCGGAAAAGCGCGGCGTGATGAGCTGCGGGCATAACGCCAGCCAGGCGCCGCTGGCCCCGAAGGGCTTTATCACCGGCGCGGAATACAAGTGGATCACGATCTACAAGGGCTACGCCAGCGATCTCGCCGCGGGCAAGACGCTCCCGAACTTCCTCATCGGCGGATACGAGGTCGACTTCGTCCAGAATACGCCTTTCGGCGCCGCCGCGACCGATCCCGCCAAGAAGGCGGCGCTCGCGGCCATTGCCGGGCTCAAGGCGAAGAAGCCGATCTACGTCGGGCCGCTCAAGGACAACAAGACCGGCAAGGTCGTCATCGACAAGACTTACGACAACCTCGACCCCTACCTGGACAAGATGGACTATCTGCTAGAGGGCGTCGTCGGCTCGACGACCTGAAGCCGAAGGAGCGAGCCGGTGTCGAACGCGCCTCTCGTAACCGGCGCCCCGCGCGACATCGTCGGACCGGTCGCAACGCCAGCGGCAGGGTCGGACTTTGCCGCGCGGTTTCGCGCCAACTCCGAATATGTTGTCATTCCGCTCATTGCGCTTCTGATCGCGGCGGCGCTGTTCGCGGTCTTTCTGATGGCGATCGGCAAGTCGCCGGTGGATTTCGTTTCCTATGTCTGGCGAGGCGGCTTCGGGACCTCGTTTTCGCTGCAGAACACGCTGCAGCGCTCAGCGCCCCTGATCCTGACCGCGCTCGCGGTCGCGATTCCCGCCCGCATCGGCCTCATCATGATCGGCGGCGAGGGAGCGCTGGTGCTCGGGGGCTTCGCCTCGGCGGTGGTGGCGATTCCGATGCTTGGCCGCGTGCCGCCGATGCCGACGCTCATCATCATGGCGATTTTCGCGATGATCGTCGGCGGCTTCTGGGTTGGCCTCGCCGGCTTCCTGCGCTACGCGCGCGGCGTCAATGAGACGATCTCGTCGCTGCTTCTGACCTACATCGGCATCGCGATTATGAACTTCTTTGTCGAGGGCGCGCTACGCGACCTCTCGGACCCCAACAAGCCGTCGACCAAGCCGCTTGGCAAGGCCTACATGGTCGGGGTGATTCCCGGCACCGAGGTCCATTGGGGAATCGTGTTTGGCGTCGCCTTGTGCATCGCCCTCTATATCCTGATGACGCGGACGACCTTCGGTTTCGCGGCGCGGGTGACGGGCGGCAACTTTCGCGCCGCCCTCGCCCAGGGGCTCCCGGTCGGCCGGCTGATTGTCGCCTGTTCGGCGATCGCCGGCGCCTGCGCCGGGCTCGCGGGATTCTTCGAAGTGGCGGCGATCCAGGGGCGCGCGAACGCCTCGCTAGCGGCCGGCTACGGCTTTACCGGCATCCTCGTGTCGTTCCTCGCCCGCCACAATCCGCTCGCCATTCCGGTGGTCGCGATCCTGTTCGGCGGACTGGTCGCCTCGGGCGGCCTGATCCAGCGGCGGATGGGCTTGCCAGATGCGACGGTGCTGGTGCTGCAGGGTCTCATCTTCGTCGTTCTCCTGACCTCGGAGACGCTCTACGGCCGGTTCTCGATGTTCAAACCACCCGCCGAGCGGGACCGCACATGAACGAGCCCGCGATCCTCACCGTCCTCATCGCCATGCTCGGCGGCGCGATCCGGGTCTCGACGCCGTTCATGTTCGTCTCGCTCGGCGAATGCCTGACCGAAAAATCGGGCCGGGTGAATCTCGGGCTCGAGGGGACGCTGGTGCTCGGGGCGATGGTCGCCTACGCTTTTTCCTATCACACCGGCTCGCCCTGGATCGGGGTTCTCGCGGCCGGCGTCGCCGGCTCGGCGCTGGGCGCGATGCACGGCTCGATCTGCGGTCTGCCGCGGGTCAACGACGTCGCGGTCGGGATCGCGATGATGCTGTTCGGCGTCGGCGTCGCTTTCTTTTTCGGCAAGCCCTATATCCAGCCGGAAGCGCCGAGGCTCGGCTCGATTCCGCTTGGCCTCTGGAGCGACAGCGCGAGCCTCAAGAGCGCGCTCCAGGTCAATCCGCTGTTCTTCATCGGCATCGCGCTTGCGGTCGTGATGGCGTGGTCGCTGCGCAACACCCGCTGGGGTCTGGTGGTGCGGACAGTCGGCGATAGCGCTGCGGCGGCGCGCGCCATGGGGATTTCGGTCAACTTCGTGCGCCTCATGACGACCACTGTCGGGGGCTTCGCCGCCGGCGTCGGCGGGGCGTTTCTGTCGCTCTCCTATCCGGGCTCCTGGAACCAGGGCTTGAGCTCTGGACAGGGGCTCATGGCCGTGGCGCTCGTCATTTTCGCGCGCTGGGACCCGCTGCGCTGCATCGCCGCGGCCCTTCTTTTCGGCGCCGCGGGCGCGATCGGCCCGTCGCTGCAATCGATCGGCATCACCCAGGGCTATTATTTCTTCAACGCCGCGCCCTACATCCTGACACTCGGCATCATGATCGCCACCTCGAGCGCCAAGCACTCGGCGCGCGACATGCCGGGCGAATTGTCGATCGCGAAATAAGGACCAGCGCCGTTGCCAACGTTTGACGCCGACCCTTATCCGTGGCCCTACAACGGCGACTGGCGACCCGAAAACACCGCGATCATCGTCATCGACATGCAGACCGACTTCTGCGGCAAGGGCGGTTATGTCGACGCGATGGGCTATGACCTCTCGTTAACGCGAGCGCCGATCGAACCGATCCAGGCGCTGCTCGCAGCGGCGCGGTCGAAGGGCTACCACATCATGCACACCCGCGAGGGGCATCGGCGCGACCTGTCTGACCTACCCGACAACAAGCGCTGGCGGTCGAAGCGCATCGGCGCCGGCATTGGCGATCCCGGGCCTTGCGGCAAAGTGCTCGTCCGCGGCGAAAAAGGCTGGGAGATCATCGACGAGCTCAAGCCGCTTCCCGGCGAGCCGATCATCGACAAGCCAGGCAAGGGGTCGTTCTGCGCCACCGACCTCGAGCTGATGCTCAGAACGCGAGGGATCGGCAACATCGCGCTGACCGGGATCACGACCGACGTCTGCGTCCATACGACGATGCGCGAAGCCAACGACCGCGGTTTCGAATGCGTACTGCTCGAGGACTGCTGCGGCGCGACCGACTACGGCAATCACCTAGCGGCGCTGAAAATGATCAAGATGCAGGGCGGCGTGTTCGGCGCGGTAGGCAACTCCAACGCCTTCATCGGGGCGATGCCGTGACCGCCGCTGCAAAACCCGCAATGCGCGCGCCGTCGCTCGAAACGATAGGCATGAGCAAATCTTTCGGGGCGCTTAAGGCGCTTCAGGACGTGTCGATCCAGGTCCCGGCGGGTTCGTTTCACGCGCTCCTCGGCGAGAACGGGGCCGGCAAATCGACGCTCGTCAAATGCATCATGGGCTTCTACACCCCCGACCGCGGCCAGCTCCTACTCGACGGGAGCGAAGCGGCCGTGCGCAATCCCAAGGATGCGCAGGCGCTCGGCGTCGGCATGGTCTATCAACATTTCACCCTGGTGCCGGCGCTGACGGCGGCGGAAAATCTTGTCGTCAGCCGCGCCGACGCTCCGGCCTTCATCGAGTGGCGCAAGGAGCGGAAGGGGCTTGAAAGCTTCCTCGACCGGATGCCGTTCCGGGTGCCACTCGACAAGCCGGTCTCGGGCATGGCGGCGGGCGAGAAGCAGAAGCTCGAAATCCTGAAATTGCTCTACCTCGACCAGCGCTTCCTTATTCTCGACGAACCGACGTCGGTGCTGACGCCGGGCGAGGCGGACGAGATTCTCGGGCTGTTGCGCGACATGGCGCACCGCAGCGAAATCACTGTCGCGATGATCAGCCACAAATTCCGCGAGGTCGAGGCGTTCTGCGACGACTTCACCGTATTGAGGCGGGGCGCGCGGGTCGGCGGCGGCAAGGTTGGCGCCGTTTCGACCCGCGAGATGGCGGCGATGATGATCGGCGACGCCGTCGTCCGCCCGTCGGCGGCGCGCACGGCTGCGCCGAACGGCAAAACGACGCTCGAGATCGCCGGCCTCTTCGCCGAGAACGACGAAGGGCGCGACGCTGTCACCGGGTTCGATCTCAAGGTCCACGCAGGCGAAATCGTCGGCATCGCCGGGGTGTCGGGCAATGGCCAGAGCGAGCTGGTCGAGGCCTTGTCCGGTCAGCGGCCGATCAAACTCGGGCAAATTCTGGTCCATGACCAGGACTTCGAGCCGGTCCGTGATCATTTCGACAAGTTCAAGATTTTCGGACTGCCCGAGGAGCCATTGAAGAATGCGACCGTGCCGACCATGTCGGTCGCGGAGAACATGGCGT
>Ga0335073_10004406_pt1 | contig 19706 bp, 13 predicted proteins | sample Lox_Sample_22_FD_207093 | JGI IMG/M metagenome (GOLD analysis project Ga0335073, IMG submission 207093) | Soil microbial communities from Loxahatchee National Wildlife Refuge, Florida, United States - Lox_Sample_2.2 | ecosystem: Environmental > Terrestrial > Soil > Wetlands | place: USA...
AAGCTCCGCTATCAGTACTTCAGCCTCGATCCCAGCGGCCCTGTGTGGGAATCCATCCTGCGCGCGCGCAACTTCGCTGCCTACGTGCCGGGAGAAATTCCCAATCCGGAGATGGAGCTGATTTTCCTCTTCGCGAACCCTGACTGAGGGCCCCGCGCGCCTTACCGGTGGCGCAGCACGAAAAACAGCACCAGCAGAATCGCCAGCATCAGAAATACATTCACCAGCAGAATCAACGGGAGGTATTTCTGCAATCCGCCTGGCTGTGGCGCGGGAGCTGCAGCGGGAGGAGGAGGTGGTGCCTGCATCTGTGGAAATGCAAACGCCGGCGGCGCCGGCATCTGCGGGGGAGACGCGGCCCCACCTATCCCCATCTGCGGCATCGCCGGCTGGCCCGGCATTTGCGGCATCGGGGGTCGCGCCACGGGCTGTGCCGGATTAGGGGTCGGACCCGCAGCCGCAGCTATCCGGGCCTGACTCTCCCGCAAGGCCGATGCGGAGATGACCCTGGTATATTCGCCTGGTCCCGCGGCAGACGGAACAACGGGAGCTGCTCCCGGCGATGACGGTGGCCCCGATTGAATCGGCGGCAACGGAGAAGCGGGCGGCAGCGAGGATGCCGGCAGGGGCGTATTCGGTGCGGCCGGCTCCTTTTGCGAAAGGCTCTCCAGCAGCTGCGTGAACCCGCCCGCCGCTCCTGGACTCGACTGAGGCGGCGCCGTTTGCGGCAGATCGGCAGCTTTGGGGGTCACAGGACTCTGATTCAGCGCCTGGAATAACTGGGTAAAGCCTCCCTGCGCAGGCAGGGACTCCTCGAGCCGCACCGGAGCTGCCGGAAAAGCGGGCTCAATCCTGGACACAGGGGACCAGGCGCTTCCTCCGGGTTCAGGCGCCGGATCGCTATTGGCAAAAAGCTGCGTCAGCGAGTCAGGATTACCGCTCGTCGGCCTTGTAGCGGGGGGCTGCGACGGGGGAGCGAAGGGTGCTGGCGATGACTCAATGCTCGAGCTGCCCCGCTGGTTTGGAGCCTGCACCGACTGAAACAACTTTGTGAACTCTCCGGGCCCGCCTGGTTGCGGCGCTGGCGCCAATGGTGCGGGTGAATTCGCGCTCGCGTCAGACTTCGCCGAAAGCTCACGGAAAGCCCGGGTAAAGCTTCCTGACGCTGGCCGGCTCGCTTCGGGCACTATTGGGTCCGGCGGTTCTGGCCTCGTCGAGCGCACCTCGATCGGCGCAGGCTTTTCGATCGGAACCTGCCTGAACACTCCAGCCAGGTCCTGCTTCGCCGCCTGGGGCTTCACCCGCTGTAGAATGCGTGTCACTTCTCCGGGCCCGCTGACCGGCCCAGGCGTTCCTCCCGCCTTCGCCTGAGAGGCCGCCGGCGTCTGCGCGGGCGCGACCCGACCTTCCGGCGTCGCATTCACGCGCAGGAGAGGTTCCTCACGCCTGCTGTCCGCCGTATCGTGGCTCACCGGGGCGGGCGCATCAACCTGGGGCGCATTCGACTGCCGCAACAAAGAAGCCAGCAGATCGTCTTCGCCGGCAGGGCGAGGCGCGATCGTCTCCCGCCCAAAAATTCCCGTAGCACTGTTGGGGTCGCGGCCTGGCGCGGCCCCCTGGTCGGGGCCTCGCTGTTCTTCATCCGGCTTTTTGAAATCGCCCATGGAGCAAAGCGCTTCTTTGCGCCATCAGGTTACATGGCCGCATAGCGCGCCATCAATCGAAAACAGTTTACCTGTGCTCGAGCCTCATCCCACTTTGGTGGTGCCCCTGGCCCGTATACCCTTCCGGCGGTGCGCCGTTTGGTGCAATCCCCCTTTTACATGCAGCGAATACGGGGCCGTCACCCCAATGCTTGACAGCAAAGTACGCTCATCCTACGATGCACAAACACACGCGGGCAGCAGGATTTGGCCGGTAAAGCGCGCCGTTCGCTCGTGACCACTTTCTTTGCACAGAACTCCGCCACCCCGTTTTTCAAGATGGTTCGAACGCAATGAAATTTCTGTCACGCGTCGTCTGGTCGGAGGGAATGTACCTCAGCCCTCACCATTTCCAGACCCAGAGCCGCTACTTCGAAGATTCCATCGCGTTCCTCGCGAACAATCTCTGGCGTGAGCCGTGGGGTCTGCTGCGCCTCGAACTCGACGACAAAGCCATCCGCAACGGCCAGGCTGTTCTCCTCCACGCGTCCGGCATCTTTCCCGACGGCATGGCGTTCGAGTTGCCGAATTCCGATGCAGCTCCTCCTCCGCGCACCCTCACCGAAGTCTTTCCCGTCACCGACGCGGCTCTGCCCCTGTTTCTTACCATTCCCTCCCGCCGCGACAGCGGCTTTGACTGCGATCCGGGAACCACACCCGACGGTGCGCGGTGGTCGCAGCTGATGCGTGTGGTCCGCGACGAAACCAACGGCGTCGACGAGCGAGAGATCGGTCTCGGCCGCAAGAACCTCCGCATCATGACCGATGTCGAGCTGAATCCGGGCCTGCTTTCCATCCCCATAGCCCGGGTTCTCCGCGACGGTCGCGGCCATCTCATCTACGACGACAATTTCGTCCCCGCCTGCCTTCGAGTGAACGCCAGCGAAGCTCTGATGGTCATGCTCAGGCGCCTCCTCGAGGCGGTGGCCGAAAAGAGCACGACTGTTGCCCGCGGCGCGCACCGCCAGGGCCGCTTTGAAGCCGGCACCTCCGCGCTCGACGTCGCAAACTACTGGTTCCTGCACGCGCTCCACAGCGCGATGCCGCCCCTGCGCCATCTGGTTGACACACTGCACGCGCACCCTGAAGAAGTCTTCGTCGAGTTGTCGCGGCTCGCTGGCGCCCTGTGCACCTTTTCCATGGACTCGGATCCGCGTCAGCTCCCCACCTACAATCACCGCGATCCCGGACCCGCTTTCCGGGCCCTGGACCTGCACATCCGCCGTCATCTCGAAATCGTCGTCCCTTCCAACACCGTCACCCTGAGCTTCCACCCCCTCGAGCCCTACATCCAGGCCGCCGATGTCACGGATGAACGCTGCCTCCGCCGTTCTCGCTGGGTTCTGGGCATCCGTTCCTCGCTCGGCGAATCCGAGCTCCTCCGCCAGGTTCCCCGCCTCGTCAAGGTCTGCTCGTCCAAATTCGTCCCCGAGCTGGTCAAGCGCGCTTTGCCTGGTCTCGTGCTCACCCACATACCCGTTCCACCGGCCGCGCTCCATGCCGAAGCAGACATGCAATACTTTGCCATCGAGTTGTCGGGGCCCTGCTGGGAACACATACTCCAGACACGCAGCGTCGGGATCTATATTCCCGGCGAAATTGCGCATCCGGTTTTTGAACTCACCGTCATTGTGGAGCCATCCGCGTGAGCGACCTTCGGGTCAACAGCATTGCCTTCTGTTTTCAGGAAGTGCTTACAGCCATTCTGCGCGTCCGGTTTCAGCGCCAGCAGGTCCAGGATGCGGAGAGTTTCCGCACCCAGATGCGCCGCGCCCTCCAGTCCGCGATGCAGGATGCACGGGCCCTCGGCTACTCCAGCGAGATCGTGCAGATGGCCGTATTCGCCGGCGTTGCCTTCATGGATGAGAGCGTCCTCAACCTGCAGAGCCCCGTCTTCGCCGAGTGGGCCCGCCGTCCGCTCCAGGAGGAATTATTCGGCGGTCACCTCGCCGGCGAGGCCTTTTTCCAGAATCTCCGCGTCCTGCTCTCTAAAAATGATTCCTGGGAAGTCGCCGACGTCCTCGAACTCCACAGCCTGTGCCTCGAAATGGGCTACCGCGGCCGTTTCGCTCTGGGCGACTCCGGCGAGCTGCACCAGCTTCTGCGCGCCGCCCTCGAAAAAATCCAGCGCGTTCGCGGCGCACCGCGCCTAGTCCCTCTCGTCCAGTCCGCCCAGGTCCCACCGAAGAAGACCGGCGACGCTTGGACCCGCTCCCTCATCATCACAGCCGGCCTGCTCGCAGCTCTCACCGTCGGCAGCTATCTGGTTTTCGGCAGTCTTCTCGAATCCGGCGTTCACCGCATTCAGGACGCGCGAACAAGTACTGAATAGGAGCTGCCTGTGCTGCCGATTCTGACTTCGGTTCTCATCCTGATCTTCTCCATCCTGCTCGCATGGGCCGGTCCCCTTCTCGGACTCAGTGGTACCTCGCTGCTCGTCTTTCGTATCGTGGCCATCGCCCTCGGCCTGACCGCCGCCTTCGTCATCCTCGTGGTCTACCTGCGCGAGCGCCGGCGCGACGCGGCCGCCGGCAGTCTGCCGGGTGGCTCAGAACTCAACGAAATTCTCCGCGAAGCCGAACGGCGCATCGCCACTGCCCAGCGCACCGGACCCAAATCCCTCGCAACTCTCCCGCTCCTCTATATCCTCGGCGAAAGCAACTCCAGCAAGACCACCATCGCGCTCAAGTCCGGCCTTGATCCGGAGCTGATCGCCGGTCAGGTCTACCGCGACCAGGATGTCATCGCCACTCCCGTCGCCAACCTCTGGTACACACGCGCGGCCCTTCTCGTCGAAGCCGGCGAATCCGTGCGCAACACGCCACAGCTATGGAGCAAGCTCATCCGTCGCACGCGCCCAAAGGCTATCCGATCCGCTGTCGGTCAGGAGACGCCCGTCCGCGCGGCAGTCGTCTGCCTCAGCAGCGAGCTCTTCCTCGGCGCCACTGCCTCCGACGCATCGCTTGCCGCCGCGCGTTCGCTGAACCAGATGCTCCGCGAGCTCGCCCTCCAGCTCGGCACCGACATCCCCGTCTACGTTCTCCTCACCAAGCTCGACCGTATCCCCAGCTTCGCCGAGTTCGTCCGCAACCTGACCAGCGAGGAAGCTTCCGAACCCTTTGGCATGCCGTTCAGCCGCACCGAATCCTCCAGCGGCCTGTATGCCGAAAAGGCCATGGCCCAGGTTTCGTCCGTGCTCGATCAGCTGGTCTTCTCGCTCGGCGAGTTCCGCCTCCAGCTCCTCACGCGCGAAACCGAGCAGCGCAATATCGATCCCGTCTACGAGTTTCCGCGCGAGTTGCGCAAGCTCCGCAACAACCTTGCCGCCTGTCTGGTGGAGCTGGTGCGCCCCAGCCATCTCAACTTCAACCCTTACCTGCGCGGCCTCTACTTCACCGGCGTTCGTGCGCAGGTTGTCGAACAAATGGTTGCCGTCGCAGCCCACACGCCCCAGGCCCAGCCCGCCGACGCCGGTGCGACCCGAATGTTCTCCCTCGAGCAGATGCGCGCCGCGGCAGCACCCGCTGCACCGCAAATGGTCGCGCAGAAAATCGCACAGTGGTGCTTCCTGCCTCGACTTGTGCCCTCCGTGATTCTGCAGGATCGCAGCGCTCTGATCGCCACCAGCAACAGCAGCCGAACGCACATCCTGCGCCGCGTTACTTTTGCCCTCCTTTCCGTTCTCCTCCTCGTGTTCCTCGTTTGCCTCACCATCTCGTGGGTTAACAACAACCAGCTCGAGCAAGCCATCGTCACGGCGGCCAGAGGCATTTCGGCACAAGCGCCGCAGGCTGGCGCGCTCGCCTCCGAACAGGATCTCGCCGCGCTCGACCGCCTGCGCGCATCCCTGGTCCGGCTCGACGATTACAAGCGGAATGGCGTTCCGCTGTTCTATACCTTTGGCCTTTATCAGGGCGCCCGCCTCGTCGTCCCGGCCCGCGAAATCTACTTCACCGGATTCCGCCGCCTTCTCCTTACCCCGACCCAGGAGAATCTCGCGAAATTCCTCAGCGGTCTGCCGGCAGCCTCCAAATCGGGCGACGATTACTCCGCCGCCTACGATCCCCTCAAGGCCTATCTCATCAGCACCGCCAATCCCGACAAGAGCACTCCCGCCTTCCTTAGCCCGGTGCTGATGCAGTACTGGCTCAATGGCCGTTCACCCGAAACCGACGAGCAGGGCAAGCTCGCTCGCGCTCAATTCGACTTCTATGCGTCCGAGCTGGTAAACAGTGACCCCTATCCGCTCTCTGCGGACATGCCCGACCCTCCCGTGACCCGCGCCCGCGTGTACCTCAACACTTTTGGCGGCGAGGACCGCATCTATCAGCAGATGCTCTCTGCCGCCGGCAGCGCGTCTCGCCCGGTGGACTTCAATCACGACTTCCCGGGCTCCTCGGCTACGGTCGTCGACGGTCACACCGTCCCCGCCGCCTTCACCAAAAATGCGTTCGCCCCGATGCAGAACGCCCTCGCCAATCCCAGAAAGTACTTCAGCGGCGAGAAATGGGTCCTCGGCGACCAGGCGCCCGCGTCACTCGATCCGGCCGCCGTCCAAAGCAGGCTGTCGTCTCGCTACCAGCAGGACTACATTGCCCAGTGGCATGCCTTCCTGCACTCCGCTCAGGTCCTCCGCTACCGTGGCCTCCCCGATGCCGGTACGAAACTGAGTCAGCTCTCCGGCCCGAACTCCGCCCTCCTCGCGCTCCTCTTCACCGCTTCCCACAACACCAGCGTCCCGGATCAGCAAATCACGAAGCAGTTCCAGCCCGCCCAGGCAGTCGTCGCTCCCGACAACACGGAAAGGTTCATCGGAGCGGGAAATCAGAATTACATCAATGGCCTTGTCGGCCTGCAGGGCGCGGTAATGCAGGTTGCGCAGGTCCCGTTCGACCCCAGCAATTCAGGCGCGTTTTTACCTGTCCAGAACGCCGCCACCAGCGCTCATGGCGCCGCTCTGCAAACTTCCCAGGCCTTCGACAGCACCACGCCGGAGACCTCGATGGTTCTCACACTGCTCCAGGAACCCATCACCGCGGTCGACGATCTGGTCCGCGCCCAGGGTCCCAAAGCAGCCAATGGCGCCGGCCAAACCTTCTGCTCCGCCTACTCTCGTCTGCTCACAAAATTCCCGTTAAACCCCAGCGGTCCTGACGCGACGCTGCAGGAAGTTCAGGCCGTTCTCGACCCCACCTCCGGAGCCCTGGCGCAGCTGAACCAGACCGTCAAGCCTCTCCTCAACGCTCCTCCCGGCTCTCCTGTGACACTCACGCACGACTTTGTCCAGTTCTACAATCGCCTGCAGACTCTTTCGACCGCGCTCTTTCCTGCGACACCCGGAGCCTCGGGCGTGAACTTCTCCGTGCAGATTCTCCCCTCACCCAACATCCAGAACGTCACGTTCCAGCTCGACAAGCAGGTTGTATCGGGCATCGGCAAGGGAGGAAACTTCACGTGGTCGCCACAAACCAGCCAGCAGGCTCAGTTGACCGTCGATTCATTCCCCGAACCATTCACCGGCAGCTGGGCTTTGCTCCATCTGCTCGCCGGCGGGGAACGCGAACAACCTGACTTCCCCATCCGCCTCGATTACCGGTTCGGACTTGTTAAGGCATCGACGACAAAGGTTCGGCTCGAACTCAGTCCCGGCGCCGCCAGTCTTCTGCCCGGTGCCTTTGCACCCGGACGCTGCGTCTCCACCGTCGCCCACTAAGCAGAGCCGCCCTCCGCTTCCGTGGACTCCTCCACCAGCTGCGCCAGAACGCAGGTGATGTTGTCCACTCCGCCCCCGGCCTTCGCGCGATCGATCAGCGCGTGGCACGCTGCGTCCAGCGTCTCGCTGCCCAGGATCGTCTCTCCGATCGCATCGGCATCCGTATACCGCGTCAGGCCGTCAGTGGTCAGCAGAACGATATCGCCGTTCTCGATGTCCGCCGTGAAGATATCCGGCTCCACTTCTTCGTGCTGGCCCACGGCGCGCGTAATCAGCGACTGCAGCGGAGATGCCAGTGCCTCATCTGCCGTCAGCACACCGTCCCGCAGTTGCTCAGCGACAAAGGAGTGATCTCTTGTGATCTGCACGCACGCGCCGTCGCGCAGGAAATATGCCCGGCTGTCGCCCACGTTGGCAATCGACAGCGTCATCCCCTCTACGCACGCCGCCACCAGCGTTGTCCCCATCCCGCGCAGGGTCTCCTCCCGCTGCGCCATCTGGAACACCCGTGCATTCGCACGCAGGATCGCCTGATGCATGCGTTCCTCCACTCGCATTCCCGACCCGCTCAGGCCTGTATAGGATTCGATAAACTCTTCCACCGCTGTGGCGCTGGCCTGTTCGCCCGCCGCCATCCCGCCCATCCCGTCGCACACCACAAAGAGATTGGCCGCCAAATCGTAGCCAAAGCTGTCTTCGTTGTTCTTGCGCACGCATCCGACATCGGTGGCTGCCGCCACCTGCAGCTTCAAGGTTGTCGGCTTCTCCGATATCGCCACCGCAATCCCCTTCCCCTGGATGCGACTCACCGGCCCCGGCGGGATCAGCCCAATCCCGAGTGATCTCCTATTTAACCTCGGTTTCCTCTTCCGGCGGAAGCCCCATCACCTGTTCAAGGAATTTCTTCAGCATTTGTTCGCCGCCGTCAAAGACATAATCTCCGGGCCGAACTCCGCTCTTGCCCCAGGCCAGCAGAAAAACCAGCGGGATCCACCCCCGCCGGTCTCCCTCCAGTTGCTGCCCGAACGCGTACAGAGCGCGCGACAGTTTCAGCGGCAGCCGAACCCCCGAAACCGAATTCACCGACGGGTCCCGGCAAAGCTCCGGCGACGATGTCACCAGATACTCGCGGCAACTCAGCGGACGGATGGGATGAATGCTGCAGCTCTCCTCTTCGAGAAATGGGCATGGTACGCCCGCATGAAAATAATCGATCGCCAGCTGCGTCGCCCGTTCCTTCTCGTCCAGCCACTTTTCATCGACGATCTTGTCGATCACGCCCGCGTCCCGCAGAGCCATCAGAGCGAGATGGAACCTCTGCTCCAGCTGCGTCCGCCGCTCTTCCGGCAACGACCGCAGCCAGTCCATCAGAGCCTCTGCTTCGAAAAGGCTCACCGGCACCAGTTGCCGGCAGCAAGCGCCGCATGCCGGCCCACACGAGATCGGGCGTCCGGCCTCAGCAGCCTCCTGAGAAACACGCCCCACAATGGCGTTTTCCAGGTTTTGGATGATCGGCAGAAGTTGGGTTAGCGTCGTCCGACCCGCCGGAACCACCGCGCTGGCATTGAGCACCCCCTGGCCGACCGGCAGAGAGAAGCGGGCTTCAATGCGGCGAGTTGATGAATTATCTGCGATGTCTGGCATGTTGTCCCTTGGCAGGCCTGTTTTGGCCCAGGGAAGTTGACCGTCGGACTCGGCTACATCCGGTCGTGAGCTAACCTCTTGCGCTATTCGCGCGAATGTTACTAGAATTCATCATTTTCAACATGAAAGAGGACATTATGGGTCATTCGACGCCACGGATCAACCCAACTGCAGCGGAATCCTCTCGAGCCCCTTGGATGGAGGTAGCGCTCGAAGAATTGAGTAAAGGTATTCACGAGCTAAAACCGGATGATTTCCGCCATCAACTCAGTGCCTTCTTAGCGGCTAGCCACCCTAAGGGGCCGACGCTGTTGGATTGGAGAAAACTCGATAAGGACCTTGTAAATCAAACCAACAAAATCGATGCTGTGATCATGAGGGCTTCCAACCCTTCCATTGCAAGCTACTTGGGAAGTGTGCGCACTGACCCTGATATGGACCCTAAACATCGTTCGTTCCATCTGGATACGATCAGACAAACGAATTCCGGCTGGCGTATGACCGCATGGTGTGCAGCATTTGTGAACTGGTGCCTTTCACAAGTGGATGCGCCGCATCTCGGATATGCCACAGCGATCTCTTGGGTGAAATTTGGGCTACCACTGGTTCATCCCCAATATGGATGCGTTGTTGCCATCAAACCTGGTCACGCAACCTCCAGCACAACCGGTCACGTAGCCTTCTACGGGAGGACTGAAGGCGACCGCATTTTGCACTGGGGAGGAAACCAACACCAGAGTGTTTCTTGGATGCATACGAAAAGAACTCATGTTCTCGGCTTTCGATGGCCGGCAACCATCCGTGATTTCCCGATATCGAAGAGGGTTTCGTCTCTGACATAGCCGCCTTAACTCTGTAACGTCCGACCCATCCCGCTCACTATCTCCACATGCAACCGTACCGACTCGGTGACAGCCCTCGTTTTCAGCCGTAAATCCTTCCATTCGAGTCTTTTGAATCGTTACCGGTCTGTGGTACTTTGAGTGATCTGAGTGCGGATTTCCTCAGCCGTGCCCGCCGTGAGCCGGCTCTCCCAGACCGCCTCATCGTAGAACTGCGGTATTCGCGCCTTTTTTGCGCCGGTCCCAGGAGTCGAGCCATATGGGGGTGCAGCCCTCGCTTCGACACATCGGCAAGTATGAGGTGATCGATGTCATCGGCACCGGTGGCATGGGCATTGTTTTCCGCGCCCACGACCCCGACATCGGCCGCACCGTCGCCATCAAAATGCTCCGCCAGCCGGACCCCGCCGCGGCTACAGGTGTTTACGATCGCTTCTTTTCCCGCGAGACGAAGTCCACCGGCAACCTCCACCACAAGAACATCGTCACCGTCTACGACAGTGGCGAGCAGGACGGCAATCCCTACCTTGTCATGGAATACCTTGAGGGCGATCCCGTCTCCAGGCTAATCGCCGAGCGCCGACCCATCCCCCTCGTCGAAAAACTGGATGTCGTCGTGCAGGTCTGCGACGGTCTTCAGTACGCCCACGACCGCAACATCGTCCATCGCGACATCAAGCCTGCTAACGTCATCCTTCTTCCCGATGGCACTGCCAAAATCGTCGACTTCGGCGTGGCCCGTGTCGCCGGAGTCGGAAGCACGATCGTTCAGGCTGGTCAGCTGGTCGGCAGCCTGTACTACCTCTCGCCCGAACAAATCAACTCCCTTCCCATCGATGGCCGCAGCGACATCTTCTCTACCGGTGTCCTGCTCTACGAGTTCCTCACCGGCGAACTTCCCTTCAAAGGCACAGACCCGGCCACTACCTTCGTCAAAATCCTCACCGAAGAACCACCGCCTCTCTCGCAGTACGTGCGCGGCATTGCACCCGCTGTGCAGCCCGTGCTCACTCGCGCTCTGGCCAAGAACGTCAACGACCGCTATCAGACTGCTGAAGAGCTGGGCTTCGACATCCTCGCCATCCAGAAACAGCTGACGTCCGGCATCATCTCCGACTGCATGAAGCGCGCCGAAGCCGCTATGCAGCGTCGTGACCTCGAACGCGCCCGCGTTCATCTCCTTGAAGTCATCCGCCTCGACCGACAGCATGAGAGCGCCAACCGACTGCTCCGCGACGTTCGCAAGGCGATCCAACAGGAGCAGCGCTCTTCGCAGATCGTGCAGATGCGCTCCCAGGCCCAGGTTGCTCTTGCCGGGGGCCAGTTCGAAGAAGCCCTCGCCTGCGCCGACCAGGCTCTGAAACTGGATCCCGCCGACAAGGAGTCGATTCGTCTCTCCAGCGAAATCCGCGCTGCCATCACTCGTGCGCGCTCCGTTCGGGAAGCTCTCAACCGCGCCGAGTCCGCGCTCTTTGCGGGCGACTTCGACGAAGCTCGCGATGCAGTCGAGGAATCCCTCCGCCTCGACCCCGCTGACTCCGAGGCCCGCGCGCTGGCGTCGGTCGTCAACAAAGAGCTAGCCGAGCGCTCCCGCCGCCAGCGCGTCCAGGAATTCGTGGACCAGGCTCGCCGCGGTATCGCCGAAAAGAACTTCGGCGACGCCGTCGATGCCCTCCACAGTGCCGAACAACTCGATCCCGCTGACTCCAATATTCGCGAACTGCTGCAGTGGGCCGAACGCGGACAGGAACAGGAAAAACGCCGCAAATATCTCCAGGAAATCACCGACCAGATCGAAAAAGCTCTTCGCAACGGCGATTTCTCCTCCGCCTGCACCATCTCCGAGATGGGTCTGCAGCGCTTCCCCGACGACCCCACTCTCGCGCGCCTGCGCTCCATCTCCGAAAAGCAGCGCGATATCGCCGAGCGCCGCAGCTTCGTTCACGATCAAAGCCTCGCCGTCAAAATTCTTACCGATCAGGGACGCCTCACCGAAGCCATTGAGAACCTGTCCCTGGCGCTCAAAAAATACCCCGGCGAACCGAACCTCGAATCCCTGCTCGCCCATACCCGCAGCGAAGCGGAACGTCTTCGCCAGGAGCGAGAGGAAGCCGCTCGCCGCGAAGAGATGCAGCGTGCGGAAGAGGAGGCCCGCAGCCGTCAAATCCAGCAGGTCCTCAACACGTCCATCGAACTGCGGGGTTCCCTTGATGCACGCGCCGCCCTGGACAAAATTTCCGCCCAGGCTGCGCGGCTGCGTGCGGCCATGGAAGAAGTCGCACTCGACGATCACGCCACCAGCGCCGCGGCTCTCCTCCTCGAAGAAGTAGACGCGCGTCTGGCCGCGCGCGATCAGGCCATTGCCGAACTGGAGCAGTTCCGCCGCCAGATCCAGCAGGTTCAGAACATCACCTCGCTTGCCGATGGCGACAACCGACTGCGCAGCATCAAAGCGACTTTTCCCGGCGAAAGCCGCATTCAGGCTCTGTGCGCGGAAATCGCCAACATTCTTGCGCGGCTGCGCGAGGAACACGATCGCCGCATCTCCGTCCTTACCTCCCTGGCCGAGGGCGTCGATTCCACACCTGCCGGCGAGTTGAACGCCCTGAAACAGAAGGCCATCGAACTCGGCACCGGCTTCGCCGATGACGCACGCATCGGTGTCCTGCTCCAGCAGATTGAATCCTCCGTGTCTGCAAGGCTCGAGCGGCAGGCAGCCCACGCGCGCGACATGGAGAGCCTCTTCGCCGAACTTTCTCGCGTGCGCTCACTGCAGGAACTCTCCCGCGTCATTGAACGCAGCAGGTCCATCGTCGCTCTCGATCGCACTGACGAAGAACTTGCCGCCCGCGCCACGCAACTGCAGAGCGAAGGCGCCCGCCTGCACGCGCTCCTTCAGGGCCTGCTCACGGAGATGAAGTCATTGGCCGACAGAGTCGCTTCAGCCGCCACCGCGCACGACGCCGAATCCATCGTCCCCGAAATTCGCTCCCTCGCCGACCGCCAGCCGGATTTCCAGGAACTACAGGAGGCGTCGACTCGCCTCCTCGCCCAGGTGCAGGGGCTTCGCATCGAGCATGACCTCATCGTCCAGGAACTCGGATCGACTCGCGCCACACTTCCTGCGCTTGAGGCAGAAGACGATCTCGTTGCAGCATCAGCCCGAGCCGTCGAGTGCCGCTCTCTCCACCGCAACGACCCCACGATCCTCTCGTTGTCCGCAGAGATAGAGGACACCGTCGAGCGAATCCTTCGCGAACGTGCTGCTCTGCGGGAGCGAACCTCCGCCTGCGATGCCGCTATCCGCAAGGCCGACGAACGGCTTCGCGGCAATGATCCGAATGCTGCTCTGCAGGCGCTGCTCGCGGTGGAAACGCAGAATCCGGATCGCGCGGACCTGCACCAGAAAATCGCCGCCGTGCAGAAACAACTTGAACAACTCCGCGCCCGGCACGAACAGGAAGAAAAGGAGCGGATCGCCAGGGAACGAGCGAAAGCCGCAGCCCGTGAGCGCGAGGCAGCTGCCGAACTGGCTCTGCAAACGGCGCAGCAGCAGCTCGCTCAGGGCAGGGCCGAAGAATCCATCCGGACACTCCACAGCGCACTCGAGTGCAATCCGGAACACCGAACGCTGCATGCAACTCTGCAGGCCGTAAAGGCTGAGGCCGAGCGTCAGCGTGCCGAAGCAGAGCGCATCGAGCGCGAACGCTTGGCAAGAGAGAAAGCAGAAGCCGACCGCAGGGAACAGGCGCGCATCGAAAAGGAAAAGGCCGAACAGCAAAGGCTGGTCAGAGAGAAAGCCGAGGCCGAGCACAAAGAACAGGAGCGTATCGCAAAAGAAAAGGCCAGCGCGGAGGCGCACTCTCGCCGTGCTGCCACCGAGCAGGCGATTCAGCAGGCGCGCCAGGTGCTCGCTCAGGGAGAGGCCGAGGAATCCCTGGCGATCCTGCTCGCTGCCATCAGGCGCGATCCGGCCAGCACGGCTCTCAACACAGCTCTTGAGTGGACACGCAGCGAAATTGCTCGCCAGCAAGTCGAACGACAACGCCTGGCCAGGGAAAATGCCGAAAAAGCGCGCCGCGAGCAGGAGCAGCTTGCCCAGACAAAGCCACCTGCAGAAAGCCTGCCGCAGCCACCAGCCCCCTCCAGTCCGTCAGCGACGAGTTCCGGCACCTTAACCCCGGAGCTGTTGCAGACCGTGGAGCATGAACTCGCGACGTTTATCGGCCCGGTGGCGAAGATCCTCGTCAAACAAGCTGCTTCAAAGACCGCCGACACCACAGAACTCTATGCCCAGCTCGCCACAAAGCTCGAGCAGGAGGATGATCGAACGGCATTCCTTGAAAGGAGCGCACGCATTGCGCCCCCGAAGACTGGCCTGCCTCCACGGCCACCGCTCGCCGTTCCCACTCCGTCATCGCCGCCCGCTGCTCCGGCGCTCGCTGCGCTTACATCAAAGAGATTGCAGGATGCGGCGCAAGCCCTGGCCGTCTTCCTCGGGCCCATCGCATCCGTCCTTGTCAAACGAGAGGCAAAGCGCGCGACCAGCTTGCGAAACTTCCACGAACTTCTCGCGGAGCATCTCTCTGATCCGACGGAACGCCGACAGTTCCTGAGTGCAGCCGGCAAGAACCAACCGCCGGCTCGCTGACAACCGCCCTGCGCACTTTGCGCGAGAAACCGGGCAATCGGCCTCCCCTCAGTTTTCCAGCATCTTCATCGCCTTCACCAGGCTTTTCCGCATCCGTTCGAACGCTTCTGCCAGGCCTGCGATCTCATCCTTGCCAGGCACGTGGAAACTCGGCGTATCGAGTTTGCCGAGACTAACCTCGCCCGCAATAGCAGACAGCCTGTTCACGGGTCGGATCACCAGGAAGATCAGCATGGCGTTGATCGCAACGATCAGAACAACGAACACCCCGGCCAGCGACAGCGCAAAAGCCACAAAGGCATGATCGGCACGCTCAATGGGCAGGCTCGTCGGCGCCGTGATGATCTGTGCGGCGACGATGTCATTCACCTTCCAGCCAAAGCCATTGGCGCTTCCGTATTTCTCGATCACTGTGCGAGGCGCATCGTCGGGCGTGTCATGGCATTGCAGGCAGGCAGCACTCCCGACTCTGAGCGGCTTGGCGATGTAGAGCGTGCGGCCGGTCGGAGTATCACGCTCGTCCATCAACTCGGCCGTGTTCGGGTTATCGCGAAACGTTCGTACGATGTCCGCTTCCCAGTCCGTAGCCCGGTCCGTCGGATTGGTGGGATTGAGCGTTGCCTCCCTGTAGTTGTAATCGGGGTACTTCTTCTTCAGCTGATTGAAATACTGAATCGCAGAATATGCCGCGACGGACTGCGGCATGAAGTTATAGGTAAGTTGCGTCTTGAGCAGAGGATTGATCTGCGTGCTCGTATAGGTCCGCACCGCCGAGGCCCCGTCGATCATGATGCGGGCATTCTCTTCGATCTCCGCCTTCGCGTTGCGCTGCAACAGCGTGTGCGTAAACAGACTGGCAAGCAGAAACGCAATGGCGAAGACCAAAAACAAAACAAGATTGAACTTGACGATCAGTTTCATGCGAATCACCTGTTCGTGAGTTACTCCGACTTATTGGTGGGGGTTCGAACCGGACGCAGTCTTGTCGGGATACAGGATAGGCTTCCATTCCGGAAGCGCGGCAATGTGGCTCTCGATCGCGGCGCGGAAACTGCGGTCCTGCAGACGGGGCTCGAACCGTTCTGCCATCCCTTTCCGCCAGCCAGAAGGCAGAGTCAGCAAAGACTCGATCTCCGCGTAAGAAACATCGTGTTCTCGTTTCGGGGATGGCGGTTTGGCTCCGGTAAAACGTGACAATCGCGAAGGCAAAGCATCTCGAAAAGATACCGGCATCTGCCCCACGAACTCTTCAGAGGGCCGGTTCGCCGTCATCAGAGCCTTTCCTGTTCGGCGCGTAAAGAAGATTTTCTCCCGGGAACTCGCAATGGAGGCGCTGCCCGCGCTCACATTGGCCGACCCTGACTCCACAAAGACCTCGGTGCCTCGATCGTCACTGTGCAGCAGCACATTGCCGCCTTTCGTCGTCGCGCTCACCAGCGGACTAACATAGCGTTGATTGCCCGAGGTTGCCTCTCCCTTCAGCCAGCCAGCCAGAAGTATCGTCTCCGCCGCGCTGCCGCTCTGGCTGAACAGATAGGCCTCGGTGGACGGACCCAGTTCTATGATCGCGTCGGAGCATTCCAGCTGAACCTGTGCTGTTGCCGCAGGCCCCGTCTCCACAACATCGCCCTGCCGGAGCCGCATGCCTTCGACGCCCTGGAACACCGACACTCCCCGGATGAGACGCAATGGAGCATCTTTGATAAGTGTGACCGTGCAAGCCGCCTGCGAATGCCCGTAGCCGGTCGCTACTGTGGCAAAGGCGCATAGAAAGCACCCAAGGCGCATTCGATACGGTTGCATAAGATCCTGTTTCTCGAAGAAAGGGGAGCCCAAGTGTAGAAGTCGCATCACGGCGTGTCAAGTCCGAAGAGGGCCGTGAGCCGTTCCCTGGATTCGAGGCGGGGGAAACGGACGCTGGCACGACCGCTCCGCCATTTCCGATGCGGACGGTAAGCGAGTGAGAAGTTTTCTCCGGTAATCCCGAGCCGAAGCCTCAGGCAGCCCTGGGAAGTTGCATAAGTCCCAGTTGTTGAAGCATCCCGAGTTCGTCGGAGCTCCCCCAACGTTCGACCATCTTGCCATCTTTGAACTTCGATATCTGGACGCCGCGAATTTTTATCTTTTTGCCGGTTGACGGGATTCCCATCAGGGGTCCGGTGTGCGTTCCGGTGAGGGTGTAGGCGAAAGCGATGGTATCGTCGTCGGCGACCATCGTCTCCAGAGCCGCATTGAAATCCGGGAACGCGGTGCGCATGCTGGAAAAGAACATGCGGTAGCCTTCCGGGCCGGCGACCTGGCCGGGGGCCGGATCGTGATCGACATTTTCGACGGAAACGGCTTCTTTGAACAGATCGAAATTGCCGGTATTGACCGCTTCAGCAAACTTTCCCAGGACTGCCAGATTGGCTTCTTTGCTCATCGAGTGACACTCCTCCCCGTACTTAAGATGTCCCGCGTCTTCGTGTTGGCCCATAAATCCGTTGTCAAAAACCCGGGCGATGAGCCCGCATGGCTGCCTGCGGAACTGTGGAGAATTCCTGGCGTCACGCCAGGAGTGGAGCCCGGCCCACGGATTCTCAAGAACTGAACGCCATTCCCCTGGTCTTAATGAGGATCGGGATGGTTCCAATGCATTCCTTGCTGCATCCTTAAATAAGCAGACAAAGGAATCGGCCAACAGGGCGCCAGCGGTTGAAAGCACGGGCAAGTAAAGGTACACTCTGATATAGGACCGCTTTAGTCGCATATTGGCGCTGGGAGCCCGGACGGGTGGGAGCGCCGCAAGCACACAGAATCGGGGGAGAGCCGAATGAGCACAGATATGAATGTCGTCCACGAACTGGCCAGCAAAGAATACGAGTGGGGGTTTGTCACCCAAATCGAAGAAGACCGTATTCCGAAGGGGCTCAACGAGGACGTCATCCGGCTGATCTCGACGAAGAAGAACGAGCCGGAGTTCATGCTGGAGTGGCGGCTGAATGCATATCGCTATTGGGCAGGCCAGGAGAAGTCGCACGCGGAGCCGCAGTGGGCGAATGTGAAGTTTCCGCCGATTGACTACCAGGCGATCGCCTACTATTCGGCGCCAAAGCAAAAGAAGACCTTGGCAAGCCTCGACGAAGTCGATCCGGAGATTCTGCGTACCTACGAGAAGCTGGGAATTCCGCTGGCTGAGCAGAAGCTTCTCGCCAACGTCGCCGTCGATGCGGTGTTCGACTCGGTTTCCGTCGCAACGACATTCAAGGAGAAGCTCGCAGAGCTGGGGATTATCTTTTGCTCGTTCTCCGAGGCGGTGAAGAATCACCCCGATCTGGTGAAAAAGTATCTGGGCTCCGTTGTGCCGCATACCGACAATTTCTATGCGGCGCTGAACGCAGCGGTGTTCAGCGACGGCTCGTTTGTATACGTGCCGAAGGGCGTCCGCTGTCCGATGGAGTTGTCGACGTACTTCCGCATCAACGCCGCCGAGACGGGGCAGTTTGAGCGCACGCTGATCGTGGCCGACGAGGGCGCGTACGTGAGCTACCTCGAGGGCTGCACCGCGCCCATGCGCGACGAGAATCAGCTGCACGCCGCGGTGGTGGAGCTGGTAGCGCTGGACAACGCGCAGATTCGCTACTCAACCGTCCAGAACTGGTATCCCGGCGACAAGAACGGCAAGGGCGGGATCTACAACTTCGTCACCAAGCGCGGCAAGTGCCTCGGCCGGAACTCGAAGATCTCGTGGACACAGGTGGAGACCGGATCGGCGATTACCTGGAAATACCCATCGTGCATCCTGCAGGGCGACAACTCGGTGGGCGAGTTCTATTCCGTGGCGCTGACCAACAACTACCAGCAAGCCGATACGGGCACCAAGATGATTCATCTCGGTAAGAACACGAAGAGCACGATCGTCTCAAAAGGAATCAGCGCCGGGCGCGGGCAGAATACGTACCGCGGGATGGTCAAGATCATGAAGGGCGCTGAGGGCGCACGCAATTACACCCAGTGCGACTCGCTGTTGATCGGTGACAAGTGCGGCGCGCACACCTTCCCCTACATCGAGGTCAAGAATGCCTCGGCGCGCATGGAGCACGAGGCGGCGACCTCGAAGATCGGTGAGGATCAGCTGTTCTACCTGCAGCAGCGCGGGCTCAAGACCGAGGACGCGGTATCGATGATCGTGAACGGATTCTGCAAGCAGGTGTTCAAAGAGTTGCCGATGGAGTTCGCGGTTGAGGCGCAAAAGCTGCTGGCCGTCAGCCTCGAAGGCAGCGTTGGGTAAGACAGAGTTTGCGAATTAAAGAATAGCGTTAAGTGATTGGAGACGAGGGGAGCGGATGAGTCTGCTGGAGATTAAGAATCTGCACGTAACGGTGGGCGGCAACGAAATCCTGAAGGGGATCGATCTTACGGTCAATGCCGGCGAGGTCCACTCGATCATGGGGCCGAACGGTTCCGGCAAGAGCACGCTGGCCCAGGTGCTGGCGCGGCGCGATGCGTATGAGGTGACGGAGGGATCGATCACCTTCGAGGGCAAGGACCTGCTGGAGATGAAGCCCGAAGAAGCGGCCTGCGAAGGCGTGTTCCTGGCGTTCCAGTATCCGGTGGAGATTCCCGGAATCGGTAACACCTACTTCTTGCGCTCGGCGCTGAACGCAATCCGGAAATACCACGGCGAAGAAGAGATGGACGCGATGGATTTCCTCCCCATGTTCCGCGAGAAGCTGAAGCTGCTGGAGATGGACGACAAGCTGATGAATCGTTCCCTCAACGAGGGCTTCTCTGGTGGGGAGAAAAAGCGCAACGAGATTCTGCAAATGGCGGTGCTGGAGCCGAAGCTGGCCATCCTCGACGAGACCGACTCGGGCCTGGACATCGACGCGCTGCGCATCGTGGCCAACGGCGTAAATTCGCTGCGGAGCAAGGACCGCGCCATGCTCGTCGTCACGCACTACCAGCGCCTGCTGAACTACATCGTGCCGGACTTTGTGCACGTTCTGGTGGATGGCCGCATCGTGCGCTCGGGCGGCAAGGATCTAGCGCTGGAGCTGGAAGAGAAGGGCTATGGCTGGACGGAGAAGGAGTCTCTGCAGCCCGTGGGAGCTCGTTCGTGAGGGAGACAGCCGTGGCCGTGGCGCATATCGATAGCTGGCTCGAGAACTTCA
>Ga0335073_10004407_pt1 | contig 19701 bp, 29 predicted proteins | sample Lox_Sample_22_FD_207093 | JGI IMG/M metagenome (GOLD analysis project Ga0335073, IMG submission 207093) | Soil microbial communities from Loxahatchee National Wildlife Refuge, Florida, United States - Lox_Sample_2.2 | ecosystem: Environmental > Terrestrial > Soil > Wetlands | place: USA...
TGTTATCATTTTCCAGCGCTGTGAGTCTATTCCTAATTTCAATCTTATTTGGATATCAAATTTGGTCGGTGATCGAAAATACAACGACAATCGAAGCATTAGAGAAACAACGTGTGGAAACATGGTGCCAAAAACACAAAATTCGGGAACCGGAATTTCCATATGATGTTGATATCCCTACAAACCTCAATGTTGTATTCGGATCCTCGAGTGCGTTTCTATGGCTATGGCCTTGGAATGTAACAACTCATGATGGCTTAGATTATGAAGTTGTAGAAGATGCTGAATTACCGTGGCCTCCTCCAGAAAGCCATCCGAGTGCAGAATTAGCACCTCCGATAGCCGAATTGCCATGGTCGTCGGCGAGATATAGTCATAATGCGATTGGGCGATTACGGAAAACGTATCCGCAGGATGAAGAGACTGGGGAGTCGGAGGTTGATTCGGAGGATGAGGATGAGGAGGATGGTGGACAGGATTTGTTTGATGGATGGTTTGGGATGGAGGATTTGGAGGATTATGGGGTTGATTTGGATAGTGAAGTTAGAGGACTGAGAAAAGAGGAGGAAGGCGTTGTTTGGGAAGAAGTGTTGCGGAGAAGAAGGGAGGAAGAGTAACCACTGTGCAAAGTGCTTCCTGATACCCATTAGGCGCTTGTGTGGATGTAATGCATTTACTTAGAGCATAATATACGGATACGTTTGCTGGAACATTCAAACTTGAGGAGATGGTTTATCATGCTAGGAATAATTTACGGGTTGAGTTCGGGGCTTTTGGCAAAAAGGAAGGGGTGGGTGGACCACTCCGGGAAACTTCGGTTATGTAAAGCGTCCCATCTCACACACTCACACTCTCGATACCAGGGTCACCATTAAGCCCGGTCAAGAGTGCAATTTGGAATGCTACGAAAGGACGCTCCCACCTACACCACCTTCCTGTAGTCATTATGAACAGGACCCTATATAAACCCTGTTTGAAACATTGATGTACACGATCGCGGTTGTCTCACTGAGTCTCGACTTCAGATGAACAAGTCGAGATTCGAGAACGATGGCACGTGATGGCCTCGGAAGGTTTGGTAAGCCGGCGAAAAGCCACTTGATTTCTCGAAAAACTTTTGAGGCGGCATTCGCCAACCTCAACATCCTCATCACCACCAGATGGTATCATCCCAGAAGCCCAGAATATTGGCTAACAACTCGCAGGCACATCGATTAATAGCTCAAGTCATCCTAATAGGCACCCAAGTCGTTGGTAGAGCCTTCGTTCAAGCATATCGTCAAGCCGCAGCAAACAGCGCAGCAGCATCGGCGCATGCCTCCAAAACCGCCACTTCAAGAGTGCCAGGATCGAACCTTCTCACTAAGCAGACGGGGATCGATGTGGATGAAGCTTGTAAAATACTAAATGTGAAGAAGGAAAGCCTTATACTGGAAGAAATAAATAAGGTAACAAATCCTTGAACGATGGATGGCTCATCCTAGCGATATGATTATTTATTCAGTCAGAATGATCCGAAAAAGGGTGGAAGTGCCTATTTACAAGCAAAAGTGTTTCGAGCCAAGGAGCGGCTGGAGTTGGAGTTGAAAGCTCAGGCGCCTGCGAAGGAAAAGGAAGCGGAAGCGATTAAGCAACAGACTGGTGCTGAAGCTGGGAAAAAGTGGTCCGATAATGATTCGATGAGAATGTGAGCCTAACATTCCGCTACCGGCGTGTCGAAGAAGTCTTGGTGACACTGTTCTGAAGCGAAGGGGATACCATTGAAAACATACTTTTGTGGCATTGCAGCTAATGATATTCATGTTACTCTTCTCAACCGTTTTCGTATGATACGTTGTAGATATCCATAGAATAATAACGTCGTCAGCGATTCTGTCTGTATCCAAATAAGACATTTACAAGCCTGCAAAATCGGGTCAATTGTAACTAGCATTAATACAATACATTCTACAGTGTTTCTATATGTGGAATATTCTCGCTCTCGCTTCTCAATGCTGTATACACGCTCAAAAAGTCTACTTCTGCTCTGCTTCCATCTCTTCATGCAGCATGCGGAGGACAATCAATTCCAGCATCAACCCATTCTTCGCTTCCCATCTGAACCAACCTTGATAATGCTCGTGCAAATGCAAACTTTTCCTCGTCTCCGCTCTACAAATCAGTATCATCTGGAAATAAGAAGCATACAAATATAGAACTTTCCAGAAGCTTATCCATAGTAAGCCCTAAATCGTCCATCAAATGTCTCATGGCGGGATCCATATGAGCATGATCATCCTCTCCTTTGCCTTCCATTTTTATGGGATCTTCACCTAAGAAAATCTCATGAATTGGCACTTCAGATGTTAATATTATTTTAGACTATTAAATTAGTAAGTCTCCGCTTTGGAGAAGGTGAATACCCTAGACTCATAGACGGCATCGATGAAGGTGATGAACCGTCGCGCTAGATCCTTTGTGCGAAAACTCATGCTGGGAACATCCGTGACAATGAAAGCATTATATCGTCGACAGAGTTCGATATAGTCGGCACTTCCCAATGGCAATCCACATAAATCATGGAACGTGAATTTGGCGCAAGTTCCTAGTGCGGCAGGAACCTCAAGTCTACTGTCAACACAGTTCGTGAATGAGAGATACTTTCGACCCCAAAGTTCGAGTTCAGCGTGTTGGGCGTTTGATAGTGGTTGTCCGCCAAAATACTCAAACCACTTGTTCGCATGGGCATCTGAATCCTTATTCAAGGGCGAGAAATACACTTCCTTTGACGGACGTGGGATTTTACGATAATCGGTTGGGGAGTCCAAGTTTATTACTCTCAAGCGAGACTGTAATAGCTGGATTGCTGGGACGAAACTTTCGCGTTGGATCCCATTGCGATAAAGATCCCGAGGGTGACGATTGGAAGTAGTAACTAGGACCATTCCTCTTGCTAGTAACATTGTGACGAGACGTCGTAGGATCATGGCATCTGCGATGTCCGTTACTTGGAATTCATCGAGGAAGAGGACTGTTGCGGATTTGGCTAGGCGGTTGGTGATAACTGGTAATGGATCAGCGTGTGGATTCGACACTTTCTCTATGTGAGATTGTCTACTATTAGATTTATTAGGAACTAGGAAACAGACTTGTGCACATCTAGCATGAAAGCGTGGAAATGGACTCTTTCAGATTTGACAGACGAAGGAAGTGAATCGTGTAACATGTCCATTAGCATTGTTTTCCCACAGCCCACATCGCCCCTACTATTAGTCTCTCTTCAGAAAGTGCAAATTACCATAGATACAGCCCACTAGGTCCCGTTTCAGGGAGATATTCGGGGTCCTTGCTTCTCGGACGAAAGTTGAATAATTTCAATAATCCGCCCGTATCTCGCGGTGCAGGGCTCTCCAGGATCTCAGGAGGCTTGTAATGAATTAAATCTTCGTATAACTTCTGCAGCACTCCAACGACAGCTACAATCAGATTCAAACATCCCAGTGACTCATAGTACCTTTCTGATGAGAGTCCTCGCGTAAACGGCCAGATCCCACAAGATGGTTATATCGAGCAATGGGACCTGCCTTAGGGATGATAGGCACTATTATTAATACCATCTCTTGAAAGAAGTACTTTGTGGAGTAATTCCCTGGGTTCCTTGAGTGGTTGCCATAGCCGAGTTGTATCGGACTCCAGATATTGATAAGCCTCCTCGAGGAAGCTGCATGGACAACGGAGCCTTCCATGCTACTTCCGAAGGCAGCACTATCAAAGACGATAGTCTGGATACCAATACTCTTCTCACAGACATGTCTCCCTTCGTCTCACAGACCGAAGAAGCTGAAGGTTGCTCAGCCTCGAGTGATGGATCGGGCCGATGTGGCCAAATTTTTTTGATGTACAAACAAACGCAACCGGCAGTTCAGCCAGTGGCAATACGCACTTAATATATGGCGACTTTGGGTGGCATGATTCGGTTGAACTCGGAATTACCCAGGTTCCTGGGACTGAATGTAAAGTAACACAATTACAGCGAATAAATTACATTCACGCAAAAGTACGGCGATGAACTTTTTCATCACAGCATCCCGTTGACCGTGGATTGGGAAACACGTTTAGAGAAGAGTTTTCTATGAAACAAGCACGATGATTGCATTAGGAATCGAAGGGAGTGCCAATAAGATAGGAGTTGGAATCATTCAACATCCCGAAAAAGGCGGTCCAGCAATTGTACTGGCGAACGTTCGACATACTCATCATGCTCCTCCAGGAGAAGGATTTCTACCCCGCGAAACAGCAGAACATCATCGAACATGGGCTACGAAGTTAGTTTTAGAGGCTCTTGAAGAGGCTAAGATCTCTGTCAAGGATATCGATTGTGTTTGTTACACTAAAGGGTATTTGTCGAGCCGTGAGGGAGACTAATACGTAGTCCTGGAATGGGTGCTCCATTGAATGTATGTGCCCTGGTAGCTAGAACTATGGCTGTGATGTGGAAGAAGCCCCTTGTTGGCGTTAATCATTGTGTTGGACGTACTACACCTATCTCTTAGACTAGAAGACTAACGCTGCAGACATTGAGATGGGAAGAGAAATCACTGGAGCAGACAACCCTGTCGTCCTATATGTTTCAGGAGGAAATACTCAAGTCATCGCTTACAGTGCGAGAAGATACAGGATTTTTGGTGAGACATTAGATATTGCAGTTGGAAACTGTCTAGACAGATTCGCAAGGGCAATATGTATCCCGAACGACCCTGCTCCAGGATACAACATTGAACAATATGCTAAACGGTATGCCGTCCCTGAAATTTGCAAAGCTAATTGTAAGCGGCAAACACTTTGTCGAGTTACCATATGTGGTAAAAGGCATGGACTGTTCCTTCTCAGGAATCCTTTCCACGGCAGCAGCCTACGCCGGACAACTCGGCACTCTAAAAGATCCAAAAACAAATGAACTCATTACAAAAGAAGACCTCTGCTTTTCTCTGCAAGAAACTGTTTTTGCGATGCTTGTGGAAATCACAGAACGAGCAATGGCACATGTAGGCAGTCAAGAAGTTCTGATTGTGGGAGGAGTAGGATGTAATGAACGATTACAGGAGATGATGGGGATTATGGCGAGGGATAGAGGTGGAATGGTATTTGCTACAGACGAGAGATTCTGTATCGATAATGGGATTATGATTGCACATGCTGGATTGTTGGCTTATAAGACTGGCTTTAGAACGCCGATTGAGGAGAGTACTGTGACGCAGAGGTTTAGGACGGATGAGGTTGAAGTGACTTGGAGAGACTGATACCTTGTGTGCATAAAAGTGTTGTTTGTTTTCTGGGCTGTTCGTCGTTGGATTACGTCTGGATTGTGGGTTGCATTTGCTATTTGTAGAACGAGGGTAAACTTTTTAGTTTTGTCTAATTTATGTGAGCGGCTTCCGCGACGCTCAACAGATCTAAAATATGTATGTACAGAGGGCGAAAGCTATCAAGCCCGTAACTATAGCACATCCTCCATCTTGACATTATTCCCGTTATCGGGTTCAGTTTTCATAGGTGGAGTTCCAAATCCATCTTCCTCCTTCTTCGCTCCGCCAACTGATTCCCTCGTTCCAGAAGAAAGTTCCTGACTTTGTTTATAATGCGGTTTCAAAGACCATTTCAAAGCATACGGACCCCGTTTATTCAAATGCGCAATCTCCTCCAAAGCTTCTCTCAGATACGATTCAGGCTGCTTAACATACTCTCTCAACCCCTTCAAAGACCAATATTCGTACTCCTGAAAACACTTGAACAATAAATCCAACAACTCGTTCTTCGGAATGCGAGTAGCCTTGTTATGTTGAGATTCAGATTTCGATCTCTGTGTACCACCGGTAAATTTCCCGAACGGTTGATTTTTACTAGGGTTGTAGAGGTATGAGTCACTGGGAATGCCGTTTTGTTCGGAAATGATTTGGACTTGGCGACGAGGTTGGTTGGCTTCTTGGACTCTGCTTTTTACGGTTTTCGAGTAGGATGCGTTCATGACGGGGGTTATTGTGCATTCATGAGCTACTGTTCCAACAATCGAGGTTGCTTCTACCCAAATTAGCCAAACCGAACAAATGTGGGAGAGGGAGAGCATACTAGGAGGAATTTTCGGGTAAGGAGCGTATCTATTGTTGCCGTTCGGGAGAGTCGATGAGGAAGCTTCCTTTTTGATGTTTATGTCTTTTTCGCTGAAAACGTAGGTATTTGTGACTTTTCTGTTTGTCATGTTGATTGTGAATTCCTTGGGTATATCTGCGTTCATCGAGGTATCAGGTAAAACAAGTTTGATATCCTGACAGTCAGCATGGCCGTGGTACGACGACATACAGAGCCACTTGTGGCTGTTGTATTTGTCCTAGAAGAAGTAAGTTCAGGAATCTAGCTGAGCCATACGGGATAGTTATTCTGGCGAGGTCGAGATTGTCTTGGTCGACCTTTGACCAGTGTTCTATTAGCCATTTCGGCAGTTTGACTAGCCAGACTTTGTCTTTGCCATGTGATATATCGAGATCTGGTTCCAAGTCATCCTCGAACTCTGCAACTGAAGTGTTCAACTCATTTGATGCCATCAAAGAGGTGGAGTGATGATCCATCAATTGTGCCGATGCAGTATTTGGCTTAGGCTAAATCCAAATGCTATTTCTCTTGCCACACGTGAATTCACGGTTTCCATTTATCACACCATCCCATGCGTATGATTGGTCGACTGGTCTTCTAAAAAAAAACACGTCGGCCAGAATTTTTTTTTCGTATGCCAATCGAGCTCGGAGGATATTTAAGCTGTCTTGGAAAATTTGAAACCCTCCCCTTAATAAGGCATTGATCCAAGGAATCAAACCCAACATCATCATCCCAATTAACCTGCTCAGCTTTCCCTTCTACTAGTCAAGAGCTCTTCTATCTTATCTTCTTCACTCTCGTTTCTCTCTGAATTGACCAGTCAATCCTTGTTGTTTGAATCTTTTTGGGAAAATTATAATGACACGGGTACTCCGCCGGCTGAAAACGATCCGTGAACTGACTTGGGGCGCAGGATCAGCAGGTTGATGTTCTCATTATCGGTGCAGGCCCAACTGGCCTTGGAGCAGCAAAGCGATTAGACCATCTGGTATGTTCCTGCTCCCTGTGGGAATAGGACACTTGGCTCACGTGTTAGAAACACGACGACTGGCTCGTCATCGACGCTTTCCAGGAAGTAGGAGGCTTGGCTTCTACTGATGTTACTCCGGAAGGATTCCTCTACGATGTACCTCCCGCCCGCGCAATTCCCATTTCTTTGGAGAAAGCATGTGCTGATCGTGCATTAGGTCGGTGGACACGTCATTTTCTCGCATTACAAGTATTTCGATGATGCATTGAATCAAGCATTGCCGGGAGAACACGATTGGTTCGTGCACGAACGTGTCTCTTATGTCCGATCAAAGGGATTCTGGGTCCCATATCCCTACCAAAACAACATTTCTATGCTTCCTAAGGAAGAGCAAGTCATTGCCTTGGACGGCATGATTGACGCAGCTGTCAATTTTCACGCTGCTCCTAAACCAAAAACTTTCGATGAGTGGATTATAAAGCATATGGGTATCGACACTGGTACGGAAAGGTGTTAACCTTGATAGGTGAGGGGATTGCAGATTTGTTTATGCGTCCTTACAATTTTAAAGTATGGGCTGTTCCTACAACAAGAATGCAATGTCAGTGGCTTGGCGAACGTGTCGCTGCTCCCAATCTTAAAGCCGTCACTAAGAATGTCATCTTGAACAAAACGGCAGGCAATTGGGGACCTAATGCCACTTTCAGATTTCCAGCCCATGGTGGAACAGGGGGAATCTGGAAAGCTGTTGCAAAAACACTCCCGGCCAATAAATTCCTGCTAGGAACAAAGGTGGTTAATGTTGATGTGGACAAGAAGACTGTTGAGTTGAACACGGGCGCTAAAATCGTTTATTCGAAATTGGTTAGTACGATGCCTGTTGACGAACTTGTTTCAATCGTCACTGGTTCTCCAGTCACTCTTAAACCTGCCCAGGAAGGTGTCAAGGAACTATTCTACTCGAGCACACACGTTGTTGGAATTGGTATTCGAGGAGTAAGACCCGACCGAATCGGAGATAAATGCTGGGTATTTCCCAATGACTTACCTTTATATTAACCAATTTAGCTCTATTTCCCCGAATCGGATTGTCCGTTTTACCGAGCTACAATCTTCTCAAATTACTCTCCTTACAACCAACCTGGTGCATCAACACGTCTTCCAACCTTGCAACTCGCAAATGGATCACATCCCACCTCGAAAGACGAAAAGGAAGGTCCCTATTGGTCACTCATGTTTGAGATCTCGGAATCCTCCATGAAACCTATCGACGAGAAGAACTTGATTGCCGATACCATCTCAGGAGCAGTCAACACTACTCTCCTTCTCCCCACCGACGAAATCGTATCCGTCTATCATCGTAAATTTCCTCATGGATATCCTACACCTACCCTTGAGCGAGATGGTGGATTGGCAAAAGTTCTTCCTGCGTTGAAGGCGAAGGATGTTTGGAGTAGAGGCCGTTTTGGAAGTTGGAAGTATGAGGTTGCTAATCAGGATCATAGTTTTATGATTGGTGTTGAGGCTGTGGACAATATCTTGCATGGTCAACCTGAGTTGACTTTGAACTTTCCTAATCTCGTGAACGAGAATAAATTGAGATGAAGAATTGGATAACAAACCCTACAAGAGCAACATTGTTTTTGTATTAGTAACTTATATTAATAGATTGGGAGATAACACATATATATTTAATTCTAACTGGAGGGGTGTACTTGAATCATTTAATATTTTCGGGATCGCACCTTTTATTATCCTAGAATTAACCATCCCGTATAACTATACTGAGAAATATTAAATACATGAACTTTTAAGAAGGGGGGAAAGCTCCCCAGTAAGTCTGATTCCAGTAGTCGTACGACAGTCCGGGTATCATCTGAAGATGAGGATCAAAGTTACTGACTTGAGCCGCCGTCGCATTACTCTCAACTCCATTCCAACAATGACGAGACCAACATGCTTGACACTGTTCCGTCTCATTAACTCCCAATTTCCTTAAACTTCCCCGAATAAGTGCACAAGCAAGACAAGCTGGCCATTGCGGATCACTCGCTCCGCCCGCAATTGTGACAACATTGAACGAATTCTCCATAATCTCTGTGATTTGGTTTGGATAGAAAGTCTGTTGATAGAAACTGTAATTGGTATATGCTGTCATCGGGGCGTTTGCCAAATATAGTACCTGCGCATTAGTCTGAGATCTGACGTATGAAAGGATACCAAAGGAACATCATCTTCATAACATCCGAAGAAAGTAGGTAGTAAATTCAATCCTTGATCGACAAATGTGGCTGCTCTACTTGGAACTTTGGGGAATTTCAAGCCATTTGTCGCTGCTGCATTGGCAGTATCAATCAAATCCGTTCCATTTTGCCAATTGTTGGGATAAGTTTCTCCACTGGCCGTCCAAGCAATAATCAAATCAAGACCTCTGGCAGGTTGCAAAAGCGGCCACAACGGTATCGTCTGTCCACTTTCCGATCCGTCAACCAGATATAATGTTTCCTGATCGGCTGTAGCAGAAGGAGTATATCCCTGGAACGGATTCGGATAAACTCCATAAAGAGATTGATTCAAAGTTTCGTTAAAGGCTTGTTCCCAGACGGGAATTAAACTTGTTGCCTGACGTTTCTCGAGAGCGTGGTGCTGGGGTTCTTCCGGGAGAGAGCGTTTGGCAAATTGTGTGTTTGTGCCGTTGGAAAGGGCGCTGACAAGCCAGAGATTCCAGGCTGTTGCTGAAGTTCCCATTGCGAAGGTGATTGAGTCGAAGCCTTTTACGCAGACGCTTTCGTTGGCGGCTGAACCGTTGAACATTGTTGTGCCGAGGAATTCGGTGGGGATAAAGGCATTAGCACGGCCTTGCCATGCTCCGAATTCAAAGGGATTGTATTCGTACTATGGTCAGATGAGTGACTTGAGATGAAATACTTGGGTGGAGTAGTTGTTGATTCCGGGGTAATAGACGCCATCGTAGTATGTATCTGTGGTGTTTTCGAAGAGAACTTCTGTGACCACTAAGATTGGCATGGGTGCCAAACCTTCGGAGAAGTTTGAGTAAGTCTAAATTAGCCTTCAAACAAGTAAAAGACGTACTTGAATATCGGAATAGGTCTTATTGATACCAGATTCGTACCCTGAGATGTAATATTGCGAAAACATTCGGCCGATGAGATCCGTCATGGTGATTGTGAAGCCCGCTTGTAGCTTGGGGACCAGCTCGCCGAAAATCTGTTGAAAGTATGGTACAGGATTGGTGAGGTTCGGCCCAAGAAATCCAGGGATAGTGGTATTCCATTGGGGAATAAGCTGTTGAATCGTGGGAAAGTTGTTTGCAGCAACTGTTGAAACAGCGAGACTTCCGCCCGAAAGTCCCGTCAGATATGTCATGCATTGGAAAAGACCACCGGTTCCTGCGGCAACTGCGGGAGGGTATCGATCGTCCATTGCTTGTAGTGTGCCCAATCCTGTCATGAGAGAAAGGTATCCTCCCCCTGAGATGGCGTAGCCACCGACTGGCACGTACGAAGCATTGGCGGTGATGTTTTGGAGATAGGCAGTAGTGTTGAAGCCCGTTAGATTTGCTTGGTTGAGGAAGGTTGCGAGGGATTTGACGATGTTGCCTTGTCTTGTCTGGCGCCAGGCTGTTTCGTTGGGAGACAAGCCGGTGGCAGGACGAAGACTGAAATTGGGCGGACATGCAACATAGCCGGGAGCATAATTTCCGTTGGGAGTGCTCGCTGTAGACAGGTCAGCGGTTGTTCATGAACAGGTATTACCGTAGACAACCTGAACGATGCCAATTGTTACAAGGAATGATAGCAGGATATTCAGCGACATGATTCTGGCGCTGTTGGATCTCACACAAGTTTAAGTGATTTGAATTGTAGGTTTGCGGTGAAAGCAAAGAACCGCCGAGGGAGGGCTTTTATGTTCATTTGAAAACAAAGTTTACGCCGACGGGTTCTTGAGATAGTAATGTTGATTGTGCGCCCAATGGCTTGCGGCCCAAAATTCATTAAGAAATGTCTTAAATTGGAAGCAGTGGATGCGATCCAAATACAGTATACTTCGGCTGTAGTGGGCAGTGGGATTCTGCATTGCATGGAATAGTCGTTGGATCCCGAGGACTCACGCATACCCCGCTTCCACAGACAATCTGAACCCTCGGATCCCATTTCATGCATCTCCTCCAACCATAATCCACTTAGACTCGTGGGCGTCTAACTGGCGATGCGCAATTGGGCAAGGGGCTGCCTATCATCAACGGCTAATGTGGCCGATTCCTTAATATCTGACCTGCGACTCGCCCACTCGAATTTTGGCCGTTTTGGATGAGCCACGGCGTGCTTTCCCTTTTTGGTAGTGAGCCCTTGTGCGCACATGTTCAGTGCTGTCCGAGGACGAGAATAGGTAAACATCGCGGCAGTAGATTCCATGACGACAGCCCTGAGGCCTCATGATACAACGACCGCATGAGATGTTCCACAGAACAGGATTTCAAGCAAAAATCTCCCTTGTTACACAAACGCGCTTGTAGACATTCACGTGAAGAGACAAAAAATGTGCGATCTGCCAAAAGTCTAATCCCACTTTACGGTTTATTCCCGAGACCCTTTGTTTTTATCGTCAGTCTGTTGCTCCTCTTCCAGTGCCTTTCGAACCTCTTTGATTGCTGGGATGGCGGCTCCAATCCCTCGATCCTGCGCAGCTTCCAACTCTTTCAACGCTTCCTCATACTTGCCCAGTCCAATCAAAGTGACTCCGATATTGAAATGTACCTCCCCATCCTCAGGAGTAACTTCGGCAGCACTCTGCAAATACTTCAGTCCTGTCTCGAATTCCTTGGACACCACGTAAAGCGATCCAATGTTCATATTAGCCGCTGCTACCAGAGCGCGTTCTTCCTTATCCAATTCACTTCCCGTCTCCACAACCGGTATCGACACTGCGTCCTTCCAATACCTCATAGCGATGTCATGACTTTTCTCACCAGTTTTCTTCAAATTTGATTGATGATAGCCAACACCAATATTAAAAAAAGCTAATCGTTTTTCGAAAGGTTGAAGGTCACGGCGCGCAAGTAAGGTTTTGTAAAGATCAATGGCTTCTTCAAATTTTCCTGCCGCGAATTTTTGTCTGAGTGTTAGAGAGGCGGTAGAAGAAGGATTACTGTGCTTTTTTCTGCAGTTCAAACCTTTCTTTCTCTTCTGGTGTGATTTTTATTTCATTTTCACTATGTTGTATAGGAACTCCTCTAGAGTCATCCTCGGTAGCATAGAATCGGGCGGAGCAAGTTGAAAATCGGGAAACGGGAGAAAGTTGCTTGATTTGGGGAGACGAAATAGGGATATGAAATTGTTGAGATACTAAATACGTTGGTCGAGATGCCCGCAGGCTTCGCTGCAGCGTTTGTGCTAGAATACGACGCGACATTGGACTTAGCGTAGGTTTGGTCGAAGGAGAAAAATTTATAAACGTTGCAGTTGACGAAAAATCGCCGGATTGATCGGCATGGCTCGGGCCACCAGGGGATTTCCAATTTTTCCGAAATTTTTTGACGTCAAAGTCACACAAGGTCACTTCATTGCAAGGGCTAATTGCGACGCAGTAACCCTTCTATGTCGATTGATGAAGTTCGTTCTGCAAAGATGGACTTGTCAATTACCCAGAAATTTGACCAGAAGCTCGTTCTGTGACGTTAAACGATGTTCGCCAATTCCCATTGTCCTTTCCCGCAATTTCACTGCTTCTCGGCGTGTTCTTGCTGCCAAAGTTGCGACCGAGAGTTTTCAAAAGCCTACAGAATATATCCGAAATTTCTCAATTATAGCTCACATTGACCATGGGAAGTCTACGTGTATCATTCTTTCTGCTTGAATTCTCTGACATTTCAATCTAGTGAGTGATCGATTGCTTGAAGTAACTGGAACCATATCCCCATCAGGGGATAACAAGCAAGTCCTCGACAAGCTGAAAGTAGAGAGAGAACGAGGTAACTCAATCGCATCTAGTTTGTGCTAACCTGTCACCAGGAATCACAGTCAAAGCACAAACCGCTAGTATGCTCTACAACCACAACGGCCAAGAATATCTCCTCAATCTCATCGATACTCCAGGACACGTCGACTTTCGAAGTGAAGTCGCCGCAAGTCTTGCAGCCTGTGACGGAGTCCTCTTAGTCGTTGACGCAGCTCAAGGAATCCAAGCTCAGACAGTAGCCAATTTCTTCCTTGCTGACGAAAAAAATCTGCCCATGATTCCCGTTCTCAATAAAATTGATCTTCCGAATGCCGAACCAGAACGAATTGCAGAACAAATCAACGATACTTTTGCTCTTTCTCCCTCCGACATTATTCAAGTCTCTGCAAAAACAGGATTAAATGTTGCTGAGCTTTTACCGGCTATATGTACTCGTATTCCACCACCGAAAGGATCTCAGGAGAAACCGTTGCGAGCACTGCTTGTGGATAGTTGGTATGATACTTATGTCGGTGTTGTTACCCTTGTACGTTTATTTGATGGAACGTTATCTAAAGGACAATATATTGTGTCTGCTCACACAGGAAGGAAATATGAAGTTTTGGAAGTAGGAGTCATGCATCCTCATCAATTACCTGTGGAACGTCTCTGCGCAGGACAAGTAGGTTATGTGATTTGTGGAATGAAGAAGTCTAGTGAGGCTCATGTTGGGGATACTTTCTATCTCAATGGAAATCCAGTAGAAGCCTTACCTGGATTCGAAGAATTGAAACCCATGGTATCATCATACGCTTCCTCTATCTAACGTAGGTGTTTGTTGGCGCGTTTCCTATGAATGCAGATGAATTCAATAAAATGGTGGACAGTATTGAGAAACTTACTCTTAATGACAGAAGTTTAACTGTTACCCGGGAATCTTCTCATGCCCTGGGACAGGGATTTCGAATGGGATTTTTGGGATATCTTCACGTTGGAATAACTGTTGACAGGTTACGTCAAGAATACGGCTCTGAAGTTGATATATATGCTTCCGTTCTGACATTGTAGATTATTGTCACGGCTCCAACTGTGCCGTATAAAGTCATTACAAAAGACGGAGAGGAAAAAATCATATCGAATCCGGCCGAATTTCCTGATCCCAATGAAGCTATGCTTAAAGGAGCCCAACTACTTGAGCCAATGATTGAAGCAACTATGATCTTTCCAACAGAATATATCGGCGATGTCATTGAACTGTGTGAAGTAACTTACATTCTCATACGAAGCTAACTGCAAGGAAAGTCGAGGGACAATGGTAGAGCAGAATTTTGTTGATTCGACACGGTGTTTGTTGAGATATAAATTACCACTTGCCCATCTGGTAGAAGACTTCTTCGGAAAATTGAAGGGGCGAACAAGAGGATATGCATCCCTAGACTACGAAGACGCCGGCTACGAAAAATCCGACATCGTAAAGATGGAGGTACCCATCTTTCTTATCGCCCACTAACGCCAGATCCTGGTAAATGGAGATCCATTAGATGCCCTATCCAGCGTTATGCATCGAAGTTTAACAGAAAAAAGGGGTCGCGCATGGGTTCAGAAACTAAAACCCATGGTAGAACGTCAATATTTTGAAGTTGTTTTACAAGCTGCAATCGGTAAAAAGATCTTGGCGAGGGAAAGTGTAAAACCATTTAGAAAGGATGTCACTGCTAAATTGTATGGTGGTGATCATACTAGGAAAAAGAAACTTTTGGAAAAGCAGAAAGAGGGGAGGAAACGAATGAGGCGGTTCGGAAATGTGGAGATACCCCAGGAAGCTTTTAAGGAGTTCCTATCTCAAGGAGCAAGTTAGCATCTAGATACATTGATTTTTCCGTCATTTGAAACTTTTTCATTTGGTATCTATGTCCGGGCATTTGTGTCCACAGGAGGTGAGATATCTAGTTCTAGTAGTACAACTCCAGCATCGCATCTTAATTCATCTAATGCTTGATTAAGCGGTACGCCTATGCTGAATCGAGTGAGGGGTATCCCATTGAAATAGTGAGGTGTGAAGAGTCATCTTGGTCGTCTCGTTCTAATCGTCTGCTTCAGTTTCTCGATGCATGTAGAGTTCAATGGCAGCACTGAACCCAGCAAAGCCAGCACAGCCTCCAGCCACTGCCAGGGGACCCTGATTTCTCGCTAACCAGGCACCCACAAAGCATCCTGCCATAACAGGGTTCGTCATATCATGTTTGGCCCGATACTGTCGTCAGTAAGATGTCGTGCAAGGCAATTTACAGATTCCAGAACACACTCAGTTCCCGCAAACATAGCTCCAATTTTACCGAAGCTCTAGATTGTCAATAATAGCTAGAGCAGAAAAGAGTACTTTTGCTGACTTGTATCCTTGGACACCCATATCTTTTATTCCTTCCCACAACTGTCTGTACCATTTCATATTCTGGAATGCCACATTTCCAGGCATGCCAGGTAACGCGAAAGCTCCAGGGGCATCGTAACGCATTCCAGACAGAAAGATTCCTAATGCTCCGCCAATTACAAAGCCTCCGCCTCCGGACAAGACAGTTTTTACCAAACTTTTGTAAGCGGAAACTCAAGACTCGTGAGGTACCAGGATTGTTGAAAATTTTGTGCTGCTAATCTTTGTATTGCAGCTTGTCGATTCTCATATTCCTGTTGTTGAGGTTCAGACATCCCTCCGGCAGACCGGGGAGGCATGCCTCCAAAAATCCCAGCCATCGCCTACCCGTAACGTTGTAAACTGAAAAGTTTGAAAGTTCAAGAAGATCAGCCGAATGGCATGAAGATCTCGGGAGGATGCGGATTGGCCCTCGTCCTGAGAGTTCTCGCGACACGACCGCCGCTATGTCTTCTCGAGTTCATCACCATTGAGCAGGGACTGCAAAGAGAATGGACAGTATCCAGACTGCTAGTGTCCTCTTGGGGCCCAGACCGCCACAAGTGTCAAACTGGCGGACATGGTTCATGTTCATTGTTGGAGCTCCCTATAATGAAAAATTCGTACCTGACTCTCTCGGCTTTTCTTGACAATAGCGCCAACTCACTCCAGGCGAACGAAGGGACCTCCATATCTACTTCTGGTGGCTGAAATGGAATTCTGCGCTTCTAATATACCATCAACATTCCTACGTCTACTTCTACTGTCGCAATCCGAAGCTCATGGCACCTTATGTTCGCATGGCTGGACCCCTCATGCATCTCTTTGGGGGACCGGAAATAATAAACAACCCTCGTAGTGTGAAATGGGCAGCCTTTTGCAGCGTGTTTGCAACTATTCGAGGATTGGTAGTCCCTTAGATGACAATTGACTGATTCTCAGTTCTGGATACTTCCTGCTGTGGGGTTCGCTCGTTGGACTATTGCAAGACTACCGTTCGATGCGCAGGACCGGGTGTGCGACTATTTACGAGACGCTGAACCATTTCCCTTTTTTTCTGTGTTCACTCTCCCGGGGTCATGGTATAACCTTGCCGTGAAAGAGCAGAGCCACAGACTGTATAACTACTATTTAACAACTGGTCGGCGAATTCCTAAGAGTATTATGAGAGCAGAGGAGGAACGGTTGGCTTCAGAGACGGGAGTGAAGCGGAAGCTCGATCCGGATTTTAAACCGCGTCTCAACATGCGACTGCATGCGAGTGACGAGAAGACGCAAAACTCCTCCACTAAATAGCAAACTTCTTGAGATGAACACATTCAAGAGGTAACGGACTTATGGGGAGGAGGCTAACTAATCGTAGTTATCAAGGGCATCTGTGAGAAGCGTAGGGCAGCGTTAATTGTCAAATGGAAATGAGAAGGAATTCGCTTGCTCGCGAGATTCAAAATCCTCCGTAAATTCGCCTTATGGAGTGTCTTGAGTGTACTTTAGATGCATTTATTTAGGGTTTATACGGCATATCCCTTATAGATGGAAAGATGTTGGAAAACATCTACTCGAATTGCATTTCTTCGACCTACATATTGCCTACGAGTTGTCTTCCAAGTTCGCTACTAAGGTTGGGTTATCATCTAGTCTGTTGGGACAAGCTGGAAAAAAATTAATCGTGAGATGCCGGGGCGAAGGAATCGAACTTTTGGACCTTCGCAGAGAATCCCCCGCGATGCTCTACCACTAAGCTATCCCGACCAATAGAGGGTCTATCGATTGCCTCTATAAACCACTCCCACAAACCTTTCTAGAAGACATTCGAATGTCTGAGATACGCATCTCGTAGGGGAGATCCCATGTGACGTGATCGTCGCTTTACAAAAACCGAACAGGTCATTGAAATGACAGGCCTAGTAAAACTCTCCGTGAACCGTACATTTAGGGATATTAGGCAGATAATTTATGCCTGAGTGCTGGGTACTTTGAACAAGAGAAATGTGTTCCAGCAAATAATCGGTCAGATCGGCATTCGGGAGGGTGCCGCATCTAAATCCTTGCCCCGCAATTTGCAAACTCACTTTTGAACCCTTCTCCGCAAATAGCACGGAATGTCAAGCTCGTTTCTCCCTCAAGATCGCCCCGATCAGGCCTACATAAAGCTTTCAGCGCTGCAAGGTGGCTACTTGTGGCTCCCTGAACGAGAATTCATCAGTCCATGCGACGAACACGCAATCCACAAAGCCCCATCCCTGTGCTTCCTCCTGGTCCATCCTCCCACTGGGACAAAACTCCTATATGACCTCGGATTACGCAAAGATTGGGAGAATTATCCGCCGGCATTTGTTCACCGAGTCAAGGAAGGGATAAGGAAAATTGATGTTTCAAAGGATGTCAAAGACAGCATTGTGGCAGGAGGGATTAATCCAAGAGACATTAATGTTGTGATTGTAAGCCATATTCATTACGATCACACTGGGAATCCGAATCAATTTCCAAATGCAAAATACCACATTGGACCGGGATCTCTCGAGCTAATTGAAAAGTCAAGGTCTATCTCTGATCCGGTCGACAATTGGTATACCGACAATTTGCTCCCTGACAACAAGTCGTTGATTCATCAATTCCCTCCTTACTCGTCCAAAGAATGGAAACCACTCGGACCGTTCGAGAAAACGCTCGACTACTTTGGAGACGGAAGTTTCTACATCGTTGATTCAACTGGTCATCTGGCGGGTCATATTAATGGACTCGTCCGCATTGGACCAAATCGTTTCGTTTACCTTGCCAGCGATTCGTGCCACTTTACGAGTCTTTTAAGTGGGGAATGTTCCATTGCGATGTTTAGGGATGAAAAAGGGGTTTACAAGTGCATACATACGGATAAGGATGCGGCTGAGTCTCACATCAAGAAGATCCAGGAATTGAGGGATAAAGGAGGAGCAAATGTCGAGATTGTGCTTGCACACGAGCTTGGTTGGGAAGCAAAGTACCCTGACAGATTTCTTCCTGGACAATTCGTGTAGTCTTGGTATTTTCAATCTCGTGGTCAGTAATTGTAATGAAATTTAAAACATGTCAATGCTCGTTGAGCGCTAAATACGCATCTCAGGCGTCGCTGGACCAGATGCGAGATCATCTGACATAAAAGAAGTACGAGGGGTTTTGTACTTGAACCCCTTGAGCGAGTCACTTTAAGACATATGAAACATACTTGGGAAATAAATTGAGCCCAGTTGCTGGACCCATCCCGTCTCTGTGGTCATCTCGACTCAAGCTGCTCTGGACCACCATGCCACAAAGGGTATACATTTATGATCCTGAAGACAAGCCTGTTGTTGGTGGCTATGCTGCAACCGTACCAGAGTACGCGAGAAGGACACATCGACAACAGGCGATAGAAGCCAGTGGACGTGTCACAACTAGTGAATACTACCAACCTACAGGAGATATTGCCTTTGACTTGAGAGTCTCAGCCTTTAGGGAGATCTTGAAGGCAGGGAGACCAGAGGCTTTTGAAGAATCTCACGATGCATTCCTAGCCATGGGACTGTATGATTTCAAGCAAGTTACATAAGCTAATTAATAGGCATTGGCAGGGAACATTTGGTAACTCTCTGATCGGATGACATCGTTTAACAACAGGCGACCCTCTTAAGTCAGAAAAATACAAGGACCCACCAACTAATGTGTACGACAACTATAACCCACCACTGTGGGATGTTGCTACCGACCAGACTTACCAGGATTGGATGTTTAGGGACTTTTGCTATGCCGCTTGGCTTTGGGTGAGAAGTATCCAGCTTATTTATTCCCATCTGATGATGTAGCGACCGACCCTTACAAGGCCAGAAAATGGTACATTGACATTGCGGACAAGCTCTTGAAAGAGATCCCAGGGAAGCATATGACCGAGATGGACAAATGGCCTAAATGGTCTGCAAAAGCATCACCTCCAGTAATGGGGGGACTTTACCTTAATGAAAAGTGGAAGGGGCCGTCAGATTGGACACTGCCAGCAGAAATCCCTGGATATGTTAAGCTTTCTGTCGTCTATAAACCACCTCCACCCCGGGCGAAGGCTATCGAAGATAAGCCAGAAAAGGCGGAAGAAAAGACAGACGAGGCTAGCAAGCCAGAAGTTCCCAAAATAGAGGCTGCGGAAAAGCCTGCAATAGAGGCAGCCGAACCATCCGAGGCACCCAAAGCATCAATCCCCACGACTGAGGGTGCCATCAAGTCC
>Ga0335073_10004410_pt1 | contig 19698 bp, 16 predicted proteins | sample Lox_Sample_22_FD_207093 | JGI IMG/M metagenome (GOLD analysis project Ga0335073, IMG submission 207093) | Soil microbial communities from Loxahatchee National Wildlife Refuge, Florida, United States - Lox_Sample_2.2 | ecosystem: Environmental > Terrestrial > Soil > Wetlands | place: USA...
GGGCATCGAGATTCCACCTGTGCCGAATGCACCCTTTACCGCCAAAGTCGTCGTGAGTTGGGAACAGCCACTCGTTGGCGGCGGGACGGTCTCGCGTAAGTACTACACGCAGGTGGCGCGCGATTCTCATGGCCGCGTGCGCCGCGAAACCCGCGACTTTATCTCGGGCAACTCCAGCACTGAACCGCCTTTGCGCACCTTTACCATCCTTGATCCGGTAGCTGCCACGCGCACCACGTGCACGCAGTCCACGATGACGTGCACCACGACGGAGTTCCACCCGCGCATCTCGCTCGCCGATCCGGAGGATGTATCGGCGGGCAACGAACGCAATCTGCACCGCGTCAGTCTCGGCGAGCAGACCATCGACTCGCTTCCGGTGAAAGGCACGCGCGAAACCATGTCCACTGTTGCGGGCAGCAACGGCAGCGATCGCGTCGTCGTCAGCCATCGGGATCTCTGGTATTCGCCTGACCTGCAGATGGATCTTTCCGTCATCCGCAGCAATCCGCAAATGGGGCAGATCACGCTCAACGTGACCGACCTGGTCCGCGGCGAACCCGAGTCCTCCTGGTTCAGCGTCCCGTCCGGCTACGAAACCAGAAACGCCTACGTGCACTAACCACGTTTAGCTCCCGCGTAACGCGAGACTCCGCTCGCGTTGCCGGGCTCATTGAACCGGCGATGCAAATGCAACGGCAGAAGCACTCTGAGCCTCCAGTGAAGGCATCAGGTGGAAATCACTCGGCGCAGATTCGAGAGCAGGCGTGAAGGGCGCTGATACGCGGGGTTGCAGTCGATACAGGGCGGCGACGTTCAGGCGCGGGTTTTGCGCGATGCGCAGGATTGCGGTCGCTGTATCGCCTGGTGTAACACGATCTGCACTTCCGCCCCGCGCATTCGCAAACAGCGCGCGGCACCCGGGTGAATCCGGCGCATTGGAATTGATGCAGGCAGAGAGAATGTTGGCCAGCGTGTGAATCTTGCGGCGCGTCTCATCGCCGTTCTGCTGGCGGAGCAAGCCTGGGCTGGTCTGTCCGGTGGCGCTGTTGGCGAGATACGCGGCCGTTGATTCCATAGGGCTCGCGGAGCCGGAGATGTGCGTCGCATCGACTGCATCTCCGGCCATCGCATACGCGGCCGCTACTGTCGTTATGGCATTCAAAATGACAAACGGCTTGGATGCGTCGAAGTTTCCTGCCTTGGGACACGTGCCCATAAGGGCCATCAATCCGATGGCCGCATTCGCGCCATCGCCGCCGCTGTTCCCTCCGCGCGCAAACAGGTAGACCTCCCGCCCTGCCGTGCACTGGTAGTCGCCGGCGATCGAAAAGCCTCCATATCTGTCCGTCAGGGCGTAATTGCCGATCGAATCAGCGCGGTTGCCTGTAGCTGAGTTCAAGAGGGAAACCGAGGGCTTGCCATACCCCTCTGCACTTGCTTGCAGCACGTACACCTTCGCGCCTTCGACTGCCCTGGACTGGCCGCCGTTGACAAGTCCCTGCAGTGAGCGCAGCGGCGCGCCGTCAGAATCGAATCCATCGGCCTCAGACACCGCTAGACCGCGCGGACGATGGCCGATCACAAAACCACCAGATCCCCCGGACCCTCCACTGCCTCCGGAGCCGCCGGACCCTCCCGTACCACCGGAGCCGCCAGTTCCACCTGACGTACCACCCCCTCCGCCGGAAGTCGTGCCACCCCCACCCGAAGTAGTGCCGCCTCCACCGCCGCCCGAAGTACCACCGCCACCGGAAGTGATGATGCCGCCCGAACCACCTGACCCTCCGCTGCCTCCTACTCCACCAGCCTCCACCGAGGTCGAGTGGGAGCAGCCTGCCATCAGAAGGCCGCAAAAGAGAGCCGAGAAGGCAAGCCCATTCGGGTTACGCATAAGGAAATCACATCTCTGAATGCCGATAGAGGCGTATCAAGGGCCTACACGAGCATTGAAGCACAGGTATCCATGGACGCGCCCTATAACTAGGACGGATGGTCCGTGTAGAGGTTGGTAGATGCCTGGCAGTTTCTTTGCCGTCCGGCATTGTCGGGAATGCAGCATCCCTGTAGCCGGCGTACCGCGCCGTCGCCTGAATGGGAGTACAGCGGCCGGCCGCCGGACGGTTGGTATCCAGCGAAGATGCAGAAGAGGCCGGAAAGCGCGAATGAGGACATCTCGGAGCCGGCTCCAATGCTCGCTGTGTATAGTTGGGTGTGCGCGAAGCCCAGCCCACTTGCGTTGCCAACGCATCCGCTCCCGCATTGCTCGGTGGTTCTGCGCACGGCCCACTCGACCGCGCCGTCACACGCGCGCTCAAGCGGCTCACGCCCTACCTGATGCTGATGTACGTCGTTTCCTTCCTTGACCGCGCCAACGTAGGCTTCGCCAAGCAGGCGCTGCAAACCTCGGTGGGCATCTCCGAGAGCACCTATGCGCTGGGCGCGGGCCTTTTCTTCATCAGCTATTCGCTGTGCGGATTTCCCAGCAACCTGATCCTGCATCGCATCGGCGCCAAATTCTGGATCTCGTTTTTGATGGTCGGCTGGGGCATCGCTTCCATGGCCACCATGTTCGTCACCGGCAGCACCTCGTTTTATCTGCTGCGGCTCGTGCTCGGTGTGTTGGAAGCGGGATTCTTCCCCGGCACAATTCTCTATCTCACCTACTGGTTCCCCAACCGCATCCGTGGCGAGATCACCGGGCTGTTTTACCTCGGCGTACCGCTGGCGCTGGTTCTCGGCGGCCCACTTTCAGGATGGCTTCTCGACCTTCAGTCCAGGGGCGGATTGCAGGGCTGGCAGTGGATGTTTCTCGTCGAAGGTTCCCTGGCGGTTATCATGGGGCTCGTCTCCTTCCGCTTTCTCGATAACAAGCCCGCAAATGCCCGATGGCTGCCGCCCGACGAAAAAGAAGCTCTGATGAACGCTCTCGCGCGGGAAGAGCAGGCGCGGCGCTCCTCCGGGCCAACGCATCTGTTGCCCATGTTGCGTAATCCGCGCGTGCTGCGCTTCGTGCTCATCTACTTCATGATCCAGATGAGCATCTACGGCGCCATCTTCTACCTGCCTGCTGAAGTCTCGGCGCTGATGAAGAAGCCCGCCGGTTTTGAGGTAGGCGTCGTCACCGCTATTCCCTGGATCTGCGCCACCATCGCCACCTACTGGCTGCCGAAACGCGCCGACCGGCAGAAGAACCATCGCGTCATGGCCGCCTGGGTGCTGTTCATCGCCGGCTGCGGCAGCTTTGCGTTTCCTACCGCAGGGCCGCTTGGGGGCCTGATCGCCTTGTCGATCGCGGTCTCCGGTTTCGTCGCCGTGCAGCCTCTCTTCTGGACCCTGCCCACGAGCTATTTGGCCGATCGCGCCAAGGCCGGCGGAATTGCCCTCATCGGCACCGGCAATCTCGGCGGTTTTCTTGCGCCCTATCTCAAGGTGCGGGCGGAGCAATATTTCCACTCGCAAAGCGCCGGGCTCTATCTGCTGGCGGCAATCACCGTCCTCGATGCCGGCCTGATCGCCATCACGAAGACTCGGCCGGCACACGCCAACGGGGCGGACTTGGCTGCGGGTGAGCCGAATCTGCGCGGCGTATAATCGACCCCATGGCGGCGAGCGCACAGGCTGGCTTATCGGAATCTCTGGCCGCGCTGGCCAAGCTGCGCACGCTGGAGATGCGGCTCGCCGAACTCGGCAGCGTGATGGTCGCCTACTCCGGCGGAGTGGATTCGGCGTTTCTCGCAGCCACTGCGCACCGCGTGCTGGGCGCACAGATGCTGGCCGTTCTGGCCGACTCGCCTTCGCTGGCGCGCCGCGACATGGAGCAGGCCCGCGCCTTCGCTCACTCCCTTTCCATGCCCCTGCAAGTTGTCATGACCGAGGAGCTGGATCGTCCCGAATACGCGCGCAACGATGCAAACCGCTGCTTTCATTGCAAAGACGAGCTGTTTCAAACCATGGAAGCTCTGGGCAGGAAGCTCGGCTTCAGCCGCATCGCCTATGGCATGAATCTGGACGACACGCGCGACTTCAGGCCCGGCCAGCGCGCCGCCGAGGAGCATGAGGTTCTGGCGCCTTTGGCCGATGCGGGTCTGACCAAAGCCGAGATTCGCGCGCTGGCCCATGCGGCCGGCTATCCGGTATGGGATCGTCCCGCGGCCCCCTGCCTTTCCTCGCGCGTGGAGTACGGCCGCACCGTGACGCGCGAAGTTCTGGAGCAAATTGAAAAGAGCGAAGAAAGCCTGCGCCAGCTTGGCTTTCGCGAATTCCGCGTACGCCATCACGGCGAACTGGCCCGCGTTGAGATTGCCCGCAATGAGCTGCCCGGCGCACTGTCTTTGGAAATGCTGGACGCGATCACCGCAGCGTTGAAGCAGGCGGGCTTCAAATATGTCACGCTCGACTGCACCGGTTTTCGTTCCGGATCGATGAATGCGATACTGCCGGCCGATGTGCTCATCCGGCGCGGCGCCTGACGCGCTTTTCCGTTCCCAGCGCGTGGCAATTTACAATCACAACGCGATGCGTATTGGTTATCTCGAGTGTTTTTCCGGCATCAGCGGCGATATGCTCCTCGGCGCATTGGTTGATGCAGGCGTCTCCCTCGATCTGTTGGCCGAAACAGCCGCTGCCCTGAATGTGGACGCCCGCCTTGAAGCGCGCAAAGTCATGCGCGGCGGGTTGTCCGCGACCAAGGTGGACGTCATCACGGATGAATCGAGCGGCCATTCAGATCACGAGCACCACACGCATGAGCACGCCCATGATCATCACGGGCACCACGATCACGTTCACGAGCACGAACCTCATCACCATGAGCACGGCGAACATCATGACCACCAAGCGCACGAGGCACATCATTATCACGAGAATAGCCACGCGCCGCATCGATCGCTCTCTTCCATTCTCGGGATCATCCGCTCTGCGCCGATTGCGGAGACCGTAAAACACCGCGCCAGCCGCGCCTTCCAGCTACTCGGCGAAGCCGAAGCCGCGATTCACGCCATTCCTCTGGAGAAGGTCCACTTTCATGAAGTGGGCGCGGTAGACACGATCGTCGACATTGTCTGCGCCGCCACAGGCTGTGAAGCCCTCGGCGTCGGCCGCTGGCTCGCCTCGCCGCTCAATGTGGGCAGCGGCACGGTAAAGTGCCAGCACGGCACGCTGCCTGTCCCCGCGCCGGCGACGATTTCGCTTCTGGGCGATGCGCCCATCTACTCCGCCGGGCCCGCGATGGAGCGCGTTACGCCCACCGGCGCGGCTCTCCTGCGCATGCTCGAGGTACAGTATGGTCCGCTGCCTGCAATGCGGGTGCAGGCCAGGGGTTATGGCGCCGGCGGCCGCGACACGCCGGGAGAGCCCAACCTGCTGCGTCTGCTCGTCGGTGAGGAAACTGCAGGTCAGCAAACGGGCACCGAGCCAGGCGTCGAGCCCATTGCGGTGATCGAAACCGTCATCGATGATTCGACACCGCAGCTGCTCGCTTACGTCAGCGAACTGCTGCTCGAAGCCGGCGCGTGGGATGTGTATCGTGCAGCCGTGCAGATGAAAAAGGGCCGCACGGGCGTACAGCTCACCGTGCTCTCGAGTCCCGATCGCGTGCCCGGGCTGCGTGAGCTGCTCTTTCGCGAAACAACGACTATTGGCTTGCACTGGCGCCTCGAACAGAAGCTCGCGCTCGAGCGCAGATTCGTTGAAGTCGGCACTCCCTGGGGCCCCGTGCGCATCAAGGTCGCCCAATGGCCCTCCGGTAATGTGACCAACGCCGCGCCGGAATATGAGGACTGCCGCACCATCTCGCAAAAGCATGCGATTCCGCTGAAAGAAGTCATGCGCGCTGCGCTTCAGGCCTACACGAAAAGCGAGGAAGGCGTCTGATGGACCCTTTAGTGATCGAATCGCTGTTGAACGAGGTGCGCGAAGGCCGCACCGACGTTGCGCAGGCGCTCGAGCGATTGCGCCACCTGCCTTTCGAAGATCTGGGATTCGCCAAGCTCGATCATCACCGCGCCCTGCGCACCGGCATGCCCGAAGTGATCTTCGCCGAAGGCAAGACCTCCGCGCAGGTGGCCGTAATCTTCGCCCGCATGGCGCAGGCCGGCGGCAACGTGCTGGCCACGCGGGCCTCACGTGCCGTGTATGAGGCAGTGCTCGCGGTTGAATCACGCGCCGAATTTCATGAGACCGCCCGCGCCATCACGCTTACGCAGATGCAGACGGCCCAAGGCAAGGGCATGGTGGGCGTGGTCTGCGCCGGCACCAGCGACCTGCCCGTGGCCGAAGAAGCCGCCATCACGGCGCGGCTCATGGGGAATCAGGTCGATCTGATCGCCGATGTAGGCGTCGCCGGCATTCACCGGCTGCTCGCGCAGCAGAGCACACTCAAGCAGGCGCGCGTGCTCATCGTCTGCGCCGGCATGGAAGGCGCACTGCCCACCGTGGTCGGCGGATTGGTGAACGCGCCGGTCATCGCCGTTCCCACCAGCATCGGTTATGGTGCTTCGCTTGGCGGCGTGGCCGCGTTGCTGGGCATGCTCAACACCTGCTCGCCCAACGTGTGCGTGGTCAACATCGACAACGGCTTTGGCGCCGCCTGCATTGCGTCACTCATCAATCATCTTTAACCGCTGCTACCTGGCATCAGTGCGAAGAGGGATCGAATGCCGCATTGCCCGATGAAGTTTCGGTTTGTCCGCGGCAAGCTTCTCCCGGCGCCGCGCATTCTCGATATCGGCTGCGGCAACGGCTCGCCTTCGCTCACCAGGCGCTGGTTTCCCAATTGCTATTACGCCGGCGCGGACATTCAGCGTTACAACCTTACCGCTGCAGACGATGCCGCGATGAACGAGTTCTTCCCGCTCGGCGCGGATGGCTCCGGATACGCTGCGATTCCTGACAGCAGCTTCGACTTCGTGATCCTGAACCACGTGGTGGAGCACATGACCGATCCCGCGCCTATCCTCGCCGCGCTATGCACAAGGCTCAAGCCCGGCGGCTACATCTGGATCGCATTCCCCTCGCTGCGCAGTCTCTCGCTGCCGTCGTCGTTCGATGAGACACTGCAGTTCTGCGATGACCCCACCCACGTCTACGTGCCGGACCTGCGCGAAATCGCAAATATCCTGCTCGCCAATGGCGTAAAGGTGCTGCACGCGGGCCGCTCCCGCGAGGGATTCTTCACCACACTCGCCGATTTGTTCAAGGTCGGCAAAAGGCTGCTGAAAAAGCTCTTCACCGGCAGGTTCTCTGGCCGGGGCATGTGGTATCTGCTCGGCTTCGAGGACCACGTCTTCGGCCAGCGCAGGACGGACTGAGGTACACGCCATCGGATGAGCTACACTGGCGCTGCGGAGGATCTGCTCGTTGCGCGTTACCGGTTGGGGTTCCGTCATCTTGTGCTCTCTCTTCGTTTCCTTGGGTCTGTCTCGGGCGCAGCAGCCACCACCAAAGCAACAGCAGCCCGGCATGGGTGGCGGCATCTCCTCCGGCGTGGCCGCGGCTCCGGTGTATGACGAGCAACGCAGGCCCATCACGGCGGGCGGTTTCGTCGACAAAGGCCCCGTGATCTTCGAAGACGTTACCAAGCAGGCGGGGCTCTCCGGCTGGGTTCACAAGATGGGCGTGCCGCAGAAGAACTTCATCGTGGAGACGAACGGATCGGGCGTTTGCATCATCGATTACGATCGCGATGGCTGGCCCGACATCTACCTCGTTAACGGCTCGACCTTCGACGCGCTCGATGGCAAAGAGGAACCACCGCACGCCGCGCTGTTCCACAACAATCACGATGGAACCTTTACCGACGTGAGCGCCAAGGCCGGCGTGACCAACGACCGCTGGGGCTACGGATGCTCTGTGGCCGATTACGACAACGATGGTTGGCCTGATCTCTTCATCGGCAACTACGGCGAGAATCGCCTCTACCACAACAATCATGACGGCACATTTACGGATGTAGCTCCGAAGGCCGGCGTGACGCTGGGCAACTGGTCCAGCGGCTCTTCCTGGGGCGACTACGATGGCGACGGCCTGCTGGACTTGTACGTAGCCGGATACGTCCATTTCGATCGCAACAACCTGCCCATTGGCGGCTCGAAGGCGATGGGTTACAGCTTCTGCCAGTACCGCGGGCAATCTGTAAACTGCGGCCCGCGCGGCCTTGCCGGCGAGCCGGACCATCTCTTCCACAACAATGGCGACGGCACATTCACCGATGTCACCGTAAAAGCCGGGGTCGAAGACAAGGAGCGCTACTACGGCTTTGCGGTAATCTTCGTCGACATCAATAACGACGGCAAGCCGGACCTTGTTGTAGGCAACGATTCGACGCCAAACTATCTTTACATCAACAAAGGCAATGGCACCTTCGACGACCAGAGCTATGTCTCCGGCTTCGCCCTCAACAGCGACGGCCGCGAAATCGCTTCCATGGGTATTGCCGCCGGCGACTACGAGAACAACGGCCTCATCGACTTCTTCGTCACCGACTTCGGCGACGACTACAAGGTACTCTTCCACAATGACGGCGATGCCAGCTTTACCGATGTCAGCTACAAGGCTGGCGTCGCGCAAACGACAATTCCGTTCGTGGGCTGGGGCGACGGCTTCATCGACTACGACAACGATGGCTGGTTAGACCTCTTCATGGTCAACGGCCACGTGTATCCGCAGGTGGATCAGCACGACTGGGGCACCACGTTCGCCGAGCGCCCGCTGCTGTTTCGCAATGTGCCGAGTACCACGAGCAAAGGCAGGAAATTCGAGTACGTGCCGCCGGTGAAGGGAACGGGGCTGGCCGACGTAATTCCCGCACGCGGCGCGGCCTTTGGCGACCTCTTCGACGACGGCAAGATGGACGTGGTGATCAATCCCGTCGACGGGCCGCCTGTGCTGCTGCGCAATGTGAATCCCGATCATCATCACTGGGTCGAGATGCAGCTCGTGGGCGGCCCCAAGAGCCCCCGTGACGCCACATGCGCAACCGCATACCTCACGGCCAATGGCATGCGGCAACGGCGGGATGTGCTCTCGAGCGGCGGTTACATCTCGGCAAACGACCGGCGCCTGCACTTCGGCCTCGGCGATGCCACGGACGCAGGCACAGTGGAAATTCACTGGCCCTCCGGCGCCAAAGAGACCATCAAGCTCCCGGCCGTGGACCGCATCTACACCATCACGGAGGGCAAGGGCATCACCGGCGCGCTGTGCGGCGGGAGTCCCTGCGAGGCCGATGCCGTGAAGACCGCCTCGGCCTCGCATTGAGTGGCGCAAACCGCTCAGTGCAGCTGATACGGTGTCGTCGGTGCGGCAACGGGTTCGGGAACCTTCGGCATCTCCTCCGGCTCGATCTTCGCTGCTCCTGCGAGTCCAGTCCCTGTGACATTTGCTATCACAAGCAATGGACCGCTGAAGCCGGTCACATGAATATTCCGGATCACCGCGCTCTTCACGTTCGCCAGTTCGATCCCTTTCGCGCACGTGCCCGTAACGTTGATCAAAGAGAATCCGACCAGCGGCTTGGCTGGATGAATCTCCAAGGCGGCGACGAGCACGGGTAAGTCCTGCACATGAATGTTCGAAAACTGGAAGTTCCGCACCGTAGGAATGCCTTCATCGCCGGGTACCGGAAACTCATCCTGTTTCCCGCTGTTCAGCGTGTTCAGGCGCAGAAACCCCTGCTTGGCGCCGGCGGCGTCGAAGTCATTTACAAAGATGTCTTCAATGAATGCACCACGCCCCGGCCGACTCTTGATGTAGATCGCATGTGTGCGCGCACCCGTGCATTTGCAGTGCTCAATGTGCACATCGCGGATGCCGGCGGATGTCTCGCTGCCGATGCCGATGCAGGCGAAGAATGAATCGGCGAAGGTGCAATTGGCAATGCGCACATCCTCCGTTGGCCGGTTGATCGTATACCCCTCTTCGCCGCGCCCTGACTTGAGCGATATGCAATCGTCCGCCGTCTCAAAGCTGCAGCCGTCGATCACCACATGCCTGCAGGAGTCTACATCAATGCCGTCGGCGCCACTCTGTACGGTCAGATTCTTGAACATCACCTTCTCGCAGTACACCGGGTGGATGGACCACATCCCACCCTGGCTGGTGGAACAGTCTTCCACGCGAACGTCGCGGCAGTTGGTGAACTCCAGCAAGGCGGGCAGTCGCAGACCTGTAGCACGGTCCACACGCCCGCGAATAGCCGGACTGCCGGCAATCCTGCCGGTCCCGGTGATGGCGATGTTCTGTGCGTCTACTGCGGAGATGAGAGCGCTGTATCCCTTGATCCAGCGGCCCTCCCAGCGCACCTGTGTAAGAGGATAGTCGGCCATCTCGGCAGAACCGAGCAGGCTTGCATCCTGCTCCAAGCGCAACACAACGTTGCTGTGCAGCGCCAACGCTCCGGTGGCATAGTTGCCGGCGGGAATCACCACTTCGCCGCCACCAAGTACAGAGCAGCGGTCAATCGCCTGCTGCAACGCGAGTGTGTCTTTGGTCTGGCCGTCTCCCGCCGCCCCAAAGTCCTTCACATTGAGGCTTACCGTAGCGGCAGGGTGCGCGGAATTGCGAGGCTTCGTCTCGCCGGGTCCGCTTTGCGCGAAGCCAGTTGCGGTCATCCGCGCCAGCATCGTCGCCGATAAAGCGCCTTGCGCTGCCCGCTTCAAAAAATCCCTGCGTTCGATGGATCGATTCATCTCGTAGCACTCCTCGAATGCGTGCGGTGATTACAAGCCGAGAGATTTCGCGGATCGTAGGCCGCGATGTGCAGTGGTCAGTCCAGTGACAGTGCGTGAGTCATCTTCAAGCGGCGGTCCGCGCCATGTCAAGTGATCGTCGCAATGGGAGATGCGACCTTACAAAGCAAATGTTCCGCATGATACGATGGCTGCGCCTTTCGGCGGATCATCCTGGGCATTCATGGAATAAGGAGCTGTCGTGCGAAATCGTCTTTGGTTACCGTGTGCGAGTGCGGGAGTGATTCTGGCGATAACTGCTTCTACCGGCCTTCTGGCCGAAGGGTTCAGCAACGCAAAAGTCGTCGTCACGAAGAGTGCAATCGTTCCCGGCAAATCGGAAGCCCTGGCGGTTCAGCATCCGTCCGTAGTCGTCTACTTTGACGGCCAATCGGAAGAGACGATTCTTGCCAATGGATCCAGGCACCGCGAAGAAATCACACGCGGCAAAACGGTGCGCGAACCAGCCGAGACCGGCACACTGCTCAATACGGGCTCAACGCCGCTGGTATTCGTGCGCGTCGAGTTCCTCACTGCAGGCGGCCAGGAGACCTGGGGAACAACCGGCCTCGCACCTAGCTACAAAGTCCTCTTCGAGGACCAGCACAGCCGCACCTACGACATCCGAATCCCCGCGCATGCGCGGGAGCCGCAGCATACGCATCACGATCGCGTGGTGATTTGTCTCTCCGGCGCTACGCTGGAACACATACTTCCCGACGGGCGAAAGCAGCCCTCGACCCTCAAGACCGGCGAGATCGCCTGGCGCCAAGGGCAAACGCACATCGGTCACAATATGGGCAACACCGATCTGTGGGTCATCGCCATCGAGCCTAAATAGCCTGTGTTGAACTGTAAGTGACTGTTTGCATCGTGTACATCCATGCAATCCGAGAGGAGGAAGTTAGGAATGTTACGTAAATTCGCAAGCATGATCGTGATTGCAGTCATCTGTGCCGCGGTCTCTGTTTACGCGCAGGAGACGCACCGAACCGTCACCAATCCGGCTCCAAATCCTGCCGACGATACAAAGGCCAACAGCAACACCGTGCCCGACGCCTATGCGCTCACCGGCCACTTTGACCGCATCGTCGTGATCCGCCTCAAGTACGGAGCCAATCTTCTGGAGGGGATGAAGCGTGTGGTGAAGGAACAGAGCATCCAGAATGGCGTGATTCTCTCGGCGATCGGCTCGCTGCGCGGATATGAAGTCCATCAGGTGAGCAGCCGCGACTTTCCGTCGCAGGATACCTTCGAGAAGAATCCCATGCAGCCCGTCGATCTGGTCAGCATGAACGGCTACGTGATCCGCGGGCGCATTCACGCGCACATGACGTTGGCCACGCCTGACCACGTCATCGCCGGACATGTGGAAGAGGGTAATGAGGTCTATACCTTCGCGGTGGTCACAATCGGCGTGATGAATGACACCGATCTCGACAAGATCGACGACAAAACGTACCGCTGAAGGTTGAAGCGCCGGTTGTCTTTGTGGTCAGACCACGAATTGACACGAGCGGCGCCGCTGAGATAGAAACCGAATCATGCCGCACAGCGATTCACCTGCATTATCCGGTATTTTTCGTTCCATTCTGCTTGCGTTTGTTGCGCTGGCTGCGCCGCGGTGGGTTGCCGCCAACGTGATCGGCACCAACATAATTGCCCATCCGCTCACGCGCGACCGGATCAGTGCTCTGCCAGAGAAACAGCAGAAGCCATGGCTTGCGTACCTGGAGCGGTCCGGGAAACAAAAAGCGATCGACAAGCAAACTCTGGCGGACGAACAGAAGACTGCAGGGAATATACAGCCGAAGCACGCGCCGACCGGCCGCGGCGCCTACGCGTTGCGCATGGAGCATCCGGCGGAATGGTACACAAGCGCTGACGCGTTGCAGGTCGCGCGCAATGTCATCAGCTATCAGGTTCCCGACGGCGGCTGGAGCAAGAATATCGACATGGCGAGCGGTCCTCGTGCTTTGGGCGATCTCTACGACACCGACAATTTGAATCGCTTTGCGGATCCCGCCGATTTTGACAAGCCTGTCGATCCTAACTGGCACTACATCGCCACACTCGACAACGACTCCACCTGGATGCAGATCAACTTTCTCGCGCGTGTCACAACAGCCCTGCTCGCGGCTCATCGCGACAGAGAGGCTGCCCCCCTGCGTGCCTCGGTGGAGCGCGGCGTTAAATATCTCTTGAACTCGCAGTATCCGAACGGCGGCTGGCCACAGGTGTGGCCGCTTGAAGGCGGCTATCACGACGCGATCACCATCAACGATGACGCCATGCTGCACGCGATCGAGATACTGCAGGACGTGGCCGGCGGCGCCGCCGACTTCCGATTTCTGCCCGCAGCCCTGGTCCAGCGCGTCCGCCCTGCAGCGAATCGCGGCATCGACTGCCTGCTGAAGCTGCAGATTGTCGAGAAGGGCGCGAAGACCGCGTGGGCGCAGCAGTACGATCCCCTCACGCTCGAGCCCACCTCGGCGCGCAACTACGAGATGGCCTCGCTCTCGAGCGGTGAAAGCTGTGCGATTGCCGAATTCCTGATGCAGTTGCCGAAACCAACCCCTGCTGAAATCACCGCCGTTCACGCCGCCACCGCGTGGCTCACCAAGGTCGCCATCTATGGCTATCGTTACGGCAGTGGCGATTTTCGCGCCGATCGCAATAGTCCAGAGGGACGCAAGCTGGTCGTTGCCGCAGGCGCGGGCCCCATCTGGTCACGTTATTACGAGATTGGCACGGACAAGCCCATCTTCGGCGACCGCGACAAGACCATCCACGATGATGTGAACGACCTGAGCCGCGAGCGGCGCAACGGGTACGCGTGGTACAACACGGAAGGCGCGGCCGTGCTGGCGCGGTACAAAAGCTGGACTCAGACATACCCGCGATGATCCACGCGGGCGAACCCGAATCATTGATTGCGGAGGGCATTTCCCCTTGAACCGACGCCGCTTTCTCGCACAATCCGCCGCCGGCGCATTTGCACTGCGCTCCGCGTGGGCATCGCCATCGCAATCAACCGCCGGGGCTCCTCTGATGATCGACTCGCACGTGCACGTCTTCAAGCATGATCCACAGTTCCCTTTCGCGCCTGGTGCGAAGCCGCCGGCAGAAGATGCTCCCGTCGAAAAACTCATTGAACTCATGCGGGCCAATAACGTCGCCCGCACTGTCATCATCCAGGTGATTCACTATCGCTGGGACAACAGCTATCTGGCCAGCGTGCTCAAGCGCTATCCACACCTGTTTCATGGAGTGTGCCGCGTCAATCCGGAAGATCCCGCCGCGCCCGATCATCTGAGCGAGCTAACGGCTCAGGGATTTCGCGGTGTGCGTCTCAGCCCTGCTGCCACGGCGGAGGGCGACTGGATTCGCGGCCCGCTCATGCCGCCCCTATGGCGCCGCTGCAGTCAGCTCAAGGTGCCCATGACGATTCTGGTCACGCCAACCCGGCTGCCGGACCTGGTCCCGCTCATCGAAGCCAATCCTGAACTGACGGTGGTGATCGATCACATGGCCGACTGCCCGCTCGACCGGCCCGACCTGCTCAAGCTGCTGCTCGATCTGGCGCGCTTTCCCAAGGTCTTCGTCAAAATCTCCGACATGTGGGTGCTCTCCAAGCAGCCCTATCCATATCCTGACGCACAGGAGCAGGTCAAACGCCTGGTCGGTGGATTCGGCGCGAACCGTCTCATGTGGGATACCAACTGGCCGGTCTCGCTCGCGCAGCTTCCGTATGCGAAGATCGTCGAGCTCTATCGCGATCACTTCGGCTTTGTGACGCCGGAAGAGCATAAAGAAATCCTGAGCGGGACGGTGCAGCGCGTCTGGCCGTTCGGATTATGAGGCGCAAAAAGAAGGGCCGCTCGCCTGAGTTGTGCGATGCCTTCCACATCGCGCACTACAAGCGAACGGCCAGCCTGGAGGAGGGACAGATCAGCCCCGTGCGTAACTTTCCAGGGCGTCGCGGCTGGGAATCGTGATCGTGCAGCCGTGCTGCGCCACCAAACGCCGGGTCTTGAAGACTGAAAGCGTCCGGGTCACAGTCTCGCGGGACGCCCCGATGAACTCGCCGATTTCTTCGTGAGTCAAAGACAAACGGCAATGAGAAACGCTCTCTGCTTTCTGGCCGGCATCGCTCCAGCGGAGCAGCAGGCAAGCGAGACGCTCTGGTACTGAAGTGGAGAGGCCGACCATACGCAGCTGCTCGCAGGCCAAATTGAAGCTGCGGCTGATCTCGCGGGTTACGATCTCATAGACCTCGGGGTTGCGGGCCAGAAAATTGAGAAATGCCTGGCGGGAGATGTGCGCGATCTTCGCCGGGTAGAGCGTATCGGCCGTCATCTCGTAAGGATTGCCGGAGAGCGTCGAGGAGAGCCCAAGCACTTCGCCCGGTTTGGCGATGCGCAGGCTCAGCCGGCGGCCGTCAGCAGAGTTGATGGAGAGTTTCACTTCACCCTCCACAACCACCATCACACCGTCTGAGGGCTGCGTCTCGGTAAAGAGAACCTTGCCGGCCGGATGGGAAACGGGTACCAGGAGCGATTCGAAGTCGGCCAGAGCCGATGCCGACAAGCTGCCAAAAAATTCGCTCTTCCTGTAAAGCTTGCTGCCCGCGTCATTGCTCTTTTCACGCTCGGTTTGCATGTCAGGCCTCCGCGCCCGTCAGGTTTTCGTTCTTGCGCGTAATCTCTTCGGCAAGGTATTGGGTCCAAGGTGTACTGGTCAGGATGTCGGCTTCCGTTTGCGAGTAGATGTTTCTGAGTACCCGAATCCCGCCGGCATCGGCATAAGTGGTATCACGCAGATCCAGAGACAGTGTTTTCGAAGCTACATGGGGAAAGGTTTGTTCCCACAGGCGGTCAAGTTCGGCCGCCCACGGTCCGACGATGCGTCCTTCCAGCTTTACGATTACCGCTTGCTCGTTCTCTTCGATCGTGATTCGTAACGCCATGCCCGCTATAAAGCACGGTGCGTGCCAAAGTCGCTCGTCACCAGGGATGGCGCAGATCGGCGCTCAAACTAAAGAAGTTAATTTATTTTGGGATCAAAGCGAGTGCAGGATGGGAGCAGCGACGTGACGAGGTGACGAAGACGATATTTCGTCACATGACTACATATAGTCTTTGCGCTCGATGCCGAGCTTCTTGATCTTCGAATTGAGCGTGGTGCGTTTCAGGCCCAAACGCGCTGCCGCACCGGTGGGCCCGCCAATCATCCCCTTGGCCTCTCGCAGGGCACGAAGAATATGGTCGCGTTCTGCGGCCTGTAGCGTGGGATTGGTGCTCACCGCTGCGGCCTCTTCCTCGTCCTCTTCGGGATCTTCGAGCTCCGCCAGCGGCACATGAAGCACGGAGCTTCGGGAGAGGATGACGGCGCGCTCTAGAAAGTTCTCGAGCTCGCGGATGTTGCCAGGCCACTTCCAGGCCACCAGCGCCTCCATGGCTTCGGACGGGATGGTCTCGATGGTCTTGCCCATCCGGCGGCTGTGCCGGGAGACGAAGTGCCGCACCAGGACCGGAATATCGCCCGTCCGCTCGCGCAAGGGTGGCGCAAAGACCGGAAATACCTTGAGCCGGTAAAACAGGTCGCTGCGGAACTGTTTCTCGGCCACCATCTTTGCCAGATCGCGATTGGTTGCCGCGATGAGCCGGACGTTGACCGGAATGGGCCTGGTGCCACCGAGCCGTTCGATCTCCCGTTCCTGCAGAGCACGCAGCAGCTTGGGCTGAAGATCCAGCGGCATTTCGCCCACCTCGTCAAGAAAGAGCGTTCCGTCATGGGCCAGCTCCAGGCGCCCGATTTTGCGGGCGATGGCTCCGGTAAAAGCGCCCTTTTCGTGGCCGAAGAGCTCGCTTTCCAGCAAACCAGCCGGAATTGCCGCGCAGTTCAATTTGATAAAGGTCCGCTCGCTGCGCGGGCTAAGCCGGTGGATGGCGCGCGCCAGCAGCTCCTTGCCGGTGCCGGTCTCGCCCTGGATCAGCACGGTGGCGTCGGTCGGAGCCACCGTCTCGATCTGCCGCAGCACGCTGCGCAGTCCTGCGCTCTCTCCAACGATGTCGTCAAACCGGTTCTCAACGTTGATCTCTTCTTCCAGGTACTGCTTCTCCTGGTTCAGCCGGTCGCGCAAATCGGCGAGCTGCCGGAGGGCGAGTGCATTGTTCACCGCCATGGCCACCTGGCCGGCTACCTGGCCGAGCTTCTCCGCGTCGCGTTGGCCGAATGCGTTCTCCGTCCGGCTGGCGACCGCCAGCGCGCCCAGTGTCCGCTCCCGGTGGACCAGGGGGACCCACACACCCGAGCGCATGCCCGCTTCTGTAAAGTGCCGCACGGAATCCTGCGCAAATGGCCAGCGGTCGATCCGGTTCAGAATCACCGGCCTGCCGGTGCGATAAGCCTGTCCGGCGGGCGAGGCATTGGGGTCCAGCAGCATCTCTCCCTGGCTTGCCGGATCCCCGGCATCGGCAAGAAACTGCATCCGCAATTTTCCTGTCGCCTCGTCAAACAGAGCCAGAGTCGCGAAATCATGAGGCACAACCTGCTGCACGCTGGCAGAAATCGCGCCCAGCATCTTCCGGATATCGACGTTGGCCAGCAAAAGGCCGCTGAGCTGCGCGATCATCGACTCCTGCGCCTGCTTGCGGTCCGTTTCATCGCGCGTGACCTTCGAGAATCCGGTCACCGCACCGGTCGTGTCGCGAATCGCCGTCAACACCACGTTGGCCCAGAACCGCGAACCGTCCTTGCGTACTCGCCAGCCTTCCTCCTCCACCCGCCCTTGCCGTGTCGCCTGGCGTAGCAGCTCGGCCGGTCGGCCGCGCGCCACATCCTCCTCGGTGAAAAAGCGGGAGAAGTGCAGGCCCGCCACCTCCTCGGGCTTGTATCCCTTGAGCCGTTCTGCGCCCGCATTCCAGGTGACAATGTGGCCGTCGGTGTCAAGCAGGTAGATGGCGTAATCGCGGATGCTCTCAAGAACAGACCGCAACCTGAGATCGTTCAGCCGCAAAGACTCCTGCGCCTCCCGTTGCTCGGTGGCATCGCGGACGAAGCTCACGACGATGGGCCCCTCGGCGATCTCCATTGGCTTGAGCATGATATCGACCGGGAACTCCGTGCCGTCCTTGCGCAAACCGAGCAGATTCAGCGCGGCGCCCATCTGTCGCGCGCGCGGATGCGCGTTGTAATTCTCCCGGTGCCCGGGGTGGGCGGCGCGGAATCGCTCGGGAACCAGCCTGTCGACCGGCAGCCCGATCAATTCTTCCCTCGTATAGCCGAATAGCTCCTCAGCCCGCGGATTGGCGTTGCGCACAATGCCGTCGTGGTCCGTGACGAGAATCCCGTCCGGACAGATTTCGAACAGGTGCTCGATGGTAATTTGGGCAAGACTGACCGGAATGCGTTGCTCTTCGGCCGTCGGGCCCGACTCAGGGAGCTCCGAAGGGCACATTCTTGGGGAAGACCTCACTGGCACAATACCGCCGCAGGCGGGGGCCTTGCAACTGGAAGCCGCGGTTGAGCAGGTTGGCGAAGATCAACTGAGAATGCGTTCCAAATCGATGCGCCCGCACGCCAGAGCGTCGCCCGAAGTAAGGCGTGCACTTTGATATACTTCCCACCAATCGCAGCGAGGGCTCTCGCTTTCTTGCGGATTCCGCGTCGCGGCAATTAATCCGAAATCCACCAAAAGGAATCGTCGAGATGGCAGGAGTTTGCCGCTTCACATCTTTACTCGTTGCGATGGCTGCGTCCGCGGCGCTGTATGCACAGGCGCCGTCCTCCACTCCGCCGATGACCCCGGACATTCCCGCCACCTTTACGCCACCGCGCAATGACTATGATTTCGTCAAGCGCGAGGTGATGATTCCCATGCGCGACGGCGTAAAGCTCTACACCGTTATTGCGATTCCCAAAGGCGTCACACATGCTCCCATCGTGCTCACCCGCACGCCGTACAACGCGGCCGAGCGCATGCACGTCGAGGAGTCGCCCTATCTGGAAGACGAACTGACGGTCGGCGACGATGTGTGGGTTAAGGCCGGGTTTATTCGCGTCTTTCAGGACGTGCGCGGCAAGTACGGCTCCGAAGGCGAGTATGTGATGACACCGCCCCCAACTGGACCACTGAATCCAGACGGGCCCAACGATACCAAGGATGCCTGGGACACCATCGACTGGCTGGTGAAGAACGTGCCCGAGTGCAATGGCAAAGTGGGCATGATCGGCTCATCCTACGAAGGATTCACCGTCGTCATGGCCCTTCTCGACCCGCATCCAGCGCTCAAAGTGGCCGCGCCCGAAAGCCCCATGATCGACGGCTGGATGGGCGATGACTGGTTCCACTACGGCGCATTCCGCCAGATCAACCTCGACTACTTCACAGAGCAGACCACCGTGCGGGGCCTCGGCCATCACATTCCGCGCCTCAATCGCGACGATTACACCAACTTCCTGGAGCAGGGCTCGGCCGGCGACTTCGCACGCTACGGAGGCCTGGAGCAGCTCCCTTTCTGGCGCAAGATCGAAGAGCACCCCGCTTATGACGAGTTCTGGCAGCAGCAGGCCCTCGACAAGCTCATCGCCAAGGTTCCGCTCAAGGTGCCCGTACTGTGGGAGCAGGGCCTGTGGGACCAGGAAGACATGTGGGGCGCCAACCACTCCTATGCCGCCGTCGAACCCAAAGACACGCACAACGACATGAATTTTCTGGTGATGGGGCCCTGGTTCCACAGCCAGATCAACCGCAAGGGATGGACGCTCGGGCCGTTGCAGTGGCTGGGCGACACGGCGGAGCAATATCGCCGCGACATCGTGCTCCCCTTCTTTCAGCAATATCTGGTAGACGGCGCGCCCAAGGCCGACACGCCTCCGGTGTTCGTCTACAACACCGGCGAGAATCATTGGGACCGCTTTCAGCAGTGGCCTCTCAGCTGCGACTCCGGCTGCCCGGACAAATCGA
>Ga0335073_10004411_pt1 | contig 19693 bp, 16 predicted proteins | sample Lox_Sample_22_FD_207093 | JGI IMG/M metagenome (GOLD analysis project Ga0335073, IMG submission 207093) | Soil microbial communities from Loxahatchee National Wildlife Refuge, Florida, United States - Lox_Sample_2.2 | ecosystem: Environmental > Terrestrial > Soil > Wetlands | place: USA...
CCCGGAAATGTCACTGGCTCCTGGCAAAGTGGACGCCATGCACCGAAGGAGGCACCATGAGTGTCGTGACGATCGCCGAGGCCTGGCCCGCTGCCGGCCGTCCGTTCACCGTCGCCGAGCTGGACCGGATGCCCGATGACGGCCGCCGGTACGAGTTGCTGGACGGGACGCTCGTCGTGAGCCCCCGGCCGACAACAATTCACCAGTTCGTTGCGATGCGCCTGCTCCGCGCGCTGGCCGACGCCTGCCCCGAGGACCCTTGCGTCGTGCCCGAGCCGGCTGTCGAGCTCGGCCCGCAGACCGAGTTCGATCCCGATCTCGTGGTGGTCCGTATGGACCAGATCGGCGGCGCGAAGTTCACCGAGCCGCCGCTGCTCGTCGTCGAGATCCGGTCGGCCAGTACCGCCCTCATCGACCTGAACAGGAAGAAAGCCGCATACGAGAGGTTCGGCGTCCCCTCGTACTGGATCGTAAATCCAGACCCGCCCCAGCCGGAACTGACCGTCTTCGAGCTGCGAGACGGCCGTTACGCTCTCGCAGCGAAAGCGTCGGAGCCTTTCACCGCCGACCGTCCCTTCGCCGTGACCATTGCCCCGGCCGATCTGACCATCGGACTGCGCCGCTGACCGCGACATTGCCCGCCCAGCCATTACGTTGCCCGCCCCGCTATGCCGGTAGGGTCTCCCACTTCCGCACGCTGCCGTCGACCATGACGTTGCCGCCTTCGCAGCACCACTGGACCCTGCCGCCCTCGAACTGCTCGTTGTACAGCGTGGCGTACAGCCCGCCCCGGTGCAGCAGGTCCTGGTGCGAGCCGGACTCGACGACGTGCCCGGAGTCGATGACGTTGATCACGTCGGCATTGACGATAGTGGACAGCCGGTGCGCGATGGCGATCGTGGTCCGTGACCCCATCAGCGCGTCCAGGGCCTTCTGCACCTCCCGCTCGCTGGCCGTGTCCAGGGCGGAGGTTGCCTCGTCCAGGATGAGGATGCGCGGGTCGTGCAGCAGCACCCGGGCGATGGCCAGGCGCTGCTTCTCCCCGCCGGACAGCCGGTAGCCGCGCTCGCCGACCACGGTGTCGTATCCGTCCGGGAACTCCATGATCCGGTCGTGGATGTACGCGGCCCGGGCGGCCTCCTCGATCTCCTCCTGAGCAGCCGCGGGCCGGCCGTAGCGCAGGTTGGCCAGGATGGTGTCGTGGAACAGGTAGCTTTCCTGGGTCACGAAGCCGATGGTGGCGGCCAGCGACGCCTGTCGGACCTGCCGTACGTCGATCCCGTCGATCTCGATCGACCCGCCGGTGACGTCGTACAGCCGGGGGATCAGGTAGCTGATCGTGGTCTTGCCTGCCCCGCTGGGCCCGACCAGGGCCACCAGCTGGCCCGGGTCGGCCTCGAAGCTGACGCCGGTCAGGGCCTCGTCGGAAACACCCGAGTAGCGGAAGTGCACGTCCCGCAGCGCCACCCGGCCGCCGGTGTCGGTCGCGGGCAGATCCACCGCGTCCGGGGCGTCGGTGATGTCGGGCTTGACGTCGAGGTACTCGAAGACCCGGTCGAACAGCGCCAGCGACGAGCGCAGCTCCACCGAGACCTGCAGCAGCTGCCCGATCGGGAAGTACAGCCGGGTCTGCAGCGTGGTGAAGGCCACCACGGTGCCGGCCGAGACGGCGTGCCCGTTGGCCAGGAGCAGGCCGACGGTGAGGTAGATCAGCGCCGGGGTGATGGACAGGAACGACTGGACTATGGCGTAGAAGCCCTGGCCGATCATCTGCTGGCGGACCTCCAGGTCCGCCAGCTGCTGGCTCTCCCGCCGGTACCGGCCCATGTCGCGCGCCTGGTTGCCGAACACCTTGGCCAGCAGCACCCCGGACACCGACAGCGTCTCCTCGGTGATCGCGCTCATCGCCGCCAGCGACTCCTGGGTCGACCGCGACACCCGGCGGCGCCGTTCGCCGACCGTCTTGGTGAGCCAGAAGAAGGCCGGCACGGTGATGACCGCCACGATGGTCAGCTGCCAGCTGAGGATGATCATCGCCACGATGCTGGAGACGAACGTGACCACGTTGGCCAGGATGGTCGAGGCGGTGGTAGTGACCACCGTCTGCACCCCGCCGACGTCGTTGGCCAGCCGGGACTGGATCTCGCCAGTCTTGGTGCCGGTGAAGAAGGCCAGCGACAGCGTCTCCAGGTGCGAGTAGAGCCGGTCTCGCAGGTCCCGCATGACCTGCTGCCCGACCTTGGTGGTCTCGTACGTCTGCAGGATGCCGATGGCCCCGTTGACCAGCGGGACGGCGGCCATGATGGCCACCAGGACGTACAGCAGGTCGAGCTTGGGGCCGCCCGGGACGAACAGCGCCTTGTTGAACACCGCCTGGATGAGCAGCGGGTTGATGATGCCGATCGTCGAGGTCAGCACGATGAGGCCCACCACCGCGGCCACCCGGACCCGGTACGGGCGGAACAGCGGTATCACCCGCCGGGTGGTGTTCCGGTCCAGGTGGGCAGGCGGGTCCGCGCTCCCGATGGCAGGCGCGGCTAGCGGTCCGCGGATCGTCATGCCGTCCACTATCGCACCGCGGCCGCCAGCCAGGCCGAAGCCCGGATCGCGGCCGCCTAGGGAGGCGAACTAGGGAGTTTCTCTAGGGATTTTGCTCTCGCCTCAAGCGAGAGTGAATCCATCCACGCGGATCAACTGACCTAAGGAGAAACCCCGCGATGAGCACCCAGTTCGACACCCACCAGACCTCTTACCAGCAGGCCCCCTATCAGCAGGGTCCCCGCAAGCAGCGCGGCGGCTCGTCCTGGTTCCGCATCTGGGCCGTGGTCATCGGCACGGCGGTGGTGGCAGCCCTCGTGGCGCTGACCGTGGCCGTGACGCACTCGCATTCCAGCCCGGCCCCGGCCACCGGCGGCACCCCGACCTCGACGTCCGCCCCGGCCCAGCCGACCAGCCCCGCCCAGCCCACCAGCCCCGCCCACCCCGTTACCCCGGCCCAGCCCTCGGCCGCGGTGGTGAAGCTCCAGCAGCAGCTGGGCCAGCTGAACTACTACGAAGGCCCGGACGACGGCATCATGGGCCCCCAGACGATCCAGGCGATCAAGTACCTCCAGCGGGACGCCCACCTGCCCCAGACCGGGCAGATGAACGCCGCCACCCAGGCCGCCCTGGCCAACTTCCTGGCCCACGGCAACAACCAGATGGCCGGCTAATTGATCACCCCCCCGCACGACCAGCGACCGAAAAAGGCCGGGACCGAGTTCCCGGCCTCCGGTCGTTTCCCCGGTAAGGTCGACGGCGTGACCGAGCCGTCCAACGCCAAAGCACCGGTACTCGACGGAGTCCGCGCGCTCGTCACCGGCGGCACCAGCGGCCTGGGCTTCGCCATGAGCCAGGCCCTGGCCGAAGCCGGTGCCCGGGTCGCCCTGACGGGCCGCACCGAGCCGCGCGTCCGGGACGCCGCCGCCCAGATCAACACCGGCCCCCAGGTGACCGCCCTGGTCATGGACGTCCGCGACGAGCCATCGGTCGCCGCCGGCGTAGCACGCGTACTACAGACCTTCGGCGGCATCGACGTGCTCGTCAACAACGCCGGCATCGGCATGCGCACGGTCAACCCCGACTTCATGACCGAACCCCGCGGCTTCTGGCACGTCACCCCCGACGGCTTCCGCGATCTGCTCGCCACGAACGTCGTCGGCTACTTCCTGGTCGCCCAGGCCGTCGTGCCGCACATGCTCGACGCCGGACACGGCAAGATCATCAACATCTCGGTCAGCGAGACCACGATGCGCCGCCGCGGCTTCACCCCCTACGGCCCGTCCCGCGCGGCCACCGACGCGCTCTCCCGCATCATGGCCGCCGACCTGGCCGGCACCGGCATCGACGTCAACCTGCTGCTTCCCGGCGGCGCCACCCGGTCCGGGATGACGCCGGATTCGGCGCCGCCGGAGGTGCAGGCGACCTGGCTCGACCCGGCCATCATGGGCCCGCCGGTCGTCTGGCTGGCCTCCCGCGCCTCCGACGGCCTCACCGATCAGCGCATCGTCGCGACCGAATTCGCCGCCTAAGCCGCCCCGAAGTACTGGTTCTGCCCGCCGTCGTAAGGCCAGGTGTCGATCGCGGCGCCGGGCGCCGGCCGAGGCCGGGCCGGCCAGCGCGGCGCCGCCGACGAGCGCGGGCACCGCGAGGCCGGCCAGCAGGGCCGAGAGCCTGGTGGCCCGGCGGGCAGGCAGTTTGATCTTCATTGGCGTTTCCCCCATCTGTTGGGCAGTGGATCCTGACGCCGAGAACTAGGCCGGACCGCCGGGGGATATGCCGGGCCACCGGGGAATCACGGGGGATTTTTCCGAACTAAGACGGCGCGTGCCCCGAGCCACTTCGTGTCATCCTCGCGGATGACATCCCCGGGCACGATGACAGCGGATCGCCGATCGGCCACGATTACCCACGTGAACGCGATCGCTGCCGCCGCGGCGGGGCACCACCATTTCCGCATCGGGCTGATCCTCCTGGTGATCCTGGTGCTCGGCGCACTGGGCTTCGGCGTGTCGCGCCTCAGCCAGCGGACCCGGAGCCTCCGCCCCGTGAGCCCCAAGCCGGCCGTCCCCCGCCCGGAACCACCGCCGGAACCAACCCGGGAACTTGCCCCGGCGCCGCCGCCCCGCCGCGCGCCGGTCTCGCTCCCGCGCCCGGACGGCGGCTGGGCGGTCGAGACCCACGGCCTGACCAAGCGGTTCGGGACCAACGTCGCCGTCGACGACGTCGAGCTGCTGGTCCCGCGCGGCTCCGCCTTCGGCTACCTCGGCCCGAACGGCGCGGGCAAGACCACCCTGATCCGCACCCTGCTCGGCCTGACCCGGGCCGACGGAGGCACCATGTCGCTGCTCGGGATCCCCGTCCCGGCCCAGCGGAGCCTGGCGCTGGCCCGGGTCGGCGCGATCGTCGACGAGCCCCGCTTCCACCCCCACCTGACCGGGCGGGACAACCTGCGCCTGCTGGCCGCGGCCCGGGGCGGCGACGCGGACCAGCGGATCGCGCCGTCGCTGGACCGGGTCGGCCTGGCCGACCGCGCCGGGGACCGGGTCGCCTCGTACTCGATGGGCATGCGCCAGCGCCTGGGCGTGGCCGCGTGCCTGCTCGGCGACCCGGAGCTGCTGATCCTGGACGAGCCCATGAACGGCCTGGACCCGGCGGGCATCCACGAGATGCGGACGATGATCGCCAGCCTGGTGGACGAGGGACGGACCGTGGTGCTGTCCTCGCACCTGCTCGATGAGGTGGAGCGGACCTGCGACGCGGTGGCGATCGTCGACCACGGGCGGGTGATCCGCCAGGGCCCGATCGACGAGCTGATCCGCGGGGCGGGCGCCGTGGTCGTGCAGATCGACTGCGCCGAACCCGCCCGGGCGGCCCGGCTCATCGGCGAGGCCGGGATCGCCTCGGGCACCACCCTCACCGAGGCCGGGCTGACCGTCACCTTGCCGTCCGGGGCGTCGCGTGAGCTCGTCGCCGACATCAACCGCCGGCTCGTCGGCGCGGGGATCTCGGTATACGGCCTCCAGGAGATCCGGGCGTCGCTGGAGGACTGGTTCTTGTCCGTGACGAGCCGGCTGGGGGAGCCGTCGTGACCGGCCCCGCCCTGACCGCCAGCCGGGGCCGGACCCAGCTCCGGCCGGGGACCGGCAGCTGGCTGCCCACCTGGCCCCTCATCACCACCAAGCACCTGGAACTGCGCAAGCGCCGCGGCCTCATGATCACCGTCGTGCTGCTGACCGTCGGGCCGCCGGTCCTCATCCTGGGCCTGCGGCTGCTGTTCCACGCGGTCGATCCCGCCAGCTACGGTCCGGCCGGCACGCCGAGCGTGTTCTCCGCGCTGTGCAACCTGATGGCCGAGTTCGGGTTCATCGTCGCCGCCGTGCTCGGCGCGGCCGCCGGGACCACGGACCTGTCCGAAGGCGTGTTCCGCAACCTGGTGATCACCGGCCGGTCGCGGCTCGCCCTGTATCTCGCCCGCATCCCGGCCGGCCTGGCCATCCTGCTCCCGGTGGTGGCCCTGGCCTTCACGCTGGTCTGCCTGGTCACGAGCTACGCAGGCACCCCGCAGCCCACCTCGGTCAGCCTGGCCGGCGTGTCCGTGCCGGAGCATCTGGACCAGGCCGGGCTGGAGAGCTGGCTCCTGCAGCACCCGCGCCAGGTCGCCATCACCTTGCCCTCCGGCCCGGCGACCAGCCCGGCGCAGATCCGGTCGCAGATCAAGCAGAACATCGGCGGCCTGTACGGCAACTACGTGTCCAACGAGATCGCCGGCTCCAATCCGCCGATCAACGAGATGGCCAAGATCGGGCTGTGGATCGAGCTCGAGGTCGGGATCGGCTTCATGGTCGGGCTCGGCCTCGGCTCGCTCACCGGGCAGCGCACCCTGACCACCATCTTGATGATCGCGCTCGAGATCGTCGTGACCCCGATCCTGGCCGCCACCGAGATCCCGTACTTCCTGAACGGCCAGCGGCTCGTCGTCGGCATCGCGATGGACCAGCTCCGCCCGGCCGCGCTGGCGCCGGCTAACGGCGGACCGCACGGCCCCGGCCGGGTGCTGTTCGGCGGGCGGGGCGCCCTCGGCATCCCGCCGATGCCGACCTGGGCGATGATCACGGTGATCGTCGGCTGGATCGTCGGCTGGTCCGTCATCGGGGCCTGGCGGATGATGACCCGCGACGCCTGATTGCGGCCGAGTTGTGAGGTACAGCCGGGGCGTGCCTGGCTAACCTTGCCTCATGGTGACACCGGTCCTCGTGTTTGACGCTACGCACGACAACATTGGCGTGCTGCCGGCCGGCGCTCAGGTGGCCGGCTACACCACCGGAAGCGGGGGCGTCCAGTGGACGGCCGCCGACTTCGCCGCGCACCCGGGCGCGGTGCGGATCGACCAGGACCCGGCCGCCTCCGACGCGACCGCCGATGTCCTGGACATCGAGTCGAGAGCGGCCACCCCGGCCGGCGCGCCCGGCTGGGTGACGCGGGCCCAGGCCGCCCTGGCCAGCCAGGCCAGGCCCGGGCAGCGGTCCCCGGTCGTCTACATGAGCCAGTCCAATGTCACCACGGTGGTCAACGCCCTGGTGGCCGGCGGGGTCAGCTCCGGCGTCGGGCTGTGGATCGCCCACTTCGGCCTGACGCAGGACCAGGCCACTGAGATGGTCACGACGGCCAGCGGCCCGTTCCCGGTGATCGGCGTCCAGTTCCACAACACCCGGACCTTCGATGTCAGCGTGTTCAGCTCCGACTGGCTCGCCTCCGGCGGCGAGCAGCTGCAGCAGCAGTCCCCGACCGTGCCCGCCTGGGAGACCACCATGATGAACGTACTGCCCACGCTCCAGCAGGGAGCCCAGGACCAGACCGGTCAGGTGTTCTTCGTGCACCGGGTTCAGGCCCTTGCCAACGTGATCGGCAGCGTGAACAACCTGCCGGCCGCCACGAACCTCACCGAGGACGGGGCGTTCGGGCCAGCCACCGCCGCGGGGGTCAAGGCCGTGCAGCAGCTGTTCGGCATCTCCCAGGACGGCATCGTCGGCCCCCAGACCTGGAGCGTCCTAGTCACCGGCGCCATCCCCTAACACCCTCCCTGCCCGCGCCCCTAGCGCGGACGACGGCCGCGCCGTGGGCGTGTTTCTCAGCCCAGCCGGGGCAGAACTAGCCGAGCGACTCCAGGCTCGGGTCGAACGCGCCCTGCACCCGATGACCAGCAAGCTCACGCCCGCCGAGCAACGCCGGCTGCAAACGCTCCTGGGGCGGATGATCCGCCCGGACCAGTCGTGAGGAAAGGGGGGATCCGGTGACCAGCGACTACGTACGCGTTACCGGGCTGGCGGAGCTGCTCGCCGCCGCCGGGGAGCTGTCGGTCCGGACGATGATCCTTGACGTGGAACCGCTGGTCGCGCCCTGGAACAGCAGCCAGGAGTCACTTGACCAGGGCCTGGCGCGCGTCCTGCGCGACGTCAGGACGGTCCCGTCGGTGCGCGCGGTGGTCTTCGCGACCAACTCGGCGCGCCGCCCGTCCGTCGTCCCGGCCTGCGACGGCGTTCAGGTCAGGTACCTGGCCTCCGCCGAGAAGCCGCTGCGGACCGCGCCGTACCACGACCTTCCCCGGCCGGGCGCCGTGGCCGGTGATCAGCTCCCCACCGACGGGGTGCTCGCCTACCGGCTGGGGTTCGCGTTCCTGCACTACGCGCCGGAGCTGGCCGGCGTTCCGCTCGGGCCCGAGCTCATGCACCGCTGGGGCGAGCTGGTGCGCCCGCTGCTGTTCCGGCGGCGCAGGACCGGGTTACGTTCGCCCGGCCCGGCCTTACTGCGGCGGGCCGGCGGCGAGGCGCAGGTTGCTCGTGGTGCGCTGCCCGGAAGGGCTGACCCAGGTAACCGAGATCGTATCGCCCGGATGGAACCGCGCCAGGACGTTGCTCAGGTCGTCGGGCGAGCCGACGGCCTGGCCGTTGACCGCCGTGATGACCGCTCCGCCGGTCAGGCCGGCCGAGGCCGCGGGGCTCCCGCAGATCGTCCCGTCGACCAGGGCGCCGGAGCTGACCGGCGCGATGTCCGACGGCACGGTCAGGTCGGCGTTGCTGGTGTAGCACCGCGGGGTGCTCCCGGAGCCGCCCGAGTCACCCGAGCCGCCGTTCTGCTGCTCCTGCTGCTGGGCCTGCGCCTGCGGGTCGGTGCTCGATCCGGAGCCGAGGAAGATGCCCACGAAGGGCGGGTAGCCGATCGTGATCACGGCACTGGCCCGGCCCGCGGCGATCTGCCGGGCGACCGACAGCGCCGTGTTGATCGGGATCGCGAACCCGGCCGCGGCCTCCTGGTCGTTCGCGCCGTTGCCCGCGGTGTCGATGCCGATGACGCCGGCCGGGCCGGCCAGCGGGCCCCCGGAGTCGCCGGGCACGATGTCGGCGTTGGTCTGGATCATCCCGTGCAGCGTCTCGGAGCTGGTCGAGCCGCCCTCGTCGCTCGCGGTGATGGTCTGGTTCAGCCCGGTGACGTGGCCGCCCGTGGCCGAGATGCGGCCCTGGCCCTCGGCGTTGCCCAGCGCCACGACCGCCTGCCCGGTCCTGACCGAGGAGGAGTTGCCGATCGGCACCGTGACCAGCCCGGAGGCGTGCTGCAGCTGGATCAGGGCCAGGTCACCGGTTTTGTCGTAGCCGATGACCGTGGCCGGGTAGGTCCTGCCGGTCGCGGCCACGGTGGCGGTGATCTTGGTGGAGCCCTCGATCACGTGGTTGTTGGTCAGCACCAGCCCGTCGGCGTTGAGCACCATGCCGGTCCCGGCGGCCGCCTCGCTGTCGTACCGGAGCGCCGTGTTGATGATCACCAGGCCCGGCTTGACCTTGGTCACGATGCCCTGCTCGCTGCTGGGCACCGCGGGAGCCGAAGCAGCCGGGGCGGGCACCGCGCCGCTTCCCGGCAGGGCTCCGCTCGAGCTGCCGGAGTTGCCGAACGCCAGCAGCAGGCCTCCCGCGAGAACGGCCCCCAGCACCAGCATGCCGATGTGCGTGAACACGTTACCGCTGCCCCGGCGCCTGGGGAGCATCCCGTATCCGCTGTCATCGAGCATCTGAATCGCCCTCCCTGCAGCTTGGCGCCCCCAGCAGTCAACACCGCAATCTGCCACCGGTAAAGGCGATGGCGGCTCTCACGACATTGTCCCGGGCTATGGCGCCAGCCCGGCCCCCGACGGTCAGGTCGGCCAGTAGCTCACCCGGGGCCGCAGGCGGCCGAGCCCGGCCAGCAGATCTTCGAGTGGTTCATCGACGGCCAGGACGTCCACATCTACGAGCGCTACCAGGACTCGGCCGCCGCCTTGGCCCACGTGCAGCGATTCGTGGCGAACTTCGCTTCCCGTTTCCTCAGTATGTGCACCCCGACGCGCATGAGCGTGTACGGCGAGCCGAGCGATGAGCTGAAGGCGGCACTGCCGCAGCCACGGGTTCCCGTGCATCGAGCTGGGCCCTGCTTTGCTAGTTCTCTGGTTCATGGGTATGCTAATGAACCAGAGAACGAACCTAGCAGGTGAGGTGGTCGGGTTGGCGCTTCTCGATGAGAGCGGGCCGATCTTCGCTCAGATTGCCGATCAGCTGTCGGACCAGATCGCCGACGGCGAGCTCGGCGAGGGGGACCGGGTGCCGTCGACGAACGAGCTCGCGGCCTTCTACCGGGTCAATCCGGCCACGGCGGCGCGCGGCCTCGGCGTGCTCCTGGACGAGGGCTTGGTGGAGAAGCGGCGGGGGATCGGCATGTTCGTCGCGGCCGGCGCCCGGCAGCGGCTGGTCCACGCCCGGCGGCGGCGGTTCGCCGAGCGGTACGTGCGGCCGCTGGTGACCGAAGCGGGACGGCTCGGGTTCGGCCTTGAGGAACTGCTGGCGCTGGTGCGCGAGGAGTGGGCGGCCGCCGAGATGACCGTGCGGAGCGGGATATGACGCCGGCCATCTCGCTGACGGGCGTCGGGCGCCGCTACGGCGGCCACCAGGCGCTGGCCGACGTCACCGTCGATATCGGGACCCCGGCGATCGTCGGCCTGCTGGGCCGCAACGGCGCCGGGAAGAGCACGCTGCTGCGCATCCTGGCCGGCCAGGAGTTCGCCACCTCGGGCCGGGTCAGCGTGTTCGGGGCCAGGTCCGCGGAGAACGATGCCGTGCTGCGCCGCATGATCTTCATCCGGGAGGACCAGACCTACCCCGACCTGAAGGTCCGCCAGGCCGTCCGGGCGGCGTCTCTTTTCTATCCAAACTGGGACGGCGGCCTCGCTGAGGTGCTGCTCGAGGCCTACGAGCTGCCGGCCACGCGGCCGGTCAAGAAACTCTCGCGCGGCATGCGGACCGCGCTCGGCATTGTCATCGGCCTGGCCGCGCGCGCCGACATCACGCTGTTCGACGAGCCGTACGCGGGCCTGGACGCCGGCGCCCGGGAGCTGTTCTACGACCAGCTGCTGGCCGACTACACCGCCCACCCGCGGTGCATCGTGCTCTCCACCCACCTGATCGACGAGGCCGCCGAACTGCTCGACCGCATCCTGGTCATCGACCACGGCCGGCTGGTCCTCGACGCGCTCGCCGACGACCTGCGCGGCAGCGGCACGATCGTCACCGGGCCGACCGGCGACGTGGAACGGTTCATCGCCGACCGCGCGACGCTGAGCCGGCGCACGATGGGCGCGCACACCACGGCGGTGATGGTCGGCCGGCTCGATGAGCGCGACCGCGAACTCGCCGGCCACCTGCGGCTGCACCTGGACACCGTCACGCTCCAGCAGCTCGCGATTCACGCGGCCGGGCAGCATGATCGGCTGGGCCTCACGGAAGCGGGGAAAACCTGATGCGCCCGACCTCGATCGTGACCGTCGCCCGGTACCTGCTCCTGGACCGGGTCACCTATCTGGTGCTCCCGTGGGCGTGGGCGGCCTTCGGCTTCGTCCTCGATGTCGTCATCCTGCAGCTCACCCCGGCTGGCCACGTCAGTCAGCGCTGGGTCGGCGGGCTGCTTGGCGCCTTCATCGTCGTGTTCGTGCTGGGAATCCAGGCCGTGGCCCAGGCGCTGCCGTTCGGGCTCGCCCTCGGGGTCAGCCGGCGCACCTACTTCCTCGGCGCCGCGGCACTGGCCATCGTCCTGGCCGCCGGCTACGGGCTCGTGGTCGCGATCGGCCAGGTCGTCGAGCGCGCGACCGGCGGGTGGGGCATGAACATGGGCTACTTCCGCGTGCCCTACGTCCTTGACGGGTCCTGGTACCAGTCCTGGCTCACCGCGTCGGCCGCCTTCATCCTGGTGTTCGCCTACGGCATGTGGTACGGCCTGGTCTACCGGCGCGGGGGCCCGGTAGGCACGGTCATCTTCGGGGCGGCGCAGCTCGGCGTGCTGGCTCTCGCCGCGGTCATCACGACCTGGGTCCACGGCTGGGCCGGCGTCGGTCACCTCTTCGCCACGATCACCGCCACCGGTATCGCCGCGGTCCTGGCCGTCGCCTCCGCCGTCCTGCTGGCCGGCGGCTTCGCCACCATCCGCCGCCTCACCGTGTGATCCGCCTCGCCCGCGTCGATCAGGGCCGCGATCGCCGGATTGCGGCGCAGCTGGTCCAGGCACCGGCCGCGGCACGGCCCGATGCTGCCGACCGGGAGGCCCAGCCTGGCGCTGATCTGCGCGTACGACAGGGGCGGGTCTTCGAGGAGCAGGGCGATCAGCCGCTGGCAGCGGGGGCTCAGCCCGGCCAGCGCCTCGCGCAGCGCCGCGTGCCGCTCGGCCAGCAGCAGCTCCTGCTCCGCCGTCGGGGCCGCGTTGTCCGGGATGTCCCGGGCGCCCAGCTCGTTCCCGGCGGCCTGCGCGGCGTGCCAGAGCTTGCCGCATTCCCGCCGGGTGGTGGTGGTCAGCCAGCCGGGAAGCGCGGCCGGGTCACGCAGGGTGCCCAGGTGGCTCACCAGGCCCAGCCACACGCTCTGGCTGACGTCGTGGATGTCGGCGTCGCTCAGCCGGTACCTGCGGCAGATGGACCAGACGAGCGGGGCGTACCGCTCGACCAGCGCGTCCCACGCCCGCTCGTCGCCGTGCGCGGCGCGAGTCACCAGGTCAGTGACGGGCGGGTTATGGCTCATGGACCGATCCGCTGCGAAGGGTGGGTTAACTGAAGATCATTCCCGGGCGGCCGGCCTGGCGCATCGCAGCATGCTGCGGTTTCGGCGGGCGGTGCCGCCCGGGCCGTGCGGCCGGATGGCAGCATGCTGCTATCCGGCCAGGCCCCGGCGGGTGGCGTAGGCGGCGGCCGCGGCCCGGTTGGCCACCCCGAGTTTGGCGAAGATGCTGCTGACATGGTGCAGGACGGTGTTGGGGCTGATGAACAGCGCCTGGGCGATCGCGCGGTTGGAGTGGCCCGCGGCGATCAGCCGCAGCACCTCGACCTCCCGGCTGGTCAGCCCGGCCGGCCAGGACGTCTGCGGCGGCGCGGCCGTGACGGCCGTGCGCACGGTGCCCGGCCGCTCCAGCGCCCGCCGCGCCCGCGCCTGTCCCTGGCGGCTCATGGCCACCATCGGGCGGGCCTGCATCCGCCCGGCCTGCGCGGCCGCCTGCTGGAAGCGGCCCAGGGCCTGCTCGGGCAGGCCGCGGGTGAGGTCGAGCAGCCCCAGGAAGTAGGCCGCCGGACCCAGGCAGATGGCGCCGACACGGCCGGTGACGACATTGCGGTCGGCGTACGGCTCCAGCCGCTGGTGCAGCAGGCCGGCGATCTCGGCCTCGCCGAGGTGATGGCACGCCAGCGTCAGGGTGGCCAGGCTGAAACTCCACGCCGGGTCCCTGGGCACCGCGGCCAGGTCGTCGGCGGCCAGGTGCCGGAGTTCGGCCCGCGCCCGGCCGGGGTGGCCCGTCTCGGCCAGCGCCGCGGCCAGGCCCGCCCGGAACACCACCATCGCCGGGAACCGGGTCGCTATGTCCTGCAGGAACTCGGTCAGCTCCCCGAAACGGCCCTGCATGAACCGCAGGCTCGCCAGGACCCCGGCGTAGTAGTTCCCCACCGCCTGGTCGCCGGCCCGCCGGCCGGCCGCCAGGCCCTGCTCCATCAGCGTCTCAGCCTGGGCGAACCGGCCGGCCAGCGCGGCCCGGGTGGCGTGGGCCAGCGGCAGCTGCCAGCGATAGCGCAGCTGGCGCAGTTCCTCGGCGGCGAGTTCGGCCGCGGCCAGGTCGGCGTCGTAGCCGGCCAGGTCCCCCAGCTCCAGCAGGTCGGTGCGGCGCAGGCCCCGGCCGCGCAGCGCCATCGCGCGGTCGCCTATCTGCCCGGCCAGGCCGACGGCCTCGGTGGCGATGGCCAGCCTCTCCCCGGTCACCTCGGCTCGCTCCGAACCCCAGATGGCCAGGTGGCGGTCGAACAGCACCGCGGCCAGCGTCGCCGGGTCGCCCAGGCTCCTGGCCATGCGCACCGCGTCCTCGCTGAGCGCCAGGCGCCGCTCGACCTGCGGGGTGGACACCAGCGCCCGGGCCAGCCCGCCCAGCACCCGCGCCCGCAGCGCGCTGCCGGCCTCGCCCATGGCCGCCAGGGCCTCCTCAAGCAGCCCGACCTGGACCGGGTCGACGATGCCGCTGGTGAACTCCAGCCCCAGGCCCAGGCCGGCCCGGGCCAGCGCCCCGGGCGAGCCGGTCCGCCTGGCCAGTTCTCCGGCCTGCTGGTAGGCGGTGCGGGCGGCGGGCACGTCGCTGGCCGCCATCCTGGCCTCGCCGACCGCCAGCAGCAGCTCGCAGCGCTGCCGGGGGTCGGGCCGCCCGGCCAGGTCCAGGGCGGCCAGGGCCCGCCCGAACAGCTCGGCGGCCTCCTCCCAGGCCAGCACGTCCAGAGCATGCCGGCCGGCCAGGGTGGCCATCTCCACCGCCTTGGCCGCCGTCTCCTGGCTGCCGGGTGCCGCCTGGACCAGATGGTGGGCCAGCTCGGCCAGATGAGGCTCCGGGTCGGCGGCGAAGGCGGCCTCGAGCGCCTCGGCGACCTGCCCGTGCAGGCGCACCCGCCGCGCGGCGGGCAGGCCCTCGTACAGCACCTCCCGGACCAGCGCGTGCGCGAACCGCCAGCGGCTGAGCCCGCCCGGGACCGCCCCGGCCATCCGGGCGGCCTCGGCCTCCTCCAGCAGCACCAGCAGCAGCCTGGCGTCCAGGCCGCTGGCCGGCTGCAGGACCCGCAGCTCGAAGTCCCGGCCCGCCACCGCGGCGACCTCCAGGACCTGCCGGCAGGCGCCGGTCAGGCGGCTGAGCCGCTCGGCCACCACCGCCTTGACCCCCTCCGGCAGCCCGGCCTCCAGCACCGCCGCGCCGCTGGCGGCCGGCCCGATCCGGCCCTGGCTGGCCAGCAGCCGGACCACCTCGGTGACGAAGAACGGGTTGCCGTCGGTCTGCCGGTACACCTCGGCCGCCAGCTCCGCCGACGGCTCCGTCCCCGCGACCAGCGTGACGAAGCTGGCCACGTCCTGCGGACCCAGCCCGCCGAGCAGCAGCCAGCGGTGCTGGCCGCGGGTCAGGTCGGCCACGGCGGCCAGCAGCGGATGCCCCTGGTCCACCTCCGTGTGCCGGTAGCTGCCCACCACCAGCGGGCCGGACCCGTCCAGTTCCCGGCTCATGAACCGCAGCAGCGCCAGCGACGGCACATCCGCCCAGTGCAGGTCGTCCAGGATCAGCAGCAGCGGGCGGCGCCCGGCGGCCGAACGCAGGAAGCCCGCCAGGCTGTCGAACAGCCGGAACCGGGCCGCCTCCGGCTCCAGCGGCGGCGGGGCGGGAAGATCGGGAAGGCAGTCGCGGACGGCCGGGACCAGCTGGGCGATGTCGGCCGCGCCGTCGCCCAGGTCATGCCGCAGCGAGGCCAGGTCATCGGCCTGGACCTGCACATACCCGCGGACGACCTGGACCCAGGGCCAGAACGCGGGCGCGCCCTCCCCTTCCCAGCACCGGCCCCACAGCACCGCGGCGCCGCGCCCGGCCGCCCGGGCGGCCAGCTCCTCGGCCAGCCGGGTCTTGCCGATGCCGGGCTCGCCCGCCACCAGCACCACCCCGCCGCGGCCGTCGACCGCGGCGTCCAGGTCGGCGGCGAGCGTGGCCAGCTCGCCCGCGCGGCCCACAAAAGGAGTCGTCACCCAACCGCCTCCACCAGCACGAATCCTGTTAAGCCGCAGCATAAGAGCCCGAGCCCGTCGCGGCCAGGCATCCGGGCTAGGTGACGGGCTGACCGTCACCCTGGCGGAGCGCAGTGCTAGCGTTACGCATGCCGTAGGTAGCGTGATGGAGGCCTGAGATGACATCCTCGGACGAGTTCGGCGGGCCGCAGCCAGCAGAGGACACCGACCAGTTCGGCGGGCCCGAGCCGGCCAGCGACACCGATCAGTTCGGCGGGCCCGAGCCGGCCAGCGACACCGACCAGTTCGGCGGGCCGCAGCCGGCCAGCGACACCGACCAGTTCGGCGGGCCGCAGCCGGCCAGCGACACCGACCAGTTCGGCGGTCCCCAGTAAGGCCGCGGTTACCGGGCCAGCTCGCCTGACCCGGTTATGCCGCGGTGGCCTCACGGGAGGCGTGTACCGGATCCTTTTGGCCTCAATAAATAATGGGGCCATGACGTCGAGGCGTAAGTTCTGGGGCTGGGGCCTGGAGGGCGAAGGCCTGGCGCCGAGCGAGATCGAGCAGCTCGGAGTGGTCTTCACCGAGCGCCTCGGGGGCGGCGGCGTGCGCGTGCAGGAACCGCCCGAGGTGGCGGAGCTGGACCTGCCCGCGCCGCGGCTGGCCCCGCCGGCGTCGCTCGGGCCGGCCTTCAGCACCGACCCGTACGACCGGGCCGCCCACACGTACGGCCGGTCGTACCGTGATCTGGTGCGCGCCTTCCGCCGGGACTACGCGCCCGCGCCTGACCTGGTGGCCTTCCCCCGCGGCGAGGACGAGCTGGTCTCGGTGCTTGACTGGTGCGGCGATACCGGCGTCGCGGTGATCCCGTTCGGCGGCGGCTCCAGCGTGGTCGGCGGAGTCGAGCCCGACGTCGGCGCCGGCTACCGCGGCACGGTCAGCGTCGACCTTCGCCACCTGCAGGGGGTGCTTGAGGTCGACCGGACCTCGCGGGCCGCGCGGATCGCCGCGGGCACGCTGGGCCCGGCGCTGGAGGCGCAGCTCAAGCCGCACGGCCTGACGCTGCGGCACTTCCCCCAGTCGTTCGAGTGGTCCACGCTGGGCGGGTGGATCGCGACGCGCTCGGGCGGCCATTTCGCGACCCTGCACACCCACATCGACGAGTTCGTGGAGGCCGTCCGCGTGGTGACCCCGCGCGGCGTGCTCCAGACCAGGCGGCTGCCGGCCTCCGGCGCCGGCCCGTCGCCGGAGCGGCTGTTCTGCGGCTCAGAAGGCACGCTCGGCGTGATCACCGAGGCGTGGCTGCGGGTGCAGCCGCGGCCCCGGTTCCGGGCCGGCGCCTCGGTGCTGTTCGCCGATTTCGCCGACGCGGTAGAGGCGGCCAGGGAGCTCGCTCAGTCCGGGCTCAACCCGGCCAACTGCCGCCTGCTCGGCCACGACGAGGCGCTGATGTCGGGGAGCGGTGACGGGTCGCACGCGATCCTCGTGCTCGGCTTCGAGTCGGCGGACCACGAGCTGGGGCCGTGGCTGGCCCGGGCGCTGGAGATCTGCGCCGCGCATCGCGGCGAGGTACGCGAGGGGGACAGCGACCCGGCCGCGCTCTGGCGGGCCTCGTTCCTGCGCGGCGGGCACCTGCGGGACGGCCTGGTCCGGCTCGGGCTGATCAGCGAGACCTTCGAGACCGCCGTCACCTGGGACCGGTTCTGGGAGTTCCACGAGGGGGTGCTGGCGGCCACCCGGCAGGCGGTGCGCCAGGCCTGCGGCGGCGGCGTGGTCTCGTGCCGGTTCGCGTACGTGTACCCGGACGGTCCCGCACCGTATTACTCGGTCTTCGCCCCCGGCCGCCCGGGCCGCGAACTGGAGCAGTGGGATGAGATCAAGCTCGCGGCCGCGGAGGCGATCGCGGTGCTCGGCGGCACGATCACCCACCACCACGCCGTCGGGCGCGACCACCGGCGCTGGTACCTGCGCGAGGTGCCGGAGCTGTTCGCCGGCGCGCTGCGCGGCGCGAAGGCGGAACTCGACCCGGCCGGGATCATGAACCCGGGAGTCTTGCTCGAGCCTTCCGGAGCCATGACGTACAGCCGCGAAGGAGGCAGGCGATGAGCGAGGCGCTTTCTGGGACGGTCGGCGCGCCCGGCGCGGACGCGGGCCAGGTGTTCCGTACGGAACTGAACCCGGTCGACTTCCTGTACCGGGCCGCGTACATGTACCCGGACAAGGTCGCGGTCGCGGGCGGCAAGCAGCGGTACACCTACGCCGAGCTCGCGGAGCGGTCGTGGCGGCTGGCCAACGCGCTGCGGTCGGCGGGCCTGGCCAAGGGCGACCGGGTCGCCGCGCTGCTGTTCAACTCCCCGGCCATGCTGGAGGCCCATTTCGGCGTGCCCGCGGCGGGCGGGATCCTGGTCGCGGTCAACAACCGGCTGTCCAGCGCCGAGGTCGGGTACATCCTGCAGCACAGCGGCGCGAGGTACCTGCTGCTCGACGAGGGGCTCGCGGCGGTCGCCGACCCGTCCGGCCTGCCCGGCGTGACCGTGATCCGCTACGACGGCACCGGCGGGCCCGGGGACCCGTACGAGGAGTTCCTGGCGGGCGCCTCGCCGGCCCGGCCGGCGAGCTGGCTGGAGCACGAGGAAGAGACCATCTCGATCAACTACACCTCCGGGACCACCGGGCGGCCCAAGGGGGTGCAGTACACCTACCGCGGCGCGTACCTGAACGCGCTGAACGAGGTGATCGTGGCCGGCCTGGGCACCGATTCGGCCTACCTGTGGACGCTGCCGATGTTCCACTGCAACGGCTGGTGCTTCCCGTGGGCGGTCACCGCGGTCGCGGCGCGCCACGTGACCATGCGGACGGTGGACCCCGAGCTCATCTGGGAGCTCTTCGACCGCGAGGGGGTCACGCACTACAACGGGGCCCCCACCGTCCAGCTGATGGTGCTCAACCATCCCCGGGCGCACCGCCTGGAGCGGCCGGTCACGGCGATGGTGGCCGCCGCCCCGCCGTCCCCGACGCTGCTGGCCCGGATGAGCGAGCTGAACTTCCGCGTCGTGCACGTGTACGGCCTGACCGAGACCTACGGCCCGATCACCGTGAGCCCCGAGCAGGAAGGGGCGCGCGAGCTCCCCGTGGCCGAGCGCGCGAGGCACCTGGCCCGCCAGGGGCAGGCCTACCCCTCCTCCGACCTGGTCCGGGTGGTCGACGCCGAGATGACCGACGTCCCGCAGGACGGGGCCACGATGGGCGAGGTCATCATGCGCGGGAACAACGTCATGAGCGGCTACTTCCATGACGAGGCCGCCACCGCCAAGGCGTTCGCCGGGGGCTGGTTCCACTCCGGGGACCTGGCCGTCTGGCATCCCGACGGCAACATCGAGCTGCGCGACCGCAGCAAGGACGTCATCATCTCCGGCGGCGAGAACATCTCAAGCATCGAGGTCGAGCAGGCCATCGCCGCCCACCCGGCCGTGCTCGAATGCGCGGTCGTCGGGATCCCGCACCCGCACTGGGGGGAGCGGCCCAAGGCGTTCGTCACCCTCAACGAGGGCGCCACGGCCACCGCCGAGGAGATCATCGCGTTCTGCCGGGAGCGGCTCGCGCACTACAAGTGCCCGGATTCGGTCGAGTTCGGGCCGCTGCCGAAGACCTCGACCGGCAAGACGCAGAAGTTCGTCCTGCGCCAGCGCGAGTGGGCCGACCAGGAAACTCAGGTGGGCGACGTGTAATCCGCCGGCCAGCCCGGGCGGGCGCCGGCCGGCCCACGGCGCGGCCTGCTCGAGCTGGCCGGCCACCTGGATGAGCAGGTCCTCCCGCCCGTAGGCCGCGACCAGCTGCACGCCGACCGGCAGCCCTTCCGGCGTCCAGTGCAGCGGCAGGCTGACCGCGGGCTGGCCGGTCATGTTGAACTGCGGGGTGTAGGGGATGAAGCTGCCGATCCGCCTGCCCTCCTGCCTGGGCCCGGCGGCGGTGAACCAGCCAAGTTCCGGCGGCGGCGCGCCGAGCGTGGGGGTCAGCAGCAGGTCATGCCCGGTCCACCAGTGCGCCATCCGGCGCGTCCAGGTGCCCAGCCAGTGCCGGCT
>Ga0335073_10004412_pt1 | contig 19692 bp, 20 predicted proteins | sample Lox_Sample_22_FD_207093 | JGI IMG/M metagenome (GOLD analysis project Ga0335073, IMG submission 207093) | Soil microbial communities from Loxahatchee National Wildlife Refuge, Florida, United States - Lox_Sample_2.2 | ecosystem: Environmental > Terrestrial > Soil > Wetlands | place: USA...
CGAGTGACCAGGAACGAACGCGATGAACGAGTGTGCTTGAAACAAGGGGTGCGAAAGAGGTGGAGGAGGGGAAACAGGCTCGTTCGGAAATTTTGCACATTAGGTTTTATATGGATAATGGAAAGTTGGCACAGGCACTGGAGGTGAGCTTGGACAGCAAAATAGATAGGTATGATATGATACACCCATGATAGACCGCGCTGTACCCGCCGCACTCATTTTAAGAGGTCTTAAATTAGCAAGTAATTTCAATGCGCGAGTCAGATAGGTGTCACAATATTGCTTAGGGGGTCGAAGCGGTCAATGCGCGGGAAATTACCAGGGGAGATCACCTGCTGATTGGCTGGTTCAAGCTCCACACCATGACCTCGTCTTCAGAAATGAAAATTTCTCTTTCACGATTGCAGGCCAAGAGGACAGTGCGTAGACAGTCATCATAAATAGTATAAGTAGTACATATCTGCATGTAAATAAGTTGTAACAGAGAAGATAATTACCCCATGCTTTCGTCGCTTAAATCCACTCGTCTTCCAAATGAAGAGTCAACTTAAACCCAAATTGAGTGCTTAGCGTCGATTGACTTCAAAAGCTACCTGTCTTCAAAGACTTTCTCCAAGATTGTAGGAACTCATTCGCCCTTGATGTCGGTACGACACATATCGCAAGTATGCCATCATCCAGATTCTTTCCTTTCAACTGTTCTTCCACTGGCTTGTCTTTATCCAACTTCAGCAGTCCTCGACCAAGAGCGCGAGCACCAACTTCATGTTCCATCCAAACATCAACGTTATCGAGTGTATACTCTCTCCTAGCATCCCAGCTCGGTCGTTGCTCTAGAACGACAGAAAGTTGCTCGTTTATAGTTGTAGATAACGGAAATTCTGAGATGACATCGGATTGATAGTTTAATGGGTAGAATATAAGACAGGGGAAGATGAGATCAGACCCTGGATTGAGGGGGTCCGAGAGATGATATGTTTGTATTGGGCCTAGGTCAGGAGGACCGCCAGGAGTTCTTATGATTCTAATTTCACGAGTCTACGCTTAGCTTGCTTTAAGAGGGAGAATACTTGAAGGGCAGCTTTGAGGGCACGATCCTCATCGCGTTTCCTCGCTTCTCTGGATTGACTTTGCTGATTCCGAGACTCCACCACGTTACGTTTTTGTTGAATATCCTTCAAGAGCGTTTTTGCAGCAGAATTCTTGGGATCAAGTTTCAATGCACGAGAAACAGCGTCCTCTGCTTCCGTCATCTTGTCGAGCGCGTAACAGGCCTTTGCAGATCGATACAACGCCTTGACATTCCCCTCATCCGCAATCAATACCTTTCCACAATCCTTCAACACATTCCCATAATTTTCTACCATCAACTGCCATCCTAATGCCCAAAGATAAACAGTCGAGAATGATAGGTTACCTAGTTCCAAATTGACAGCGGCTCGGTTAAGCAACAGGAGTCTATCCAAGGTCGCGTCTCCAGATTTAGCAGCTAATCCCTTTGAATAAAATTCAAGAGCATCTCTAAATCTCTTTTCCAAATACGCTTCATTCCCCTGTTCTTTGAAGTTCTGTGCTATTTCCAAAGGTGTGCCTTCGTACGCTAATGCCTTAAGAGCTTCCAATTCGACGTTTTCTGCAGCATCATTGGGATCGAGTGATTGCATGAATAAAGGATGTCGTTGCATGTCTTTGAGGAATTCAGCTCTGGGAACTGAATTGAGCTCTGCTAATCCCGGAGGAAGAGCCGGTGTTGTTGAGGGGAGATCCCCCTGTTCTGATCCTGAGTTCGCGGTCATGATGCGCCTGAAGATAAAGGATTGCGGCCGACTTTGATGCGATTCTATTGCAGCGGACAGGACTCGGTCCGTTACGAAACAGTTGACCGGTTGCTGTCGCAATCCAAAGCTCAGTCATCATCATCAGCAGAAGAAGGAGAAGGAATTGTCTGAATTGCAGAGATGACTGTGCCTGCCGTATTGCATACATATGTTATTCTAGCTAAATCTGCGTCTGGGGCTGCAGCTGCCGATTTGATTAAGCAGGCAACCTCCGCAAGTGGGGTCTACACTTTCTCTGCCTTACTCGAGTGTGAAAATATTCAGAAGGTACTTCCTTACAAAAGAGGATTGTAAATTGACCGGTAGCTTGCTGGAACAGACTACGAGAGCAGCTTGAATCTACTAAAACTGTTTTCATGGGGGACCTATCAAGATTACAAGAGTGAGTCCAATATTAGCAATTAAGTTGACTTCTCTAGACAACCAAGGAAGCTTTCCTCCTCTAAGTGACGCTCAAGTCAATAAACTACGGAGACTAACACTCGTCACTCTGGCATCTGAAACACACGTAACTCATCTTGCACAAAATATCTGATCCTAGGACCTTGCTTATTCCTCAATCATGCAATCCTTGGACATCACGACAACTCGGGACCTAGAAGATCTCTGCATAAACGCAATCTACGCAAACCTCCTCACAGGCAAACTCTCCCCGCGATCACAAACATTCCAAATCACCTCATGCACATCCCGCGACTTGTCACCTACCACCCAAGACTATGCAGGCATGATCAACACTCTCACACAATGGTCGGCGCAATGTGACCTCGTTCTAGCCGAAATAGTAGGTCGAATACGAGATGTCAAGACCGAAGCAGCAACCCGCAAACACCAAGAAGAAGAATACAAGAAGCAATTGGCCACTGTGCAGAAATCTAATACGACCAAGAAAAAGGGTGGAAAAGGCAAGGCAGCGGCGAGCGGGGGAAATGATCCCATTGATGAGGATGTTCCTATGGAAGATGTTGAAGTGGAGAATTCCTCGCAGAAGGCCGGAGGAGAATCTCCATCTAGAAGAAAGAGGAAGTTAGTTGGCTACCCCCAATGATTGTATTGACGTGTGGTTTTAGGGGTCGACATGACTAGCAACATCTATCCGTCGTTCGACGAAAATGGAGACGAACGCGTAGATCTCGGGATGGAAAATCATTATGCATGTGCTAATGTGTTTTAACAGTTAGAGGAGTGTGCATCATCTGTGTACTACCGAACACGGATAAATGACGATTTATACTACATAGGAAGTTTGAGTGTTCGGACATGGATTTAAGTGACGGGTCGGACTGCATGCATTGGAATTGCACTGCCTGGCGATTAGGCGATAGGTGCTCTCGTTTCTTCTTATAAAGCAAACCTTATTCCCAGTCAATCATTACACTTCTGTATGGCTTGTTATTACATATCCATGCTGGGGCTTCGCTACCTGTTTAGGCTATCCAACGCCCCCATACGAATTAAAGTTTAATGGCTGGCTGCCTAAGCCTTCGTGCGTCAATAAGCCCTCCCTCTTCGTTACACGTGCGGTAGAAGGAGTCTAAGCACCTGGACGGGCCTACGGAATAAATACTCTGCATTGTCCTACCATACACCCTCGCTTCCTAGAGCTGGTTCATGTCTCCACAACAAATAAGTTCAAAGGCGAGCGTTGAGGAATGGAAGCAGGATATATGACCATCTACATTCCCTACCTAGACAGCTCGTCGTCCCAATCCCCCGCTTCACTTTGGTCGGTGGATTCCTTCGATTTAGTCTCTCCTCTTCCAGACTTGCCAAGTCATGTGTCGGAAACTCCGAAGATTTTGCCAGATACGGGAAGTGTAACACCATACGCCGAAAGTCTTTATACCACTGATGTTGAAGAATGGTCTCGTGATGCACGCCAGGAGGAAGCCCCGACTCTATCGTTATCCCGGGTGGATAATGACGATGACGACGATAATCAGATTGCTGTTCGGAACAACAATGGGAAGAGGGGTGGGTTGAATAGCAGTTCGTATACCGTCACACAGCCGGCCCGGAAGCGGCAAAGAATCGGAGTCGGTAGACATACGCTTATCGGAACCTTGCTTATCGTAGTTCCTGAAGCAAAATATGGCAGTCCAAGTAGTAATATATTCCTTCGGATGCAAGAGACAACGATACCGAGAGAGGAGGAAGATCCCTATCTGAAAGTCATTCCATGTCGACTCCCTGCACCTGATGATTTCCTTTACGATGATCAAGATGGAAGATATTTGAAATTGTTTCTCGACAAAGGAAAGATTATGGTCAAGCCATTGGGATTCTTTTTCCCGAAGGCCTGTGAGCGAATTCTTAAAACAGCGATGGACTATAAGCCACTTCGGCACGCCATTGTTGCGATCGCAATGCAATGGGATCGACACTCTCTAGCCAATTCCCGACTGGATCTCTATCTCAAGTCACTCACTTCAAACGAACCGTCTTCCTCCTTAATCCTTTCCAATTCGGTCGTCCAAGATGCCGAAATATTCGCAGTCTTCTTAGTTCTCACATTAACTGAACTACGCCTTCCGGAAACAAAGGATATCGAATCTCTCCGTCGTCACGTTCAAAGGCTATACAATCTTTTCAGTCATGCACAAGAACAGGCCAAAGAAGGACGACGCGAAACTCTCTCTCCTCTCCTCTTTTCAATATGGCGACAAGTCATGAGGACAAACATTCATTTCGCATTAGGCGTCACGCATAACCGCGCTGTATTTCCGCCGCCAGCTAGACACGCTGGTGGCCACGAAGCTTTCGGTCACGGTCCCTACCGCCAATATCTCGGCTCCTGCCCTCGTGAATTCGAAGATTGGACACTTGCAGCTCTCGAACTAGATGACCTAGGCACTCGCACATTTCGTCTTCATCTGCAGGCAAATTCCGTGCGAGGCTCTAAAACACGAGACAAACTTGATGAAGAAATACTCCGTCTCAATTCTGGAATCCTCGCCAGAGAAAATGAACAGTGGAAACAAAAGCCGGTTATACAAGTCGCTGAGTATATGGAATTAATGTATCGACAACAACATGAACCGGAACCTTCGCCTGAAAGAAAATTTTTGGATTATCCGCCGATTCGGTTTAAGAATCCTTTGTATGCGTGTCTACTGTTGACGCACTATGCGCTGGCTATTTCCTTGAGTTTGATTGTATTTCCCAGAGTCGGGCCGAGGACAACTGAACGTATTGAGGCTGCTGTGGAGATATGTAGGATTTATGCGTCATTGGGCGGGAATCATCCCGTCGGGAGTTTAACGTGTTTGGCTTCTGTATGGTGGGCTGGATTGACGTTTGATTCCAGGAAATATCCAAAGGGTATTAACTATATTGGTACTGATGATTAATTTATAGAGGCGCGGTGGGTACGTGATCAATTAGCGGATCCCGTTCATAAAGGTCTGGGCATGCGATATTTGACACATCTGAAATTTGTTTGGAAGAAGGCAGATAAATCGTGGGATGTATGGACCGAGTTCCCTAAGGATGAAGACGCAAATTAGTACAAATAGGCGACGCTATGAAAATAGCAAAACACATATTTGAAGGTGATGGCGGCCACGTGCGTTTCAATCGTTGACGTTTGCAGGTATCCGCCTGCTGTTTCACTTTACATGCATATGGACAGGCAACTATTTATGAAACTAATAGCAATGCGGAGCCTGACCCGTGAAAGCTGGGGTAGTAGCACAAAATTTAATTTATATCTGACGATTTGTTTCATGTACATCGATTTAGCTAAGTATCTAACGACATCCCACTTTTCAGATCTGATTACGGACCGGGCCCGGATCGTCAGATGGTTGATGACGTTCCAACATGCAACACTCTAAAGTCTATGCTACAACAAGTTTTCCAAACCAAACACAATGCCATAGCCAAACAGAAATGCTCTAAGTAAAAGGTCCATGTTTTTGGTGATTCTGTAGACTTGTTCTAGACGTGGTGGATAGAATGGTGATGATGAATCCAAGAGCGTGGTCGATCGGTGTATGTAGGCTCACCAGGTTTATGTACACGCGCAGCGACTTCCTTCCAGAATGACAGCATAGCTTCCACTACACCTGAGACGAAGCCGATAATTCCCAGAGGAAGATAGATTTTAGGGTTGTCGGACTCACGAAAGTACACCGCGACAGCGAGAAACCGTACAAATTGCACTATAACTTTCACTGAAAGTCAGAAAACTTCAAGTCTAGATCTCACAAACCATAATGACTCCTTCCACCAATGGCCTGTCAATTGTAGCATTTTGTCCCAAGGCAAGGGCTTCAGGATGTCTGAAGAGAGGACGATTTGGGAGCTTGTCTTCATGATCAAACCATGGACCTATATCCTCTAAGAGTTAGAAAACTTTAAAGTCATGGCATGGAATACCTTTGAGATACATAACTTTTCGATGTGTGTTAATGTGCGCGCCTTTCCTGATTTAAATAAAGCGCCAGAGGCTTAACGGACATGCGGTTCCTGTCGTCCGGGGCTGGTGATGAGTTTGAGTCCGCATTTCAGGACCCCAGAAAATTATTTCGAGGAGCAGTCGCGTATGTGGCGCTACCCCAGCTTCGGCAGTTTGCCCGGACCTCCTTTCGTGCAGCCCCTACTCGTCCGCGCCACGAGTTCATGGTGCGAGACTCTGACCGAGAGCTTCCTTGTTTAAAAGATCCCTTTCGTCCCAAGTCAACACTCCCCTCTAATCTCACCGAAAGCTTGTTTGTTTCCCATTCTCTATCTCCCTTCGAGGTGTGCTTTGGTGTCACTACTTCTGAACGTTGCGCAATGCCTTTGAAGAATTGCGGATCGGGTGAACTCCGCAGTGTTTCGCATTGATGAATTTCATCTCGCTGAGACTTGGCCTCAAATTCCATTACGAAAGAGGTATTGTGCGTCGGGATTTCTGTTTCTGGCTGGAGAGGGACGTGATTGACATCTGCACCTCTCTTTTCCAAATCGCGGCGTCAGATTCCGCGAATTTGTCGCACTGAGGAAATGCGGACCAGTGGATTCCCACATCGGGAGAATACGGTTCGTGTAATCTTACCCTCCTTTCATCCTTTCCCATTCGCACGTGTACTGGCGTCTGGAAACGTCCCAAGGCACAGGACCCGATATTCACATGGATGTCGTGAGAAAACATGTGTCGAAAATGCGTCTTTTGACATGTGGTAGGACGACAAAGGATCCACGTGGGGTAGGCCTCTTTTTGAATTGGCTCCCAGCTCAGATCCCCCACGTAGGATTTAAGGTTGTTTGCGAAATTGTCTGCCCGACTGGGTCTTTATGCGATGTTTATGCGACGTTTATGCGACATTCGCGGTCACTCCCACATGATATATAGAGGCTGTGATTTCCTGCTCCACGGGATGTTGCTTGGAATCTTTCGTTTAAATACTCCGTCGATAGGCGAGAAGGGCAGTCTGAGCACGATCAATGTTTTCAAAGTTTCGAGTGTCGAAGAGATCTCATGATCAATCTGAAGAGATGCCAGGACTTGTGCTTGTAAGCACAAGCCGTGTATCTGAAACGAGAGAAAGAAGGTGGCATCAGAAGCCAAATTTTGCTAACGGAGTAGATCTAATCGTCATCGTGTCGGAAGACCTATCCACGATCAAAAATGCGCCGCTTGTGTGAAAGACCGTCAATTGGTACATCTGCGGTTGCTCGTTCTAAGTCTGTAGTGCGTCTTCTTGATTTCTTCACCGACTCGTTGCGTTCGATGCGCAGCGCGGAACAGGGAGTGTATTCCGAGGACTCTCCGAAGTGCTTCCCAATCACCGAGCGGGTTCCACAGTGCATCACCACCTGCAGAAAATACCCCTATGGAACGCGTCTCTTCAACGCTTTCCGCCCCAGAGCTGGAAACAATAGAGAGGTCAAATGAACTCAGCGGTTCGGAGAATGGACCTTGCCATCTTGGTGTCAGCCAAGAGCTCGTTTTGTCCGAACTCATTCGCCAGATACCTTCATTGACCGGGAAGGAAGCGATGCCTCTGAGACAAATGATCACCAACCAACTTCGGCGATGGAATTGGCCCAACCCACAATTAATTTTTCGGCGAACAAAAGTTATCGAATTTGTTTCGGGCTCTTCTCTCACCATCATCGACTTCTTGTGTCGCTCAGTCTCATCCACAGATCCAAGTGGATACCATCCCTTCTCTCAGGAACACAGTTATTCCAGTGCCATTATTCTCTCAGATATTCCCGATACGGAGAACCCTGACGCTCAGCCAATAAGTTGTCTTTGGGCCCCAGCTTATGACGGCAAGGATGGATCAACCTTCAGCAGAGAACCATCCAATATTTTCCCAGTATTCAAGCAGGCTTCTGGGAATCAGAATACCTATGACGACAGACTTGTGAGTTCTATCGCCACCATGGCAATCGAGCAATTGTATAGCAAACATTTCACCGAGTGGCAGCCTCACTTTCGTTCAGTGGATGCAGCTATCCAACGTGCTTGTGCATGGGGTATCGTAGGTGCCAAGTCCAGGGAGATTGAATATCGCTTATTTGCGGCGTCGCTGTCATGTCTGTTGAACTTGCAAATGACGATTGCGTTGGGAAATAGTGAACTCCAGGGTGCCGTAGAAACTGAGGGGAATGACTTGTGTTTCACATTGAGGCCCATTATGACGATTGAGGATGTCGAAGTTGGTGAGATGACCTTGGCTGTCGTTGCTTACCCGTAGATGTTGGAAAGCCTTATGAGGGGCCAAGACCGCCACGTGTGGATCCCATGCTTTGGGATTTGGCGTTGACAAAGATTGTCCGACGAGGGGAGAGAATGATCCCTTGGAGAACGGGACGACAAGGATCATGGCATCTGAGCGACCGTTTTGAAGACATCTATCTCGATGACTATCACCAAGAACAGGTAGACCATCCAAACTTGACCTCCACAATTTAATTCGTCAGATCAAACGATTGACAGGCACCTCCCCAGAGTACAAAGTGAAACTGGAGAGATTGCAGCATGAGAAAGACCGCGACGGTCGAAATACCAGCCGTGAACCGTCTCCAGTAGTATGTAACCCCACGCTCTGTCCAATTCCGTGCTAACGGAGTAGCCCCCGGTTATCGTTCCATGGAGTGGAGGATCTCAAATATCCGTTGATCCAAACGTCGCTCAATCGTATCGTAGCGGATACTGTTTGTCCCAGTTGACTCCACCGGCCTCGCCACCCTGGAATAATGGCAACGGTGATCCGAATCGACCACGGTCTTGTTCGTGTCCTAATTGTCGAAATTTGATGCCGCCGCTGTATCCGGCGCCGCCATCTGGTGACTATTTCCAATTGAGGAGGAATTACTCAGGCCGATCGCCTTCATAATAGCCAGGGTATATATATAGCCGAAGGGATTGTTGTCACTTCTGTAGTCAATTTGTGTTTCGTGGTTTATGAGAATATTCTTTTGGGTATCGAGAACCTAGTCACATAGACCTGATAGATCGTGTCCATAAGATTATTGCTATACTTACTCATTTTCGACAATGCTCCTGACACCGTATGCAACGGCTGTGTCCCAAAGGCAGCGACGGAGTAGAGTCTCATGCTTCGATTTTCAAGGTTCGGGAGGATTTGTAGTGTCAAGGTTGGATTATTATGATTTCTTGGCATTGCGTCGCTATCTATCTAATCCTTGTCTCCTGAAGATCTGCGACGGACCCCGGAGATTTTGCCGGCAGTGGCTTCGTGGCTGCTGCCCACATCGCCCACCCACCCAAATTCCAAATCGTTCTGGTGACTCGACGTGGTGGTGGTGCTTGGGGAAAAGGGGAAGAAATCGAAAATAAAATAATTCCGTTTTTCATTCGGAGCGAAAGCCGCGTCATCGCAGACGCCACAGCGACGAAAGTCCCCCCTTCCCAGTTTAGGAACCAGCAGGGACAACAGAGACAAAAAGTTCCTCTGTTCCTATCTCCTCTGCTCCTTTCCGAATAACGTGTGAAACAACGATATTCAATAGTAATACTGCTGAATAGTCAAATATACCCAAGTCTCGATGGCCACTGACGAGAGTGCTGGGGAGAGAGTATTTCTTTACATCTACGATCTTTCACGTGGTCTTGCTAGGAGTCTCTCTCCATCCTTGATAGGTCGTCAAATCGATGGAGTATGGCATACTTCAGTTGTCTGCTATGGCTACGAGTTTTATTATGGTCAGGGTATATTTGTGACCGATCAAGTTGGACGGACTCAGTATGGAACACCTATTGAAATCAAGGATATGGGTCTCACCGAACTCCCACAAGAGGTATCTCACCCCTTGAATTGGAACTGTGGCTGACGTGGAGGTGTTTATTGAATATATCAACAGTCTGAGGGATATATATACTGCTGAGCGGTATCATCTACTGGATAATAACTGTAATACCTTCACCAACGATGTCTGTCAGGTGTGTCTCTTCATACAATCTATCTGATGTGTTTAAACAGTTTTTGGTCGGAAAAACTATTCCATCGCATATAAGCAGTCTACCAGAAGATTTCTTGAATACCCCATTTGGGCAATCCTTACGGCCTATGATAGATGGTGCATTTACCCCAACACCGCCGCGAGCATTTACTCCCTCTCAAATTCAACCTCCTTCCATTCCAGCCGCGAATTCCCATCAGAACATACATTTTCCCACTACACCGGCAGAATTTAATTCGCTCATTTCCTCTTCAAAAATGGCAATCGCCTTCTTCACATCTGAAACTTGTGGACCCTGTAAAATGATCGAACCACTCTTTCAATCTCTCTCAACAACACACACAAACATTCGTTTCATACAAGTAGACACTCACCGCGCTTATACAATTGCGCAACAACACCAAATCAGTGCAACACCAACTTTCAAAGCCTTCCTTAATGGCAATATATACACAGAATGGAAAGGCGCCGATAGAGCAGCTCTAGAATTCAACATCTCAGGATTAATCGAGGCTTCACGACCTCCTCTCCCTCCCTACCTACGAACCCAATATTCTCAAGCACCTATCCTGTTCTCACGAGCTCCACCGCTAGATAAAGTAATTTCTAAAATCCCTACAACGGTAATCCCGAAGCCCTTGTTAGACAGTATTTCGAATTTCATGTCGGGACAGAAGGGAGCTGATGTTCTTGTGCCGTCGTTAAGTGACTGGGCACAATGTCAAAGGCAAATGGACTATGCAATGGAAAATGCGTGGATGGTAGTTGACTTGTTGAGAGCTGGAATGGCTGATCGACGGATAAGTGGGTGGTTTGCTATTGATGGATTGGCAACGTTATCCGATATCATTCACAAAGTTCTCGCCAGAGATGAATCAGAATGGCAACTCCGTGTTGTCACTGTTCAACTTGTATCCGCCCTACCTCCGTTTCTTTTTAGAGTGTGTTCTGATGGTTACAGGTTGCCAATGTATTTTCAACGCCATTGCTTACGGTCGCAAGTCTCCGTCCGTTTCTCCCTGAACTAGTCGAACTATTAACAACATCCCTCCTCTCCTCCATAAACTCACCCCGTCTAAACCTCGTTAAAGCCTCCTCATCAGCACTCTTCAATCTCTCTCGCCTATGCATCTCCGAATCCCTTTCTCCAGAAGAAGACGAAATCATCTCTATTGTAGTCGCAGTTGTCGAAACCCTAAAAACTTTACTACAGAAGCCCGATGCGGGAGAAAGTAAAGAATTGCAGAGATTATTAGTTGTGGTCATTGGAGGATATGTACTCCTTGCCAAGGAGAGTAGTGCGGTTAGAGAGATTTTGAGTGGTGTTGAGGCTGGAGATGTTATTGGGTTGGTGGAAGGAGCTGTTTCGCAGGAAGTTGTGGGTTTGATTTCGGGATGAGGATACCATTGGAGCAGCGGTTAGATTGTTTAAGGAGTCAGAAATCAAGAATGTTGTTTCAGATCTGGTAATGTAGAAATTTGATGTCCGTGTAATGCAGTACAATTGCTTTGTATGTGGCATTAAACATTTCGGATCTGACGATTTTCGGCCATTTCGGGCGGTGATTCCGATGGGGATCGCCACGCCAAAAATTTTCCCCTGAAGTGCAGCTCTCCGACAACAAGGTATGTCCGACGACGAAGAAGAAGATACTCTTCCTCATCCCTTAGATCTTCCCTCGCTATCTTCCAAACCCTCATTTGCAACACTTTCATCTATTCTAGAGAGTCTAACTCCGCAGCCTCCATCATGGACAGCGCGTCGTCGTCCTAGACCCTTAACGCCGTACAACTACACACCATGGCTAACAAGTCTGATCGCAACACCGATGCCATGGCTCACTTCCTCCGAAACCGAAAGTATAATTTCAATGGCATCAACAAATCTCGCTTTACGAGCAGGTAGTGTCGCCGCACCGGATATGACTCGAAGTTTCGTGGTTGATGGACACGAAATCACATTATTCGAGCCGAGTTGGACGGGAGATTCTTTGGGACATAAAACATGGGGTTCATCTCTTATTCTAGCTAAAATTTTATCGTCTCTACATGTTATTTCCAAGTCAAGGTGTTTTGGGGATGCTGAGCAGGTGAAGTGTCTGGGATTAGGCGAGGGAACGGGATTATTGGGGATTACGGCTGTCAAAGTTATGAAGAATTGGAACGTGACGTTGACGGATTTGCCCGGTATCACTGGTAATTTGCGGAAGAATGTGGAATATAATTGTCCGGAGCGAGCGGAAGTGAAGGAACTAGATTGGAGGGATCCGCCGGGGGATGAACATATTCAGAGGGGTTCGTTTGAAGTTATTATTGGGTCAGATCTATTGTACGATTCGGAGCATCCAATGTTGGTTGTGCGTGTGTTGGAGAGGTATTTAAAGAGCGATCAAGATGCAAGAATAGTAGTGGCATACCCGTTACGTGAATCGCATGGGAAGGAAATTAAGGATTTTGAGTCTCGCATGGAGGAGCATTTTAGAATAGAGAAAAGCGGGGAAGAAATAGGGATGGACGATTGGGATACAGAACTTAGATGTAAATGGGTAATTTATCAATGGAAGGAATAATAGATATAGAGTGAAATGAATGTACAAATACTTTTGAGATACACTGTAGCACTAGTGATAGACTACAGACAGACTTGCCCGTTGAGAGCACTTCTTTGGAAAAATAGTTTAAAAAGTTTGTTATCCTTAGTATGTCAAACGTCCACCATCATTCCCGCATTAGCCGCAGTAGCCGCACCATTGACATTGCCATGATGATTTACCAAACGATCAAGGACAGATGACAAAACTTTAGCATCAACAGAACATCCATCTTTAGTCATGTGTAGACCCCGCTTTAGCTCAAAACCCGCATTTTGCATGCCAACAGAATCTTGCTCATCAATCAGACTCTTGAGAAGTTCATAACTGACTCTGCAGGGAACGGTTTTTGCACTGGAATCCCTTGCAGTGACTTCGAACTGATGCGATTCTAATGCGAGTAATTGTAGTAACCCGCAAAAGCGTTTCCCTGAGGAGCTCAAATCGTCTCCGCAATATGGTTTTGCATCAGTTTGTGGAGCCATGCTCAACAAGAGATCGTAGGGGCCGTTAGCACCAATTTGCGCAGCATCTTCCTTGGTAGGCGGCGGAGTCGGAGGTTTCTGAGATCTAATATCGCTCAAGGGTGCAGAAGGATAAGCACACGTGGAAAACGGAAATCCAGCAGAGGTATCACTCCAAGCAGACCAACTTCCCATTTCCAGGACACCTCCAGAAAAAGAACTACTCCGACTCGCAGTAGACAAAGGACGTTTCACACCACCGCTAGTGCCAGAACCTTGAGCTCCCAACCTCGCCTTGACCTCTTCGATCAGAACATCGGTATCACTCCTTTCCATCTCAAAGTCGGTGATTCCACAAACGTCGTGAAGGATTTTCTTTAATTTACGGTTTTCGGCGTCGAGTTTCTTTGAGAGTTTTTGGAGGTGGACGTTTGCCTGGACGCCGTTTGATTCGTAGGCGCGTAGTCGTTCTTCCAGGGAAGAGACGTAGGCCAACTTTCGTTCACGACAACGTCTTTGATTTTGACGAATCCTCGCGGCACGCTGTAACCAGAGAGTTAGTTTCAGTATTCAACGGTAAGATGGAGAGGTATGAAATTCGGTATTCAGAGAAGTACATACCTCAGCTTTTGACTCATGGACAGTCGAGCCTGAAGATGATGAGGAGGATGAAGAAGAAGATTCTGAAGTTTGTGATCGGTGAAGATCGCGCATCTCCTCACGTGGTGGTGGTGGAGGATGAGGAGGGTAATGATAGTCCATTCAGAAACAACCTCGCTGGCAAACAGACGGAAGAGTACGATATATCTATGTATTCAGACTCGCCAAGTTAATGGGAGACTCAAAACAGAGACATGGTGATGATGAGGAAGGGAGAAGAGAAGAGTGAAAAAGAGTAGAGTAGTTGGGGAATTTGAGGTTGGTGGTGGTGTGGTGTTTTTGGAGACGAAGTTGTAAAATTTCCAGAAATTTTGGAGGTGGTGGTGTGGTGTGGTGGGCTACGGCTGAGGAATAGCACGGCGAGTGTTACGAGTATAAAGGGAAATTAATTAACAGTCTGTCTGTCACTCGTCCACCACCAAAAGTCACAGTCAGAATTGGAATAGTAAATAGTCCATATATATAATGTAAATAGAATGTAAATCGAAGGGCCGATTTCAAAAGCAACCAGTAGCACCATCATTAGGTAATCAGAGCTAATTAGTGTTCCCTGAATCGGGACGCAGCTTTTCCAGTTGATTCCCATTTCACGGGTCTCCGCTTCTTCAGCATCGACCGGCCTGTGAAATCTTGACGTGTCTCTGGTCATCTCTTCTGTAATTTTTCTTCTCGAAGACTTCCATCGACAATACACCTACATATCCTCATCAACCCGGGTCAATCGAGGGGATAGACGAGATATCCCCTCAAATGAGTAGAAGGGCCAACATCACGGCATCTAACAGACCCGCACCTCTTCGTCCAACTAACAACAACAACGACTATCGTCAGCGCGAATCAACAACTTCCCACATCCCGTGTCGTTTCTTCAACACTCCCACCGGGTATATCCCTCTCTCCGCTGTGGCTAACTCCATCGTAGTTGTTATAAAGGGAAATATTGTCGATTTTCACATGACATGAATTCGCAAAGCACGTCTTCAGGTCCTGCAGCATCATCATCGGCCATGACGGATGGTCAATCAGCTACATCTTCTACAGCGTCAAATACAGCTGCTGTAGATGGAGAACAACATACTTGTGGCATTTGTCTTGAAACCCCCAAGACATTCGGGTTATTGATAAATTGTCAGCATGTCTTTTGTCTGGGTACCCATCTCTTCCCTTATCGTCGCATTTCGCGTATATAGCTAATTCATTGTAGACTGTATCAGGATCTGGAGAAGCAATGACAGAAAGACCGAGGAGACCTTGGATACAAGGTATTCACCCTTCCTTTGCCTTGTCTCTTTGAAGTATAAGTCTGACTTTCTAATAGAATGCACAAAACATGTCCAGAGTGTCGAAAACATTCAGATTACATAGTCCCCTCGGCCACCTACTATCGTCATGACACACCCGAAAAACAAGCACAAATAGAACGCCATTTGGCAGCACTCTCCAAAATCCCCTGCAAACATTTCACAAACTCCCCCTCCCACTCACGTTTCTGTCCATTCGGCAACGAGTGCCACTACGCCCACAAAGTCGACGGATATCCATACACTTTCGATGTTGCACAGCTCCAAAGAATGAAAGAAGCTAGAGAACGCAGACAATTTAGACGACAAGCCGAAGGTTTGTTTGAGAGACTTATGGAACATGAGAGGGAATTTGGCGAGAATGATAACGATGGATTCGTTATCGGTGTGTTGCAGAGTTTGATGGCTGGACGAGACTTTTCTGGACCAAATGCGTTTGAAGCGTTTACTCGAGAGTTGGATTTGTTTGAGATTGGGGATGATCGAAACCCTTTTGGAGGATATTTTCCGTATGACGAGGATGAGGATGATGATTATGTGGAGGATGAGGATGAGGATGATGAGGATGACGACGACGAGTTTGACGAGGATGAAGAAGATGAAGAAGACGATTTGGATGATATGCCGGATCTGGTGGATGATGAGGACGAGGCTGGATCTGACGACTTACCCGATTTGATTGACGACGTAGACGATTTGCCAGATCTGATTGATGAGGAGGACGACTTGCCTGATTTGATTGATGAGGAAGATGACTTGCCCGACCTGATTGACGACGAGCCAGAACAACGTCACAACAGGCCTCCTCCGCAAGTATACGATATGTCACCCTTCCCCGATCTCCATGACGTCTTCACCAATCTCTTTGCTGAAGAGCAAAATCCTGTGCTAAGCAACAGTCCAGGTCTCGTCTTCAATCCATCCTCCCGTCCACCCACACCTCACCCTACAACAGATGATCGAGGATTATCCATCCAACCTCCCCCGATCGACGTCGCTCGAGATGGTGTCTACGCTCCACAACGATCACCACCCATCCTCCAATTTCATCCGGATTATATCATTCGTTCCTCTTTCGCTACTCTTCCCATCTCAAGAACCCCTAGTAATAGGCCATTATTTCCATTAAACCCGTCTTCCTCGCTCCGTAATTCATTTGGCTTCGCACCTACTTCCACTGCCAGATCAAGTACACTACCTTCTTCACGACGAGGATTTGCTCCGCCACAACATACACCTCCTCCAGGCGACAGGAGACCACGTCCCTTACGTTCTACTCGAAATCGAGACAATCGCGCATCACATTGGAATTCACGGGCTGCTCCTGCTCCTCCTCCTGCAGAAGATGAACTTGATTGGGAAGACGAGAGTGGGAGTAGTGATGATGAGCCAGTACGGAGAACAAATAAACGGGATGGAGAAGCTAAACCTGACGAGGGTCAAGAAGAGAGAGGTATTAATGGACGGAATTGGGATTCACGAGCAACTGACCTCTCCTATTTTTCTTAATCCTCGTCATCTAAGAGGACTTCTTACAAGGATCTCAAGGGCCTGCAGTTGATGGTTGTTTGTTGTGGGAAGTAATTGGTATTGCATGAGTTCTTTTAATGTTCAATATGGAGGCATCGCTTTTTGGGTTTGTATTAGCGTGTTTTTGTAGTTTGGAGGGAAATTGCCTTCGCGAAAATATGATAATGTATTGCATTCCTCGGGAATCAAGGTGAAAAGAAGAAAACATCCCATTTTAAAAAATTCTATCGAGCCATAATATCCTTACTATACATGAAAATTTGTTTCCGTGAATTGGTTTGAAAGAATGCGAAGATGCAACGTTATGCAAGATAATATGTACCAATAATCCCACAACTTGAACTCCCAAACACAAAGTATCAATAACCCCACTAAAACGGTCTCCACACGAGCTATTTATATTCTCCTCGAAAGCTCGTTTGGTGATAGCGTATAATGAATTCGCTCCTTCTTTGCAAGGAAGGTGGCAGACGGTAATGGCGGAGTCGGTAGCGTGTAATTCATCTCGCTCATTTCCTGTCTAACAGAAGACATACTAGTCCGTGAAGAAGCACTGGATGCAACACTTGTGCGTGGTGAACTATTCTTACTCCCCGTCTGACTTTGCATTGGAGGGGTAGTCATTGCTTTCGGCGGTGGAGTTGACATTGACATTGGAAATGGTGAGGATACTCTGACTCTCCCCGACGGAGAAGGGAAGTCGCTGGAGGCAAAAGTAAATGGTGGAAGTGATAGGGTTCGAATTAGAGAGGTTGGGAGTGAGGGCGAATACAGTGCTAGAATTGAGGTTGCAGGATAGGGTGATTTTGAGACTGAGAAGGAAGTTGATGGTGGTGAGGCTGTTGATGACGGATTTGAATCTGGTGACCAGGGTCTTGATAGATGGGGGACCAAATCTAATGGACTCGGTCTAGCTTTTCTGGGTTTCGACAAATGCATAGGAACTTTAGCGGTGTTCTGCTCTCGAACGGATGTTGTGGGAACTACAGGCATTGACATGGATCGAGGCAGCGAATATCTTTCCGGTATGCCTTGGGAAGGAGAAGCAGACCGTGGTCTTGCCGAATACGATTCATACCTCCGCAGTCGCTGTCGTTCAGCAAATCCCTCTGGATTCAACGACCGATGTAAATAAGGAGCAGGTGGCGATAAAAATGTTGAATTAGCATACTTCCGATTCCGTTGATTCTCCTTCTTGCTTTCCTGCAGAACTTCATATAACTCGTCTTCATCGATTTCTACTTCCTCGTCATCATCTTCCTCTGAAGCGTGATCATCCGCTTCGGAATCGGATTCTTCGGTGAGGACAACGGGTAGACGCGCCTGTGCTTCTAATGCTTGAAGGTGTGTTCTGCGGTCAAGGGGATGGGTGTGATGACGAGCATGGGGACGCTGTCGAGATGATGAGGAGGGGGAGGACGGTGTAGCCGCCGTTAACGCTGGAGCCGTAGTGGAAAGATTGGCATATAGCGAAGCCCATTGATCCATAGCCATGATGCAAGGGGAAAACCGAGAGTTAGGGAAGTGTCAGGGGTATTATGACATGAAAAGAAAGGTTTGTGCTCGAGACAGACTGGAGGCAGTTTGTCGCTTTCGGTACTGGTTGTTGGGGATGTATGTCATGCGTGACGAGGCATTCCGTCTGATTATGACTGCCTCGGTGCCCGGCTGTTCCTTGAGAAAGTATGGCTGTTGAGCTGTTAAAGCTTCGTTTCTGTGTACTTAAGGTAGAGGCAAAAAAGTTAAAAATAAATCAGTTGCATATGCCTGTAGATAATTAATTATTCTCTTGGTGGATGATGAAATTGTATCTCTCAAAACGGTCTGTGCTCTCGCTTTAGCTTTTGCTTTCGACGGTGCTGCATCTGCTACAGTTGCCAATTAAGATGCCTTCTGTGTAGTACCTCCCAATTTAAAGTTCAGGCAAGGTAGCGCCACATCCAATCACACTCTCAATTAGCGCACAACCCAAATATAGAACAGTATAAATATCTCACAGAAATAATGTAATTACGGCAAAGTCTCAAGGTCAGGGGTGAGGATGAGTGAGCCACAAGGAATTGGGTGTTATGCTTATTGTTGCCAAGAGCAAAGTGAAAGGACCCAAATTGCTCGCACGCACCGCTTACAGACTTCTTCTCGTAACATTTTACCTCATGTTGGTAGCGCAAGAAAGGACTCAAGGGAATAAGGCATGTACACTATTTATGTTCGTCCCCAAATGGCATCTGCGTGCCATCGAAGCGTAGCGCGCAAGACAAGGACTAGCCGGTGTCGAATTCCTATCTATCATGAATAAAGTATCCTACCTTCTCTAGCCATAGGGTGAAGAAAGTGAAAGCACAAACGTACTCTTCGCCCAATTCTTCAATTTCCCCGATTCGTTCCCGAATCGAGTTTCGAGGCCCTGGTATTTAGGTGGCGGCAGTAGGAATAATCTCTTTGAAAGTTGTAATGTCTCCTAGATGAGCTCCTGCGATTTGTTTCACTGCACTTGATGAACTTCGTCTCCGAACAAGGGCTCTTAATTCGCCTAAATACTCCGAAGCATTTATTTCCAATTGTGCGGAAATGCTGTCCTGACCAGGGTTCCGCAAAAAAGATCCCTCGCCGATTACGATCGATTCCCGACTGCAATCGAAATTCCGATTGTTCTAGTAGCCAACAAGCGGCCGATTGATCCAAAAAAGGGTCCACAATCGGCGGATCTTTGAAACTAGCAGCAATCGGCGAGGGATCCTATGTGATTGCTTCACGATTGGAGGATCCATTGATTGAGGGATCGGAAACACTCGATCGAAGCATGATGAATTTTGCAGGGAATCGAAAACAATCAATCGGCGAAGAGGGCCTTTTCAGTCGGAGAATCGGCGAATGCGGAACCCTG
>Ga0335073_10004413_pt1 | contig 19687 bp, 15 predicted proteins | sample Lox_Sample_22_FD_207093 | JGI IMG/M metagenome (GOLD analysis project Ga0335073, IMG submission 207093) | Soil microbial communities from Loxahatchee National Wildlife Refuge, Florida, United States - Lox_Sample_2.2 | ecosystem: Environmental > Terrestrial > Soil > Wetlands | place: USA...
CAAAATTCGGCGCGTATAGGCGTCCACGACAAAGACAGGATGATCTCCGGCGTAAAGAAGAATGGAGTCCGCAGTTTCCGGCCCAGCGCCATTCAAAGCCAGCAGTTGTTCGCGCAGGCGATTGGTGGGCGTGGCAAGCATTCTGGGCAATGAGCCGCCGTAGTTGCTGTCCAGGAAGGCGACGAATCTCTTCAGCTTCTTGGCCTTCTGACGAAAATATCCGGAAGGACGAATCAGCCGCTCAAGTTTCGACAGGCGGGCTCTTCGTATTCCGCTTACGGTAAGAAGGCGCTGCTCCCGGAGGTTCGCCAGAGCCTTTTCCACATTCGTCCACGCAGTGTTCTGGGTGAGGTAGGCGCCAACAATTACTTCAAAACGCGTCCGCGCCGGCCACCAGTGTTGGGGTCCCCAGGCCTGCCATAGGGTGCGGTAGTATGCCCGAATCTCGCCTTCTTTGTCGCTCGGCGGCAAATTGGATATCCCTTATTTCTCGAGTCTAGATGAGGCTGCGTTGCCTCTCCAAGCTGGATCGACTTTCTTACCGAAGTGCATGTACTGCGGGCGATGACACCGCTATCTCCCACGGAAAACAAGGATTTGGCGCGGAATTTGAACGCGGGCTCGCCACGACCGGCGTAGGCCGTCCAGTCCAAGTACCAAAGTTACTGGTGCTGTTACGCGCTTGCGGTGACAATTTGTGTCAACGCGAATGCGCTGCATTTCCTCTCCCAACACAGGCAGCTCTTTGCGCCAAGGCCTGCAAATTTGTCAGGCGTCGTTCCACCACGTGGATAGGAGACCGACGTATGTCTCAACGGCTGGGTGACCTTCTCGTTAAAGAGAAGATCATTACCCCAGAGCAGTTGGAACAAGCGACGAAAGTCCAGAAGGAATCAAGTTGCCGCCTCGGCTCTGCCCTGGTAAAGCTTGGCTTCCTCACGGACGAGGACGTCACCAATTTTCTCTCCCGGCAGTATGGCGTTCCGGCAATCAACCTTTCCTATTTCGAAATCGATCCAGCCGTCGTCAAGCTCATCCCGTTTGAGACCGCCAAGCGCTACCAGATTCTTCCATTAAGCCGCGTGGGCGCTTCTCTCACCATCGCCATGGTCGACCCGACCAATGTCTTCGCCATGGACGACATCAAGTTCATGACCGGCTTCAATATCGAGCCGGTGGTGGCGTCGGAAAGCTCGATTCTCGCCGGTATCGACAAAGCCTACGGCACGACCAAGGAAGAAGATCTCGAAACCGTCATGCAGTCGATGTCGGAGTTGAACGAGAACGACGTCGAACTCCAGGCGGAAGAGCAGGAGATCGGACTATCCGAACTGGAGAAGGCGGCCGACGAAGCGCCCGTGGTCAAGCTGGTGAATGTGGTGCTGGGCGACGCGGTGAAACGCGGGGCCAGCGACATTCATATCGAACCCTACGAAAAAGAGTTTCGCGTTCGCTTCCGCATAGACGGCGTGTTGCAGTCGATCATGTCGCCGCCGATGAAGCTGAAAGACGCCATAACGTCGCGCCTGAAGATTATGTCGAAGCTGGACATCAGCGAGAAGCGGTTGCCGCAGGACGGCCGCATCATGCTGAAGATGAACATCGGCGGACGAAAGAAGCAGCTCGACTTTCGCGTCAGCACACTGCCCACCCTGTGGGGAGAAAAGATCGTGTTGCGGCTGCTCGACAAAGAGAATCTGCGGCTCGATATGACCAAGCTCGGCTTCGAACCGGAGTCGCTGGTGAAGTTCGAGAAAGCGATTTTGAAGCCTTACGGCATGGTGCTGGTTACCGGACCGACGGGGTCGGGCAAAACTAACACGCTGTACTCATCCATCTCGCGCTTGAATCAGCCGGACACAAACATCATGACCGCAGAAGATCCGGTTGAGTTCCAGCTGGGCGGCGTAAATCAGGTGCAGATGAAAGAGCAGATCGGCTTGAACTTTGCCGCCGCTCTGCGCGCCTTCCTGCGGCAGGACCCGAACATCATTTTGGTCGGCGAGATTCGCGATTTTGAAACAGCGGAAATCGCCATTAAGGCAGCGCTTACCGGACACCTCGTGCTTTCCACGCTTCATACCAACGGCGCTCCGGAGACGATCACGCGATTGATGAACATGGGCATTGAGCCTTTCCTGGTTGCGACCTCGGTGCACCTGATCTGCGCACAGCGTCTGGTGCGACGTATCTGCAAGGAATGCACGGAGACCGTCGACGTTCCAGTGCAGACCCTGATCGAAGAGGGATTCACCCCCGAGGAAGCCAAAACCGTGAAGATCCAGAAGGGCAAAGGGTGCGGGACCTGCAACAACACGGGGTACAAGGGACGCGCCGGCCTCTATGAAGTCATGGAAGTCGACGATGAGATCAAGGAACTGGTTCTGGTGGGCGCCTCTGCGGTCGAACTGAAGAAGAAAGCGATTGAACGCGGGATGATCACGCTCCGGCGCAGTGGATTGATCAAAGTTGCAGCGGGTATGACCACGCTGGAAGAGGTGGCACGCGAAACGATTCATTAAGAGTCCTGAGCTGCGTCCTGAGTCGTGAGAAACATGAACGACCAATGGCCCGGGACCGAGGACTCAGGACTGAGAACTTACGAAAGGGAAATTTGCCATGGGCTTGTCCTTAAGCGATCTACTGAAACGAATGCTGGAGATGGGAGGCAGCGATTTGCACATTACCACCAACTCGCCTCCCCAAATCCGTGTCCACGGACACCTGACGCCGTTGGATCTGCCTCAGCTGACGCCGGCCGAGACCAAACAGCTCGCCTATAGCGTCATGACAGATTCCCAGAAGCATCGCTTCGAGGAAAGCCTCGAACTTGACTTCTCTTTCGGTTTGAAGGGTCTGGCGCGATTCCGCGCCAACGTCTTCAATCAGCGCGGGGCGACCGCGGCCGTCTTCCGTTTGATTCCCTTCGAGATCAAGTCATTCAATCAGCTCGGCCTGCCGGCCGTGGTAAGCAAGCTTTGCGAAAAGCCGCGTGGGCTGGTGCTGGTGACAGGACCGACCGGTTCGGGCAAATCGACGACTCTGGCGGCCATGATCGACAAGATCAACAGCGAGCGTCACGACCACATTCTGACGATTGAGGACCCGATCGAATTCGTCCACATGAATAAGAATTGCGTGGTCAACCAACGCGAGCTCCATGCCGACACCAAGAGTTTCTCTGACGCTCTGCGGGCCGCTCTCCGTGAAGATCCGGACGTAGTGCTGATCGGCGAAATGCGCGACCTGGAGACCATCGAGTCGGCCCTGCGCATCGCCGAAACCGGTCACTTGACCTTCGGTACCTTGCACACGAACTCGGCAACGTCCACCATCAACCGAATCATCGACGTGTTCCCGGCGCACCAGCAACCTCAGATTCGCGCCCAGCTGTCGCTGGTACTGGAAGGCATCATGTGCCAATCCCTTCTGCAGACGGTAAACGGCAAGGGACGCGCCATGATCATGGAAATCCTGGTGCCCAACGCTGCCATCCGCAACCTGGTGCGCGAAGACAAGATTCACCAGATTTACTCCGCCATGCAGGCAGGGCAGGAGAAGTTCGGCATGCAGACCTTCAACCAGGCGCTGGCCACGGCGTATTTCCAGAAACAAATTTCGCTGGAGGTCGCGCTGCAGCGCTCCAGCAATCAGGACGAACTGCAGGAGATGATCAACCGCGGGGCCAGCCTGTTGAACCGGCCCAACGCTGCAGGAGGCGCGATGGCCAAGGGAGCCGCGCCGGGAAAGCGGTAGAGACGAAGTGCAATCGAGGACACGCAGTAAGAATGCGCAAGCAGGAATGCAAAAGTGAGGCCAGTCGATGAGTTCTGCATTTTGACGTCTGGCTTCTGGATTGAACTGACGAGGAGACTCAAACCATGCCAGTTTTCACATTTTCCGGGAAAGACGCCTCTGGAGAAAAAGTCACCGGAGAGCGGGTGGCAGCCAACAAGCAGGTGCTGGCGCAGCAATTGCGGCGCGAGCGCATAACACCGGGCGCGATCCGGGAAAAAGGCAAGGAATTTGCCCTGCCCACGTTCGGCTCGGGCAAGGTAAAGGTCAAAGACATTGCCATCTTCTTCCGGCAGTTCTCGGTGATGATCGATGCCGGGTTGCCGCTGGTGCAGTGTCTGGAAATCCTGGCGGCCAATCAGGAAAACCAGGCGTTCATGAAGACGCTGACTGGCGTGCGCACCACAGTAGAAGGCGGAGCAACGCTGGCCAACGCCATGCGGCAATATCCCAATGTCTTCGACGACCTAACTACCAACATGATCGAGGCCGGCGAAACCGGCGGTATTCTCGACATCATTCTGCAGCGACTGGCGACCTATGTGGAGAAGGCCGTGCGCCTGAGATCAGCGGTGAAGTCCGCGTTGATCTATCCTATCGCGGTCGTGAGCATCGCCGTGTTGATCGTCGGCGCCCTGCTCAAATTCGTGGTGCCGATCTTCGCCAACCTGTTTGCCGGCTTGCAGGTGGCACTGCCTCTTCCCACCCGCATCGTCATGGGGCTCAGCGCATTCGTGCAGACCTTCTGGTGGCTCGTTTTTGTGGTGGGCGCTGCAATTGTGGTTGGCATCAAGCAGATTCGCAAACATCCCAGGGGACGCTATCTCTTCGACAAATTGCTGCTCAAGCTGCCGGTCGTGGGCGCGCTGCTCCGCAAAATCGCGGTCGGACGTTTCACCCGCACCCTGGGCACTCTGATCACGTCGGGCGTGCCGATCCTGGAAGGACTCGCCATCACCGCGCGCACATCGGGCAATGCGGTGTTGGAGGAAGCATTGATGAAAGTGCGCAAAGCGATCGAAGAAGGCCGTACCATCGTCGATCCCCTTAAGGAATGCGGCGTGTTTCCCAACATGGTGACGCAGATGATCGGCGTGGGTGAGGCCACCGGCGCCATGGATAACATGTTGCAGAAAATCGCCGACTTCTACGAAGAAGAAGTCGATGCCGCCACCAAAGACATGCTGGCCATGCTGGAGCCGATCATCATCGGGCTGCTTGGCGTGATGATTGGCGGCATCGTCATTTCTCTATACATGCCGTTGTTCGCCATGATTGCAAAATTGGCAGGCTAGAAAAACAAGGGTTTCAAAGTTTCGAAGGTTGCAAGGTTTTAAGAAATCCCAAATGAATTCAGCGCCGCCCGCGGCGAGACCTTGAGGCCTTGAAACTTTGCAAGATGAAAAGGTTGAAACTGGAACCCTGCGCACTCGGCAGGCACAAGATCGCGCGAATCGCATGCAACCCACCTTTGACGAGCGGAACTGGCTGGCCTGGCTGGTTAAGGTTCGAATCCTCATTCTGACCTGCCTGCTCGGAATCCAACTGATCGTCGCGGAAACCACCCCCACGAATGTTCCACTCCGTCTCTTCCTGGGTACGATTCTGGCGTGGTACGGAGCTTCCTTCTTCTATGTGGTCCTGTTGAACTACTGGCAGGAGCATCGACTGCAGGCGACTCTGCAAGTCTTGACGGACCTGGTGTTCGTCAGCCTGGTCGTGCATGAAACCGGCGGATGGGATAGTTCGCTGAACTTTCTTTATCCGCTGGTGATCATCGTGGCCAGCGTACTGTTGCCGCGCGCCCAGGCACGATTGGTCGCCGTTCTGGCCCTTATCCTCTACGGAACCGTTCTCGAACTGAACTACTACGGAGTGGTGCATTCCTACTGCACGACGCATCCGGGTCTCAAGGTGCTGCAGGCGGTGATCGCGGTGAACCTGTTCGCCTTTTTGGCCGTAGCCTACCTGGCCGGTTTGCTCGCCACGAAGCTTCGCCAGGCGCGTGTGGAATTGAAGGACGCCAGCGGGGCTCTGGAAAATCTGCAGGCCCTGCACGAAAACATCATTCAATCGATCAGCAGCGGACTCATTACCACCGGGCTGGACGGTCGGATTACGCTGGTCAACAACGCGGCCCTGAAAATGCTGGACCGCCCGGTGGGCCAGCTCCTTCAAACTCCGGTGCGCGATCTTTTTCTCGATGCCCTGCCTGTGTCTGAATCGGAACAGGCTCACGGCGAAGTTCGTTTTGATTCCCCTGGGAAATTTCGCAAAACCTTTCGCGTTCGGGTGGCCGCCTTAAGCGTCCCTGAGCGCGGAGTCTTCGGGTACGTATATGCTTTGGACGACCTCACCGAAATTCGCCGCCTGGAACGGGAAGTTCGCGTGCAGGATCGGCTGGCGGCCGTGGGTCGTCTGGCGGCTGCCATCGCCCATGAGATTCGCAATCCTCTCACCTCGATCGCCGGTTCGGTCAGCATGCTTTCCGGAAGCGAGGGAATGAGTGAAGAACACAGGCGGCTGCTGGAGATCGTCACCCGCGAATCGCAACGACTGAACGGCATTATTACGGACTTCCTTGCCTACTCCCGGGTGAAGCAATATCACTTCGAGCGAGCCGACCTGGTGCGTCTGCTGGAAGACACACTCACACTCGTGCAGCATCGCATGATCGCGGAAAGCACCGGCATCACGATCGAGCGGTGCTTCAACGTCCCGCACGCGTGGACCCTCGCGGATGGAGACAAGATCAAGCAGGTGTTCTGGAACTTTTGTGAGAACTCCATCCGGGCCATGAAGGGTGGAGGCACTCTCACTGTGTCCATCGAAGTTTGCGGCGACGACTGGCAGGTGAGCTTCGCAGATACGGGAAGCGGCATGACTCCTCAGCAGACGGAGAAAATCTTCGAACCGTTTCAATCGGGGTTCGAGGGAGGCACGGGCCTCGGGCTGGCTATTGTTTATCAGATCGTGCAGGCTCATGAGGGCAAGGTCTGGGCCCGCTCCCGGCAGGGACAGGGAACGACCTTCGTTTTGAAGCTTCGGCAATTTGGGGCGGAACGAGCCGTTTCCGCAACCGGATCTGCCGTTTCACCAGCGCTCGCCGTCGCGGCGGGAGGAGGGTCACGTGGCTAACATCCTCGTATGCGACGATGAGCGCTCCATCTGCGAAATGTTGGATATCGCCCTGCGGCGGGACAACCACCGCGTGGAGACCGTGCAGTCCGGTCAGGCAGCCAAGAACAAAATCGACGGCGCTTTGTATGACGTAATCATCACCGATATCAAGATGCCGAACATCGACGGCATCGAAGTTCTGCGCCACGCACATCGTGTTTCTCCGGATTCGCAGGTCATTCTCATCACCGCCGTCGACGACTACGAAGCCGCGGTCGAAGCCGTGAAAGCCGGAGGCGCCTCTGATTACATCCGTAAGAGTCCGGGACTGGTAGACGAAATCAAGCTGGCCATCAATCGTGTGCTGGAAAAGATGGTGCTGAGCAAGCAGAACTTTGCCCTGCGCCGCGATGCGGCCGCGCGCAACTCGCTCGACAACATCATCGGCTCCAGTCCCGCCATGGACAAGCTGAAGCAAACCCTGCGCACCGTTGCTTCCACTGCCAGCACGGTCCTGATTCACGGCGAAAGCGGCACCGGCAAGGAACTGGTGGCGCGGGCGGTGCACATCTGTTCGCCGCGCGCGACCGATCCCTTCGTTTCGGTGAATTGCGGCGCGTTTCCGGAGACTCTGCTGGAAAGCGAACTCTTTGGCTACGTCAAGGGGGCGTTCACCGGGGCCAACCAGAACAAGCGCGGCTTGTTCGAAGTAGCCGATGGAGGCACGATCTTTCTCGACGAAATCAGCGAGATGACGCTAGCCATGCAGGTGAAACTGCTGCGCGTGCTGCAGGAAAGGACGGTTCGTCCGGTCGGCGGAACCAGTGAGATCGCCATCGACGTGCGGGTGATTGCCGCGACCAACCGCGATCTCGACAAGGCTGTAGCCGAAAATCTGTTTCGCGAAGATCTTTACTACCGCCTGAGTGTAATTCCGATTCGTGTACCGCCCTTACGAGAACGCCGCGAGGATATTCCGCTTCTGGCCAATCACTTCCTCAAGAAATATGCGGCGGCCGCCGGACGCAGCATTCTGCGCGTCCACAAACATTCGCTCGAAGCCTTGTGCGGATACGATTGGCCGGGCAACGTCCGGCAACTCGAAAACACGATCGAGCGTGCGGTTGCTCTGGAGACCACGGACGAACTGCACGTAGAACTGCCCGCGGAACGCTCCAAAGCCCGCGCTGCCGCTGCCGCCGCAGGCGCTGCTGGCGGCGCTTCGGAAATACCTCCGGGCCAGGTTTTACCCCAGGGAGTCGGCATGGAGAACTATGTTGCCGGCATCGAACGAACCCTTCTGCAGAATGCTCTCGACCACAGCAGCGGTGTGCAGACCAAAGCCGCAGACCTGCTGGGAATCTCCTACCGTTCGTTCCGGCATTTGATGAAGAAGTATGAGCTGTAACTGATGACCGTTCGTTTCCAGCTCTATCTCTGCCACTACGCAGGATATTGAAGCCGTTTGCGTGGACAGCTCGCACCCGGTCGAATGAGCGTAATCGGGATTTTTCGTCAATCATGAGCGTGATATCGCTTAGCGGCTATGCTCTACGTCGCCACCACTCAGGCACGGTGAGAATTACCCAACTCACAACTGCGTAGATCAGGATAGAGGACAAGACCAGAGCCAGAATCTGAGCCCCCCATGGCTTGGCCGAAATCCATCTGCCAGTGACTCCGCAGGCGAGAGCAGGCCAACGGCCCAACGTTGCATTCCGGACAGTTTCTCTTGTCGTGGGTCAATCGAGAAATCCACCGCGAAGAGAACGACGTTCCAGCCGAGGGATATCGCGAATGCCAGCGCCAAACGATAAAGGCGGCTATGCCGCATGGGTCATTTGAGTCTGATCGAGATGTTGCAATAGTTACGGGCTAAAGGCGTTGTCAGTCCGGTTTCACACGAAGGAACCAGTCCAGCAAGAAGATCGCGATGAGGCACTCGATGTTGGCCAGAGGCCCCATAAAAAGCAGCGGCACCTTTTCCATTTGAGAAAGAAGCGGAAGCGTGATCACACTGAATATTACGAACAGCGCAGCAATAATCGACCAGAGACGCCAGTTCCTGCGGAAAGACCAGAAGGCTTTGTCTCACGATGGCGATCGCTTAAGGTCACCACAGCCATTCCCACCGCAAAGTAGAGGAGATTGTCTCGGAGCGGATGGGTCTGGATGCCGTGTGCCCCAATAGCTGGTACTCCTTTCTTCGTTCGATTCCCCAATCAGGGCCGAGATGCAAACACGCTGGCGTACAGACAGGTCGTCGCAATCCACACACCTGCCCAACCTGCCCCTTGCGGAAACAACCAAGAGATCAGCAACACGACAAACGCGAATGTGACCACAACCGCCAACGCGGAAAGGAAAAGTCACATCGTCGAGCCCCTAAACCCCAACACAGTAAGCCCGATTCTGTTTGTTGTCCATGGACTGACGAAATCAGGCGATAACGCTTATTGACGCTTCCCGCTTCGGCAAACAAGAGCCGGCGGCAGATGGTTAGCTCTTCTTCAGCTGCTGCTTCCATCCTAGAACGCGTGCCTTTGCGCCCGCGGCTTCAGCCTCCGCAATCATTCCTTTTTTCTGATAAAGCACCGAGAGGCTGGTCTGGGCGAGAACATCATCGGGATCGAGTTCCGCAATTTTCTGCGCGACCGCGATGGCCTCGTCATAACGCTGCAAGTCCTGCAACGCGCGAGCGAGGCCGTGCATCGCCTCGGTGAACGCCGGATCGGCTGCGATCGATTCCCGATAGGCGGCGACGGCCGCCTCCAGCTTCCCTTCCGCCATCAAGTCCAGTGCGGCGTAGTAGCGCTCTTCGGCGGTCAGGCGGGCGTTCGAGTCGGGCATGGAAGGGACTACGGCAGAGGAAGAATTTTAGCATGGGGTGCGGTTGAGCCGAGCGTCATCAGGCGTGCAGTGCTACTGGTTGAGTGCAAGCGAGATCCCTCGCGCCGCTGTTGAATCCCCGGCGCTTCGGGATGACGCCTAGAATCTGAGAGCGAAAGCCAGGTCGGCAGACGAATCCGGGACACAATCTGCAACCTCCCTCTTGTGCGTTATGATCAGCGGATGCGGCAATCGCTGCGCTTTGTGTGGAATGCGACCAAAGGACATCGCCTGGCTCCGTGGAAAAGTCCTTATCTGCTGTGGCGCATTGAGACTTACTGCGGCGTCAAGATGACACAGGTCGGTTTCGTCGAGTTCTGGGAATTCATATGGCGCGAGCGCAGCAATCTGTGGCGATTTCTCAAATGGACAGGGGAAATGGAGAGATACGTCCATCCCAAACCGAAGAACCCGTAGGGAAATCGGGAAGATTCATGAAGATGCCGTAAGGACGGTCTACGCGCCTTTTCCGGCCGCTGCGACCCCGCCCAGCGTGAGAAGAACTTCGCTGCCCTTGCCCGCGCCTACAAGTTGCGCGGCGGCTGCGCGATTGGCCGCAATCTCCAGAAATCCCATGCTGCCCCAGATGCCGAAAACCTCTCCCGGCGCGCCTTCCGCGTAGGCGGGACGGATTTCGGTAATCTCTTTGTTACCGACCACAATCTTGAACTGACCGGGATCGGGCTGGGAAAGCACCGGGGCATCCTGTGGCGTGATGTTGGTAAGGAGATTTCCAAAGCGATCGACCTTCAGCACAACGGCCCGGATGCGGTTCTGATCCGTCGCCTTGGGCTTGGGTGCGGCGAAGCGCACGTAGTCTTCCACTTCATCGCCAAACTTCAGAGTATCGACCTGCTTGGCCAGGTACGCGGCCACGGGAGAGAAGATATCGCGCGCGTGAAAAGTGTTGCTCACGGGTTGCAGGTAGTAGTGCTCCGAGGTGATGTGCCGGACGTGCATGCGCTCTTCGCGCCCGTATACCAGCGACAGAACACCATTGTCGGGCGCCACAAAGTGATATTTGTCGCTGGAGGCGATGATAGGCCGTCGAGCGGTTCCGACTCCGGGGTCCACCACCACCACGTGAACTGTTCCAGTTGGGTAATAGGAGTAGGCCTGCGAGATTGTTAACGCGCCGTCGAGCACGTCGAAGGGCTGAACCGAATGGCAGATATCAACGATCTCCGCCTCGGCCACGATGTCGAGAATGACGCCCTTCATCACGCCAACAAAGTGATCGTTCGTGCCAAAGTCGGTGGTGAGAGTAATGATTGGACGAGCCACAGTTCCTCGCTGCAGGAAAGGCAGAATTGTCCCCGTGACTTGAAGCTAAAGGTTGCCGAGGCATGCGTCAAGGCACCGAGGTAACGGCGAGTGGGCTACTTCGCCCTTTGTCTTCCCGAAGGAGATGGATCTGGGGCTTTTCGGCAAGAACCCAGATTCCTCGCTCAGCTCGGAATGACAAGGTAGCCCAGTACTAGACCAACGAGATATTCCATTTCAACGAGCGAGAATTTCTATTCAATGTGAATGTCGCCCGAGCCGGTGCGGACGATCAAGTCCGGGCCTCCACCGCGCACCTTGCCCCTGATCGCTTTCCGCTCTTCCTGTACACGTCCCTGGACTGTCATGGTTACGGGCGCGTCGACATCCAAAGTTCCCGAACTGGTCATAATGTCGGCGTTAAAGGCGGCGTTTGCAGGTAATCGGACGTGCACATTGCCCGAGCCGGTGTGGATTTCCCAGGTCCCGGTTTGCGTGCCTTCGGCGGTGATATCGCCGCTGCCCGCTTCGCCACGGAACGCACCCTGAATTCCGCGAACGGTCATATTGCCAGAGCCCGTTTGCAGGTCGATATCCCCGGAGCCGACCTCCTCCACCTGTACATCCCCGCTGCCGGTGCTGCCACGAAGCCGTCCGCCGATCTCATGCGCCTCAACATTTCCGGACCCCGTTTGCAGCTGAATATCTCCGGTAATCTGCCTGAGTTTCACGTCTCCGGAGCCACTCTGCAGGTCGGCGTTGCCGTTCGTGCCCTCTATCATCTGGTCGCCCGAGCCACTGCGCGTGTGCAGGCTGGTATCAGCCGGCACGGTGATCTCATAATCGATCGAAATATCATGGGCGTTCACGTAGTCGACGTGAATGCTGTTCCCTTCCTGCCGCAGGGGCGGATTCTGCTCGATCTGGCTGACGTCGGCGTGACGGTTCCCGAAGAGCCAATGGTCGCCCACATAAATCTTCCCGCGAACCACCACCGAACCGGCGGGCCCGGTGCGCACGGTGATATCGCCTGAATGGGTCAGCACCTCCAGATCGACCGGTCCGTTGACCGAAAAGGATTTCTCAAAGGTTCCTTGTGGCGTGGAAGCAATCGCCGCACTGGTGGAAATCGCAAACACCACCAAAGCGCACCAGAGGCGAATTGACAGCATTCGACATGAATTCATAACGGTCTCCGTAATCGAGAGGCAAGAAATCCAACGTCCACCCTTACTGCAGCACCACCTGGTCCCCTTCCTTTAAACCGCTCAGCACTTCGGTTTTGGCTCCATTTGAGATACCGATATTGATGGCCACCTTCTTCATGCCGTCCTTGGCCCTCGGGTCAGGAACATCGACAGAAGCCTTCTTGTCTTTGTCGTAGATGATGGCCCCTTCGGGAATCTGCAGTACGTTCTTGTGCTCGTCGAGAATGATCTCGGCGTTGGCGGTCATCTCGGCTTTGAGTTCGCCTCCGGGATTCTGAATCGAAACGCGTACCTCGAACGTGGTGACGTTGTCCTTTTCCACACCCATGGGGGAAATCTTGGTGACTTTGCCATAGAAAGTCTTGTCCTTGAACGACTCGACCTTGATTCGTGCCGGCTGGCCGAGATAGACCTTGCCAATATCGCTCTCATCCACCTTGCCCTTCACATACACTTCACTGGTATCGCCCAGGGTCATGACCAGGGTCGCCGACGAGCCCAGCACGAGAATGGAGCTGACAGCGTCGCCGACTTCAACATCGCGCGAGAGCACGATGCCGTCAATGGGGGAGATAATATCGGTGTAGCTGAGTTGCTCGTTCAGTTGTTCGAGATTCGCGCGGTCTTCGGCTACTTCAGCCTGGGCCTGGGCGATCTTTGCATTCAAGACCGCGACCTGGGCTTTTGCCACATTTTGCTTGTTCAACGCGGTCACGTAATTCCTGTCAGCATCGTCGAGAGCAGAAGCTGAAACTACGCCGTCCTTGGCCATGCCAACCGCGCGGTCGTAAGCGCGCTTTAGCAAGGGGACATCGGGACCTTCCGCGTCCACTTTGGCACGCTGATAATCGGCCTGCGCGCTCTTCAGGTTGGCTTCAGCCGCATCCAGCGCCGCGTGCGACTGCGACACCTGGGCTTCGATCTCCACCTTGTCAAGTTGCGCCAGCAACTGGCCTTTTTTTACGCGGTCCCCGTAATCGACGTAGAGCTTCTTCACGATGCCGCTGGCTTTGGACTTGATTTCAACTTTGGTGATCGGAGTCACTTTGCCCGTGGCTACCACGCTCTTGGCCAGGTCGCCCCGTTCTACCTTGGCCAGCTTCGAGGGATCAATCTTCGTTCCACCGCGGGTGGCGGCAAACACGCCGATGGCAATCAACAGAACCAGCCCGGCTCCAACCCCGCTCCAAATCCAAATTCTGCGACGTTTCTTCTTATGATTCCCGTTTCCGTTCACCACCGCCTCCTTGCATGATCGAACAACTATGACCCGATGGTCGGGAGCATTCGCTCTCACTTCTACTTTACGCAATCCAACTACTCTTTGTTCCCGGATTTCGAACCTGATTCTGAGACAAATTTCAGACTGGACCGGCGGCCTCTTAGACCTTCGACCACCTACACACTTAGACCGTCGTCCGGGACAATTGGTTAGCTTTGCGAACAGATTTTTGGGAATGCTCTTCCAGGAATGCTCTACCGGCTTCGGGTAGGGCGGTTCCATGTTTCTTCCGAGCGCCCCAGACTCTGCGGCGGGGTCCCCAAAACGGCTAACTGATCCGGCAACTGCCTTGGAATGTTAGAATTACGCATCCATGATGGCCTTTGTGCTGCTCCGGGTGCTGTTGATCTTCCTCCTGGTGGCGGCCAACGCGTTTTTTGCCGCGGCTGAGTTTGCTCTGGTGAGCGTGCGCGACACTCGCATTCAACAGCTCATCGAGGCTGGGCGCATCGGCGCTCGCATCGTCCAGCGGCTGCATCAGAATCTCGACGAAGTTGTCAATGGCGTGCAACTCGGCATCACCATGGTGAGCCTCACCCTGGGCTGGATCGGCGAGCCTATGGTCGCCCGCCTGGTGGAGAATCTTAAGTTCGTGCATCGCGTTCCTCACGCGGCCATTTACGCCCACGGCATCGCCATTGCCATTGCCTTCAGCTTCATCACCTATTTGCACGTCCTTCTCGGCGAGCTTGTCCCCAAGACCCTGGCCCTGCAGCGCTCCGAGCAGATCGCCCTGGCCGTGGCAGCGCCGATGGAAGCGTTCCTCACCGTGACTCGCCCTATTCTTTTCTTTATGCGGCGATCCGGCGGCATGGTATTGCGCCTGTTCGGTGCGCAGCCTGCCCGGCGCAGCGGCGCCGTCCACTCTCCGGATGAACTCAAGCTCATCGTGACCGCCAGCCGGCAGTTCGGGCAGATTCCGGAATTTCAAGAGGAGATGATCCACAACGCCATCGAGCTCGACAGCATCACCGTGCGGGAGGTCATGGTCGCCCGGCCGGATATCTTCTCTTTGCCCTCCGATCTCGCGCTGGACGACGCCCTGATTCGGGTGGTGGAAGGCCAGCACTCTCGAATTCCTGTCTACGACCCGCACCGGGGAGCGGAACATATCGTCGGCGTTCTCTATTACAAGGACTTGATGCGCTGGATGCGCCTGCGCCTGAGCAATCTGGGGCAAAGCAGCGCGATTCGCATCTCGCGTATGCAGATCGGCCAAATCATGCATGACGTGCTGGTGGTTCCCGAGACCAAGGTGCTGGCCGAACTGTTATCCGAATTCAAACAGCGCCGCCGCCATATGGCTGTGGTGGTCGATGAATTCGGCTCGACCGCCGGCGTAATCACGGTGGAAGATATACTCGAGCAGTTGGTCGGCAATATTGAGGACGAGTTCGATGTTTCGCCGAATGAGCCGGCGCTGGAGGATGAATCGGTTATGGTGCTGGAGGGCTCCGTCAACATCCGGGACCTGGAAACCGAGTATGGCATCACGCTGCCGCGCGACGCCGGTTTCGAGACTCTCGCCGGGTTCATGCTGGCGCGGCTGCAGAAGATTCCTCAGCTCAACGAATCCTTCGAGTACGACGGCCATCGCTATAAAGTCGAAGAGATGGAGGGCCACCGGATCGCGAAAGTGAAGATCGAGAAGATGCCGGGCACGGAAGAAAGGACCGAAGCGGCGCGGCAAAGTGGAGACTAGCAACCGGGTATCGCCAACTGAAACTTATCTTCCAACGCGTTCTCTACACGCTTCCGGTCATTTGGCTGGTCGTTTCTCTGGTATTTCTGCTCATTCACCTGGTTCCCGGAGACCCCATCGCGCAGATGCTCGGGGAAGGCGCACCGCCCGCCGACATTGCCACGACGCGCCACGCCTACGGTCTCGACGCCCCGCTCAGCGAACAATACATCCGCTATTGGAAGGGCGTGTTGCATGGCGATCTCGGCCTTTCTTTCCGCTACAACCAGTCGGTGACCCATCTGCTCATGCAGCGTTATCCCTACACCCTGCAATTGACGCTGGCCTCGCTGTTCATTGCTATCATTCTTTCCATTCCCGCGGGCGTGCGCTCGGCCCGGCGGCGAGATCGCTGGGATGACCGCGCGCTTTCCGTAGTCAGCCTCTTCGGCTTGTCGTTTCCTAACTTTGCGCTCGGTCCAATTCTCATTCTCATATTCGCCATCAAGCTGGGATGGCTGCCGGTCTCGGGCTCCGGCTCGCTGGCGCATCTCGTTCTGCCAGCGATCACCATGGGCAGCGCACTCGCGGCCATTCTCACCCGTATGGTGCGCACCTCGATGCTGGAGGAACTCAGCCAGGACTACATCCGCACAGCCCGCGCCAAGGGATTGCCGGAGCATACTGTGGTCTACCGTCACGCGCTTCGAAACGCTATGATCCCGATCCTGACCGTGTTGGGTCTTCAGTTTGGCGCGTTGTTGGCGGGCGCTATCGTCACGGAAAAAATCTTTTCCTGGCCGGGCATCGGCCGGCTTACGATCGACGCCATTTCCAATCGCGATTACTTTGTGGTGCAGGGCTGCATACTGGCGATCGGGCTGACGTACGTGGCCGTGAATTTTCTGACGGATGTGCTGTACTCGGTGGCGAACCCGAGGATCAGGCAGTGACTTGCGGAATTGACATGCAGAGCCTGGCGCCGCGCGAAGTCTGAGCCGCGGAAGCCAAGGCTGGTCGAGGCGAAGGGTTTGGCCGCTCCATGAAGCAAAGGCGGGGCCTTGGCCCCGCCTGATGCCTGTCAAAACTACGCCGCCTGCACTGCTTTCTTCATCCGTTCTTTCATTTCCTGCGGCGACACATCTTCCACGTGAGTGGCAATGCCCCAGAGATGTCCGAACGGATCCTGAATGAAGCCGTTGCGGTCTCCATAAAACTGGTCTTCCACCGGCTTCAGAAGCTTGGCGCCTTCGCTGACCGCCCGCTGCACGACGCGATCGACGTCGGGGATGTAGACGTACAGACTCACCGGGCTGGCACCGATGGTGGCCGCGCTGGTGTGTCCCTGGCCCATGCTGGGGTTTTCGTCGGCCAGCATGATATGCGAGTTGCCGATCTTGATCTCGGCGTGCCCCACTTTGCCGTCGGGGCCGGCCATCCGCACCACTTCGGTGGCGCCGAACACCTTCTTGTAGTACTCAATGGCCTGCGCAGCGCCTTTGACAATCAGGTATGGGGTAACCGAGTTGTAGTCCTTGGGAATGTACGAGACTTTGCTCATGATTTTCCTCCTTAGGAAAGTAGGCTAAGGGTGGAGGTTAGGGCGGGCACGCGGAGCGGGCACGCCCTCCGGCTTTCTCTTATGAAAACACAACCGAACTGCAAGCTCAAGGGCGGGCTTTCACGATTGTTACCCGCCTGCCCAGATTCGGAAGCCGGCCGCATGGAACGTTCTTTGCCATTCCCCTCATGCGCGGCTAAGATTGGTGGTTAGCTTCCTGTTCGATTCATGTCCAGCGCTGCGCTCCCTCTCGCTCGAGCCGCTCGCCACAATCCCTTGGCGACGATCGGCGTGGTGCTGGTGAGCGTTTTTGTGATCTTCGCCGTCTTCTCGCCCTGGATTGCACCGCAGAATCCCTTCGCAATCAATTTGCCCGTGCGCCTTGATCCGCCGTCGCGAGCTCATTGGTTCGGCACTGACGAGCTCGGCCGCGACATTCTTTCGCGCATCATCTATGGCGCACGGATTTCCATGCTGGTGGGCAGTTGTGTGGTGCTGGCTTCGCTGGCTCTCGGCCTCATCATCGGTTCCGTGGCCGGCTACTACGGCGGGGGCATCGACCGCCTCGTCAACGTCATTCTGATGAATGCGTTTCTTTCATTTCCTGGAATTCTTCTGGCTATCGCCTTCGTTGCCTTCCGTGGGCCCGGCATCTTCAATCTCGTGCTCGCGCTCTCGCTCGGCGGATGGGTGGGCTACGCGCGCCTGGTGCGCGGACAGGTGCTGGCGGCACGCGAACGCGAATTCGTAGAAGCGGCGCGAGCGCTGGGCGCGAGCGATCTGCGGATCATCGTGCGCCACATTGTGCCGAATATTATTCAGCCCGTGATCGTGCAGGCGGCGATCGGCATGGCGGGAGCCATTCTGGCCGAAGCGACCATGAGTTTTCTGGGTCTCGGCGTGCCGCCCCCGACGGCGAGTTGGGGAACCATGCTGAACGACGGGCGCGCGCATCTTTTCGACGCGCCTCACCTGGTGATCTTTCCGGCGCTGGCCGTGATGCTGGCCGTGCTGAGCTTCAATTTCATCGGCGACGCTTTAAGGGATTATCTCGATCCCAGATCTCGGATCGAAGCCGGACTTTAGCGTCAAATGCAAGTTGCTGAAAACACGCGGCATTCATTCCTTGACAAGCATTACAAATTGCAATATTGTTATTTCGATTTGAAATATATGACTGCCGGCGAAAAAATCCGCTATCTGCGCGAGGTGGAAGGTTCGCTGCGCGGCCTGGGCCGGCCGATGACTCAACTCGAGGTCGTGAATGCGATCCGGGAAGAAATGGAGCGCGGTGCACGCCCCGGCAAGGCAAACAAGGCAAAAACCATCAGCCAGTCCTACCTCTCGCAGATTGAGAACGGATCGCGGCCGCACATGACGCAGTCGTCCCGGGCGCTGCTGGCCAGGTTTTTCAAGGTGCACCCGGGATTTCTCGTGGATGACCCTGAGGGGTATCACGCCGAGCTGACCTCAGACCTGCGCACGACCGAGGGCCAGCTTGACGTGTGGTTGCTGCAGGGTTCGGAGCGCTTCGCCAACGATCCCGAGGTCAGCGAGGTTCTGATCAAGTGTGCGAGAGAAAAAGACACTCGCCGCTGCTTGTTGCTTTTGGGCGCCATTCTCGACACGCCCGGCCTGGCCGATCGCCTGTTGGAGGCCTTGCGGCCCGAACTCATGACGATCAGCGATAAGCGCCGGCCGGCGGCAACAGATGGGAGGCAGGTACGATGACGTTCGCCATGACATCTTTCGTTGCGTATTCCGTCACCTGGGCGGATTTCTATCTGATCTGTTTCGCGGTGGGATTCGGCTTCAGCTTTTTCTCATGGGTGTTCGGAGGCCGCCGCACCGGCCACTTGCATCTGCCACATTTCCATGCGCACACAGGGATGCATCTTCCATCCGGGCCGGTTGCCGGCGGACACGCGTCCGCGGCTACCATGCACGGGGCTGGTGGTCCGAAGACGGGTGGCGTCCAGGGCGCACGGGGCAGCGGAGTTTCGCCCTTCAACTTTGTCACTTTGACCGCGTTTCTTGCGTGGTTTGGAGGCACGGGATTCCTTCTGACGCGCTACTCGGGGCTGTGGGTGGGTTTCGCCCTGCTGGCGTCCGTGGTGAGCGGCCTTGTGGCCGGAGGAATTATTTTCTTCTTCCTCAGCAAGGTGCTGATGTCGGATGACGAAAATATGGACCCGGCCGACTACGAGATGGTGGGCGTTCTGGGGAAGATATCGAGTTCCATCCGCGCCGGCGGAACCGGCGAAATAGTTTATACGCAGATGGGCACCCGGCGCGTATGCGGCGCGCGCAGCGAGGATGGCGCAAGTATCGCGCGGGGAACCGAAGTCATGGTAACGCGCTACGAAAAAGGCATTGCCTACGTGCGGCTTTGGAGCGAGATGTCGGGCGAGGAAACGGAGCCTGATGCCACGAAACCTGCTAGCGAAGAGGAACACAAGCTATGAACCGCGCCTGGTATAAGACTCTGACGGCGCTGTTATGGCTTGCGCCGGCGGCGCTCGGGTTTCGTTATTGGCAGATCTGGGACCGGCTTCCGGCCCGCGTGGCCGGGCACTTTGACGCCGCCGGCCGTGCCAACGGATGGTTGACGCGCGAAGCTTCGCTTTACTACACCGTGGGTTTTCTAGCGTTTCTGGCCGCGATTTTTACGGTTGTGCTTTATGCGGTCGAGAGGAAATATCCGTTGGCGAAGCTTTCCTGGGCACTGCTGGCTTTCCTTCACCTGGAAATCTGGAGCGTCGCTTACGGGCTCAATTCCACGCTGAATTACACCCTCTACGGAACGCCAGTGGCGATCGTGCAGTTGCCGATTGTGACTGGGCTCGGTGTGCTGGCGATCGTGATAGTGGCGCTTTGGGAAAAACGCG
>Ga0335073_10004414_pt1 | contig 19679 bp, 21 predicted proteins | sample Lox_Sample_22_FD_207093 | JGI IMG/M metagenome (GOLD analysis project Ga0335073, IMG submission 207093) | Soil microbial communities from Loxahatchee National Wildlife Refuge, Florida, United States - Lox_Sample_2.2 | ecosystem: Environmental > Terrestrial > Soil > Wetlands | place: USA...
CCACACCAAGCGAGCGCGGCAGTGTCCGAAAGATTCTGGGTTGTTGGTTGGAAAGCACCACACGAGCTGGCCGTTTTCCACCACCTCGCCTCTTAGGGGTCCATCATGGTGCCTGACGCCATGCGACAAGCTCTAACACGAAAAATTCACGTCTATACCCGGTAGCGGGATCGATCGCGACACCTCGCCACTCAGTTCGAACTTGCGAGCGCCAACCGCCAAACCGGCGGGCGATCATGGCGCCTGTTCCCAGAAAACTGGCCGGCATCGAGACTCAGCCCGAGGCTACCCTCGCCGCGGCGGCCGGTGGTCAAACTTTGAATTTCAAATGGCTCGACGATTCCGTGGGCGTCAGCCAGTCCCGGCAGACGGACACACGATTCGAGGTGCAGGCGGTATTCGCCGGCCACGGCATCGCCGCGCCGGGAATTCAAATTCGACGATTTCAAGGGCCTCGATGTCAATGGCCAACTGCTGCTCGTCTTTACCAATGAGCCTCCATCCAACGACCCGAAATTCTTCGTTGGCCGCGCACTCACTTTCTACGGCCGCTATGTCTACGAGTGTGAAGACGCGCTGCGCCGCGGCGCCCGCGGCCCAATCATTCGCCACATCAACGAGACGGCCGAGTATGGAGATACAGCCCGCAGTTCCGGGGGACGGGCGAAGGATGTGGTGATCCCGGGCGCCACGGACGACGGTGTATCCGCTCGCGCGGCACGTCGCCGCACGGTTTGACTCTCGAAGTCGCCGGACGACCGGCCGGAGCATGGCGCCAATCACTATCACCATCCGTCGGACGAATTTCAGGAAGATTGGGATTTCCCGGCGCTTACGCAAGCCGCGGAGTATGGGTTTTGGCTGGCAAGGATATCGCCACTCAGGACAGGTTACCGGATGGCGTCGGAGCGCAGCTTTTTTTACAAACTCCAACTGCCAGAGGCGCTTGCGAACTCTGGCTCCGCGAAGGCGGGCGCCATCCAGAGGTTTTCACGCGGGGTCTGCGGTTGGAGACCGGCTTTGGCACCCTCCCACCCTTCCATGAGGGTGTGAAGGAGCCCGGCAACTTCCGCCAGAGGCTCATCTTTTTGACTCACATTGGCCTCCACTAGCCGGCGGTAAAGATAGCCGTACAAATGGGATAGCCGCAGGCTGAACTCTCCGCCCCGTTCGAAATCGAGCGACGTGTTCAGCTCCATCAGGATGTCGCAGGTCTTGCTGATCGAGCGGGCGCGCTCCAGAATTCGTTGTTCGGCCAAGTGGTGCCGCGCGTCGGCAACCGCTGTGATGGCCGCCTGGTACAACATGTGGACTAGTTCAACGGGGTCGGCCGACAGGATTCGTTCTTCCAGGTAAGTTTCATGCGCGTTGCGCCACATTCGATTCTCTCCACCGAACTTATCGGGCGCTAGGCGGTTTGCTTGAGGCCTTCCGCCAGTCGAAGAACGTATTCCGGCGGAATCTGGGAAACCACATCTCCGGTGGTCCGGTTCACCACTTTGACCACCCAGCGTTTCGTGCCCGGGTCCTTCTGAAACTCCAAACCGTTGTCGCTGCCGAACATTTCCGACTTGTTCAGCGCCTTCACCGCCTGCACCACCTGGCGATTCTGCGTGGCATTATCCGTACTGACAGGTGTGGCCGACGTGGGTAATCCCTGCGTAATCCGGCTCAGTGAATTGACGTCCATACCATGCTCCTCCGGCAGATTATCGGACCCTGGTGGGGATTTTTCCCGATAACTTCCCGTACCCTGCTTATCGACCCTCCGGCAGAAATCGTGAAGCGGCCGATCGATCACGCGGCACAAGAACTTTGGATCCGGCCGAAGAGTAAATAGGAGGAATGCGGTGGCGAAAACGGTCGCGGTGATCGGCATCGATCCTGGCGAGTTGGTGTGGGTACGCACCCTGCTATTGCTGATGCGGCACCCGGACTCACTCATCGCGGAAATGACTAAGCAGGCACTACTCTATCTGGAACGTAACGCGCATGACCAAGGGCGGACCTGCGTGACATCGACTGACACCACGGTCTGATTAGCGACTCTACTGCACTGGGGAGGGCAGGCCCGTGTTGGCGTAATAATACTGCCGCGCCTGCACTTTCACCGAACCCGCTGGCAGGCTGGTGATATCCACTTTAATCCGCCGTTTATCCTTAAATGCGGTAGCCGGATCGATATGCGGCACGTAGCGCAGAATGTACTGTGTGCTGATCTCGCCTTGTAGATCCATCACCGACTTGTTGATCGCCGCAGCGATGACCGCGGTATATCCGCCGGTTCCCACATGCAGGGCATAGTTGCCGTCGTCGGACGGGGTGGAGAGATAGCCCGAAACTGTGTTGCCATACGGGTCGAGCAGAGGATACTCCACGTGTCCGCCGGTCTCGCGCGCGATCCGTTCCAGGTTATCCGATTCGTCGGCGGCAGCTCCGAATGACAGGGTGCTGACGCCAAACACGGTCACCAGATTTTTCTGCGCCAGTTCGATCACCTGGTCGAGAGTGTAATCGCTGGCCGTGTCGTGGCCGTCACCGATGACGATAATGATGCGGCGCGGCTGGTATGGCTCCCCGGGCACCAGTTTACGGTCGGTGCAGGCCTTATAAATGGCATTGTAAAGAGCGGAACCGCCGCCCGGCTTCATACGATCCACCGCGTCGGTGAGCTTGTCGGGATCGGACGTGGTGTCCACTTTCACTTCGGCGGTGGTGCTGTACCCCACCAGATATCCGGTATAGTTCGGGTCGTATGGCATCAAACCCCAGATCATCTGTTTGATGGCGTCCTGGAACTTCTCCCATTGGCTGTGCATGCCGCTGCTGAGATCCACCAGAAAGCCGATCACGGTACGCTGCCGGATACCGGGCGAATCGTGATAGAAGTACGTAATCTTTTGCGGGAGGCCCTCGTCTTCGATGCGGAAATCAGTCTCCTTGAGATTGGAAAGATAGCGGCCCGTCTTATCGGTCACGGTTACGGGCACGATGATTTCCTGGGTTCCGCCCGTGAAGGACGGCACCGTGCCGGATTGAGTCTTGGCAGGCGGCGCGGTAGGGGGCGGCGGTGCCGCGGGAGGCTGCGTCCCCTTGGATTCCGTTTGTTGAGTCGCGGCGGGAATCGCAAGACAAAGCCCGCAAAGCAAAGTAGCCACCGGTAAGCGGTTCATGGTTAAAAACCTGCGTTGGGTCTATTTTACCCCGCGGGGCGGCTTATTTCACGGCCACGACGTCGATGGCAAATCCCGCGTCCATGGAGGGAAGGCCTTCGAACAGCATCAGCGAAGTAGCGGGAGGGCGGGCGGGGTCGAAGAAGTCGCCGCGCACCTTTTGGATCTGGCTGGCAAGCCCGGCAGCCAGGGGATAGAAATGGGCGAATGCCACATCATGAAGGGAAGCGCCGGACTGTTCGAGCGCCTTCCCAACCCGCTGGAACGCCAGGCGCGCATCCTTATCCTCGAAACCGAAGGAGACCTGAGTTCCCGTGAGCAGGGCTTTCAAGGATGTCACCAGAGCGACCTGGGACGCTCCGGGGACCGCCGGAAGTCCCATCGGATTCACCATCGCCAGCGGTTTGCCGGGGTCGTGCTGTAATCTTGCCACGGCTTCGCAGGCTGCCATGCCATGCACCGAAGCCCGTTCGGCCTGGACGTAATCGGCGGCGGCGTTCGGGTAAGCCTGGCCCACCAGCCTGCGAATGGCAGCGAGGTCGTCCAGTGAACTCAGAAAGCACGAGACGCGCACCACGCCGGCGGCTTCCGAACCGGCAGCCTTTAGCGCGATGCCGAGCGCGGCGAGCGATTGATCTGCCAGCGGCGCCACAGGTGCGGTAGGGTCTGCGGTCTCTTTGTTTTGCACGGAAATAAATGCCAGGCCTTGCGGATTGACCTCCTTACGGGATTCCGCGATGGCTTCGAACACCACCTGAGCTCCCTCGGGTAGTGCACCGGCTTGTATCAGACTGAGAACCGGCAAGGGCTGCTTGTGCTCGGTGAAGACCTCGCTCACGATGTCGCGGACGCGCCGGGCATCGCCCGAACCCGCCACAAAAGCGCGAATCTTCAGGATGGTCTCGCCTTTGGCTTCATGCGTGAGGGCGCCGATGGCGTCGCGCACCTGCCGGCTGAGCAATCCCTTGGATTCCAGCGGCGTGACATAAAAGGCCAGGCGGCGGGTGTCGCCTTCCACCACGGAAGGCAGTTCTTTGGGCAGCTGCAATACCTGGTTCTCTTCTTTTTTTTGCTTTTGCGCCAGGGCGGTGAGTGTCAGACCGCACGCCAGAACCGCCAGTCTCAGGCATTTCACACTCTCCCGGGCGCGCCCAGAGCGCATAGAATTAGGATTGTAGCAGAGCCCACATTCATGTCCGAAATCGGGAAAGAAAACGGCTTGCGGCCGGCCGCTAGCGACGTTCCGAAGCGTGCATACCGTCACCGCCGGCGGCCTTTTCTGATTCGACACTGGTGGTTGGTCCCGCTGGCGGCTTTTGTGGTCCTGGCTCCCTTGGTCTGGCACTGGCTGTTTGGTTCCCAGAACCGGGACGAAACCCTCGCCGGGTATGTCACCGACACGAACCGGATCGAAGCAGAGTACCGGACATTCACGGGAAAGCCGCTCGACCCCGCGGCGGAAGCGCAGTTCGACCGGGCCACCGAACTGATGCGCCAGGGAAATTACAGCAGCGCTTCCATCATTCTCGAGACGGCGGCAAAGCAGATTCCCGTCCCCGCGGTGTTCAACGACCTCGGAGTCCTGTACGGAAGGCTCAAAGACGGGCCTCACGCCTTGCGGGCCTTTCGCGACGCGCTGGCACGCGATCACGATTATGCCCCCGTCCGCGAAAACCTCAAAAAGATGAACCGCAACGAATCGGCCGACGCCAGTTCCACGGAACTGGAGCCCAACAACGACAATTCGCAAGCCAATGCCGTCTGGCTGGAAAAGCCGGTTCAGGCATCCATAAGCCCGTCGCTGGGAGATGTCGATTCCTTCTGGTTCATCACCCCGCGGCCGCCGCGCGACCGGGTATCGATATCGGTGGTCAATCAGTCGCCGACGTTGATCCCGCGGCTACGGATTTACGACGAGAACGAAAACCTGGTCACCGGCCTCAAGGAAGCGACCGGAGCGGGATCGTCCGTGCGTTTCGACTTCTCGCCGCCTCCCAATACCCTGTTCTATGTTCAGGTGGATGGAGTCTCCGGGAGCAGCGGGGCTTACGCTCTATCGGTGAGCGCGCTGCACGCGTACGATGTCTACGAGCCCAATGACACGATTCTTACCGCGGCGCGCATCGTCCCCGGGCAGAATGTCGACGCCAATATCATGGATACCGACGACACCGATTTTTATTCTTTTGTCAGCTCGGCCGGCGGCACCTTGAATATCGATGTGCTACCGCACAACAGCACATTGGAACTCGGTTTGGGAATGTTCGCTCCCGACCTGCACAGTGCCGGCTTCGCCCCCGACCCCAAATCGCCGGGAGACACGATTCACCAGCAGATGAAGGTGGAAGCCAACCAGAGATACTACCTGCAGATATTTTCCAAGCACGACACTACTGGGGCGTACTCGCTGATGGTGAAATAAAGTCGCCCGAACGACCCGGGTTGCGGCCGCCAGGGACGGTTGCCGGTTCAGTTCGCCGTCGGCGTTTTCTGAATGCTATCGATCACGATCACCGGCACCGAGGTTTTCCGCGGCTCCAGCTTGAGCCCGATCGATTCCACCGAGGTGAAAATGGAAACCTGGTCGCCGCCGAAATCGGGAATCCGGCTGGCATCGGCGCCGGACGCCCGGACCAGATTGCGGAGTTCGTCGACGGAGTATTCCAAGGTGAAATTGTAGCGGCCGGCGAGCCCCGTCTCATCCACCACGGGGCGATCGAGGAACTTCGCCAGCGAATCCACAACCAGAGCAAAGCTGACCTTGTGAGCCTCGAGTTTGTTCAGTCCATAGCTGATGGACGACCCGCCGCCGAGGTCGACGACCGTGCCACCCCGGCCCCCGCCCGTGACATTGACATCGACTTTTGAGTTATCCCCGCCGTCGGCGTCCGGCGGCACTTCCTTGATCTTCAGGCCGCCTTTTCCCACCACCAGGGCGTATGCCGGCAATTCCCGGGTTTCGCGGTGCATCACCATCTTGAACCGGTCTTCGAGCAGCGACGCCACCATGCCGCGCAGCGCTTTCTCGCCCTCGACTCCCTCGGGCCGCTTGCCGACGATGTCGAAATGCTCGGTGACCAGCCAGTCCGGGCCGATGATTTGGTAGTCCTTCACGTCGTACGCCATGTCCAGGTAGTTGATGAGCGTGAGGAAGTTGCATCGCACCATGGCGCCGTCAATGTGCACACCCACATTGAGATTCCCTTCCTGAACCGGGGGCGAGGGTTTCACCGAAGCTACTTCAAATTCGGAACGCGGCGCCGGCTGCTGGCAGAAAACGGCAGACGCCGCCAGGAGGGCAAAAGGCACTATCCTTAAGCTTTGCATCCTACGAGTCATTACGAGGTTCCCGCATAAAAGTTCCGAACGCATACTCTTCCACCACCCGGCCGCCGATAAAGTGTTCCTGAATAATGCGCTCTAGTACCGGCGGAGTCGCCGAATGGTACCACACGCCATCGGGATACACTACCGCAATCGGCCCCTGCTCGCAGATGCGCAGGCAATTAGCTTTAGTGCGGTTCACACGGTCGAGCAATCCCAGTTCTGCGAGCCGCCGTTTCAAATAGTCCCAAGCCTCCAGGCCAAGTTCCTTTTCACAGCACTTCGGCTTGGTCTGGTCGCAGCACAGGAAGATATGACGCTCATGGCCGGGCAATCCGAGCCCGGCCGCCAGTTGTACCAATCGCTCCACGTCCGCCATTTCAGTATTTCAGATAGACAGTCTTGTAGTCGCTATAAAACTCCATCGCCGCGGGTCCCTGCTCTTTGGGCCCGAAGCTGGAATCCTTGCTGCCTCCGAACGGAAGTTGATACTCCACGCCCGCGCTGGGCAGATTGACGGTCAGCAGTCCCGCCTCGGCACGGTAGATGTACTCGAATGTTCGCGAGAGATTGGTGGTCTGAATAGAAGACGAAAGTCCGAAGGGGATGTTGTTGGCGATACGCATGGCATCTTCAAAATCCTTGGCGCGCATGATGGCCAGCACCGGCCCGAAAATCTCCTCCTTGGCAATGGTGTGCGATTCTTCGACTCCCGCGAACACCGTGGGGGCGACGAAGTAGCCCTTGGCGAGCGCACCGTCGCTCAGCCGCGAACCGCCGCACACCGGTTCGCCATGTTCTTTGCGGGCGATGGCGATGTAGCGGAGCACCGTCTCCATCTGCGCCTGGTCCACGCACGGGCCGATCTCGATGCCGGTTTGCATTCCGTCGCCGACTTTCAACCTCCTGGTGCGCTCCACGACGGCCGCGACGAACCGATCGTAGATCGTCTCTTCCACGATGGCGCGGCTGGTAGCCGTGCATTTCTGGCCCGTGGAGAAGAACGCGGCATTGACGACGTTCTCCACGGCGCTGTTGAAATCGGCGTCGGCGAGCACGATCGTGGGATTCTTGCCGCCCATTTCAAGCTGGATGCGCAGTCGCCGCCTCGACGCCTCCCCGTGCAGCCATTGGCCGATCTCGCACGAACCGGTGAAGGAAACGGCTTTCAAGGGCGGCGCGGCGAGCATGGCTTCTCCCAATTCTCCGCCCGGCCCGGCCACGAAGTTGACCACGCCTTTCGGAATGCCCGCCTCATGAAGCGCTTCGACAATGCGCCAGGCGCTCAGCGGCGCCGCCGATGCCGGCTTCAGCACGACCGTATTGCCGCAGATCAGCGCGGGCGCCAGTTTCCATGCCGGAATGGCGCTCGGGAAATTCCACGGCGTGACGAGCCCGACCACCCCGATGGGTTTGCGAAGGGCGAACATGTGGACGCGATCGCGCTCCGAAGGCACCAGCATTCCCGGCATGCGCGAGCCTTCACCCGCGAAATAACGCAAAATGTTGATGGAGCGGCGAACTTCGCCCTTCGCTTCGGGAAAAGTTTTGCCTTCCTCGCGCGTCATATCGGCGGCCACGGAATCGAATTTGCGGTCGAGAATATCGGCCGCTTTGTAGAGAATATTTCCGCGCGCCGGTCCGGTCATAGACGACCACCCCGGCAAAGCGCCGGCCGCCGCCGCGGCGGCGTCGCGCATGTCCTGCGCACTGCCCTTGGTAAACGCGCCGATCAGTTCATCGGTGTTTGCGGGATTGCGATTTTCGAAAGTCTTCGTCCCGGAGACCCATTCGCCGTTGATGTAGTTCGCAAAGTTTTGACTCATAGAAGTTGATTTTAGGATTACATTTTTGCCCCTCGCCCGTCGCCTGTTCCCGTCTGAAAGTACGCGTCGTCGCGGGTTAAGCCGGACAGGGAAGCCACGATGTTATAGGGAAAAAGCTGCAATGCGGTGTTGTAGTTTTCGAGCGCCTCGTTATACCGCTGGCGCGCCATATTGACTTGATTCTCGGTGTTGGAGACATCGTCCGGCAGATGGGCGAGCGCCGCTCCGGGGCGGAGCCGCCGCTCATCCTGCAATACCACCGGCAAACGCGAGATGGCGTCGCTCAAGCGGTCGTAGGCAGCCATTTTTTCGCGCGGGGCGCGGCTCGCGGCGAGGAGCGCACGCGCCTCGGCGATCTTGCCGACGACGTCCTTGCTGCTCTCCGATAAGCCCTTCATGGGCGCGACCAGTCCAAAGATCAGGTCGGCCCGCGTTTGCATGGCGCTCTCGACACCGTTCCAGCGCGCATTGATTTCAGCGCGCCTCGCCAGCAGGCGGCCGCGCACATCGCTGTACTTGACCCCTGCCAACACCAGCAGGGCCGCGGCACCGACGGCGATGAGCGCGTATTTCAAGGCGGAATCAGCTTTCCAGGCGATCGACTGCGGCGATCACTACGGAGATGGCTTCCAGATATGGCCCCAACAGTGCCGTGGGATCCGCATCGCGCGTCTTCAATTTCCCTTCACGGACCGCCAGTAACGTTTCAAACGGCTGCGGATCGAAGCCGAACTGCTGGCTCGCCCGCGCGATCACTTCCCGCTTGGTTGCCGGCGCGCCGGCGGCATGAAGGATCAGGGCGTGGCGAAAGAGCACGCAAAAAGTCGAGACGGAATCGAGCAGCAGGCGCAGAAGCAGGCCGGAATCGGAAAGCATGCCGGATGCTTTCTGGCGCAAGCGCAGCACCTTGGCACGCAAATCGTGCTCTACCTGCGAGCGATAGTGGCGGTCATCCACCGCAAGATTGGAGATCAGGTCTTTGCCGGCGAGCAACTGGTGCTGCCTCTTCATGTCCTGGAATTCGATGACGAAACAATCTGTGGAAGCAGCCAGTTCCGCTTCACTGAGCAGCAGAGGAGACGGGCTCCCGCGTTCGCGCCACCAGCGGAAAACCGCTTCGCCGTCGCTTAATTCCCGCGGAGTGACGCGGCTCAAAACGCAGAGCACGTTGTAATCGGAGAATCCCTCCTGGCGGTCGGCGGCGGCCGCCGAACCGTAGAGCACCGCGGAGACAAGGCGATCCCCGTAAGCCTTCTGAAGTTTTTCAACGAGCTGTTGCACTACCGGATCCATAGATAGCCGTTACCAGTCGCTCGACACCCCGCCGGCGCCCGAATCGGCGCCGCCAAATCCGCCGAACCCGTCGCCGGAATCGAATCCCCCGAAACCGCCGCTGCCGCGCGCCCCATAACTCGATCTCCCATCGCGATTGCCGAGAAATATCCAGGGAAGAACGCCCCATGCGCCGGCGTTCGCGCGCGGTCCGGGCGCGCGCGAGATCAGCCAGACCAGCGCGAGCACACCAACCACCAGCATCCAGTTTAAGCGGTCCCAGATCGCGGGCAGATAGCGGCGATGAGGCAGACGGGTGGCGATATGCACGTGTTTGGCACGTCCGACCGCCATGCCGACGGTCGCGGCGGCCGCGATCAGCGCATCACCGGCATCGTCCCTCCGCAAGGCCGGACGCATTTCACTCAGGACATCGTCGTCCAGCGTCGCAGGCAGCATCGATCCGATCCCGCGACCCTCCTGGATATCGATTCGGTGTTCCGCGACGGACAGCAGAAGCAGGATGCCGTTGCCGTTTCCCCGGTCGCCTGTGCCCCAAGCGCGGAAGATGCTGCTGGACACGTCGTCCACGGGCTCCATCTCAAGCGAAGGGATAGTGACGAAGTCCATCCGGACGCCGGTGGCACGTTCGACGCCGGCGGCGTACGTTTCGATTTGATTTTTGCTGGCGGCGTCGATGACGTGGGCGAAGTCGCTGACGTAGCCTTCTGGTTTGGGATAGCGCGCTTTCCAGTCGACCGCCCAGCCGCAGGAGGCGCCCAGCGCGAGCGCGAGGCCCAGCCGCAACCACTTCTTCATGCTGAGCTTCCAGTTTACTATGAGCGCGCGATATGGATTCGCCCGTTAGGCGTCTGCTAAAATAGCGTTGTCACAAACGTTGGGACGTCGTCTAACGGTAAGACTGCAGACTCTGGATCTGCGTATCGGGGTTCGAATCCCTGCGTCCCAGCCACTTTCCTTTCAAACAGTTACAGGGCCAACATCACAACTATGCCAGTGGTGCCGGTTTGGTGTCCAATACGCACCAGGTGGCCTGGATAGGAGCCGCTTCGCACCACGCCCAACCCGGCCACACGCCAGTACCGGCCTTGTCCGTATCGCCGCCCCAGTCACCTTTCCCAATCCTTTCCAGGAACAACCCTTTACCATTACGCCGCGCTTGGCCGAAACGTGAGCTTCAGCGTGTGCGCGTTGACAGATTTGCCGCCGCCGCCGGCCACCACCTGGAGTTTGCCATCCGTGCTTCGTTCGACCTCGATGGACACGGTCGCCTCCGAGGCATTGAAATTACCCGCCACCGTTTTCTCGAGCTGCTTGATAGCGGACGCGATCTCGATAATGGCATCGGCTAGTTCCTCGCTCTCGTCCTTCCCCAATGCGATCTTGGCTTTCGGCGTAAGGGCAAGGATGAAGGTGTGTGCTTTGGACCACTCCTTCTCCGAAGAGACATCGATCGAGACGCCGAATTCCAGCTTGCCGCCTGCCTTCGCCGTCTTTTTCGTGGCTACTTTGAGGTGCAGTTCCGCTCGTTGCAGCTCGATGCCGAGTTTATCTTTCTTTGTTCGTCCCGCGACCATAGCCAGGGCCACTTCCATCCGGCTGACCAGATCGACCAGTTCGTCAGTTCCGCTCATTGTTTCTCCTCCGGCCGGAATTTGACCGCGCTTCCGTCATGGTGCGTAACCGATGCGCTTGCGATTGTCCTCCGCGTATTGCGCGGCCGCAAACGCGTTCGGGCGGTACTGCAAAATCCCTCCGCCCGCGAAGGCATCGCGCAATCCTGCCCAGGCTTTCTGGAGATTTGCGGCTACCGTCTGCCCGGACGCCCCTTTCACGAAGTCGACTACCGCGTTATTGACAATATCCCTGAAATAGTGGTGATTGGCCGTCTCGAAAGCAAAGACGTTATCGTATCCCACGTATTCGGCGGAAAACTGTTTGGCATAGGTCCGGCCCAGTTTCGCCAACGAATGGCAGCACCCGGCAAAAACTTTCCGTCCGGCAAGCACACCCATATTCGACCCGTTGACGAGCGGTACGGTTTTCCCACCGGAGCCCGCCGGCAGCGCCGTCAGCTCGTCAGCAAATCCGTGGCCGAAAAAGACCACGTAATCGGCGCTGGCAACCGCATCGGCCAAAGTGGTTCCCGCCCGGCAGAGCGCGCCTGCATCGAGAAGAATCGATGTGTGGTCCATCGTGGCCAACTCTGCCTGCAGGTCACTCGCCCACTGAAACGTATAGTGCGAGCCGGCATCGTAATTCGTCGCTATGATCAGAACCGACGACTTGCTCATAAGCGGTTGGCCTCGATCGCACGCACAATCATATCGATCGGCCTCTCCTTCGATCGTTCAGCCTGCTCCTCGAGAAACTGGAACAGCGCGGCGCGGAATTCTTCGTTCTCCACCACCTCGTAGTAATATTCCACCGGGGTGAAGCTTCGCCCCATGAAGATCAGGAACGGCCGGTCTTTTTGCGGATGGCTGAAGGCCCACTCCTGGAGCGCCCGCAAAACTTCCTGCTCTTCATCCCGAATCACCGGTCTTCCCTTCGTTTGGCTTCGCCGCTCCTCTTGAATTTGACGGGCTTCATCAGCACTACCTCTCGCGACGTAACCACCGCTTCGTTCATGCCTGCTGTAAGAGCGGGCTCGTTCGAGACCGGCGATTGGAGCGCGATCGGTTTCAGGCTCCCGAGGTTTGGAGAATCAACGCAGGTGGCGATTTTTCCCGTCTTCAGACGGAGGTTGCACTTGCCGTCCAATTGTCCGCCGCCGGGGTCCTTGGCAAAACCCGGTATCCTCGACCCGGTTTGGACCCACTCCAGTTCGTATTCGGCTTCCTCCCAGTCAAAGCGCGCTTGCGTGATCGCCATCTTACCGTCAAATGCATGAAATAGCCGCGCGAAGAGCGATCTCAATTGCGCCTTGCCGCGCGCCTCGTATCCTCGCACGCTGTCGGTATACCGCGCGTCTTCACCGAAGAACTCCAGGACCGATTCCAAATCGCGGCGCGACCAGCAGTCGGCCCAGCGCACATAATTGAAGGATCCGTACTTTTCCCCGAGCTCCATCCATCGTGTGTCGTAGCGGTTCCTATTGGCATTCTCGTCATGGCGTACCAGCTCTGCTGCAAGGTTTTGCGCTTCAGCCGCGATCCTGGGCCAGTCGAGTGCCATACCGGGACGAAGCAGGGCCTCAAATGCCTCAGTTAAGGCAAACCGGTTCTCGCTGGCTCCCTCTCCGCTCGCCAACGACATGGGATTCAGCTCGTGGGACGCGTTCGCCAGTTGCTGCAAGTCGCGGACCCTAATCAAGCGGTGGTCAATGGCGCAGACGAGGAGCCGCAAGAAGGACAACGACGGATCCTCCCGAAAAAGCATCAGAACGATTATAGTGCCGCGGAGGCGCTGCCGCGTGCCAGATCGCTGGGCGATTCCCGAAACCGGGCAACCCGGGTAGGGAACCGTGAATCTCCTAACCATGATCCCGGCGGCCTCCCCGTTTCCGGGAGGCAACTCGAAAATTGTTCCGCTATCGCTCCTCCCTGGCGGGCCGGCTTTCCAGATTTGTGCCGTACGCAAAAAGACCCAAAGACAAGCGACTGTACCGAATCAACCTTCCTTCTTTTTCCCCCTCCGATATGCTGGCAGGTGTGCGCTGCACGTTCGCCGCATCGCCCGCGCATGCAGACAGACGATGCTGACGGCCATCATCCCTTCCACCAACCGGGCCTCGGTTCTCCATGAGACGGTCGCCAGTCTCGCCCGGCAAGCGTGCCCGCCGGACGAGATTTTGTTGTCCGTGGTGGATCCTGGACGCGACGTGCTGACGGCCACTTTGAGCATCTCCGGGGTTCGCGTAATCGCCGGGCCGAAGGGTTCCACCTGCCAGCGGAACACCGCCATCGACAACCTCCGCGCCGATTGTACGCTAGTCAGCTTTTTCGACGACGATATCGAGCTTCAACCGGATTACCTGTTCCACTGCCGTTCGTATTTATCCCTGCATCCGGAAGTGGTCGGCGTGTCTGGCAATCCGCTCGCCGATGGGACCCTGACCGGTGAGATTGCGCGCGAAGAAGCCATGCGCCTCCTGCGCACGCCGGCGGGAGATCACGCGCCACCGCGGTCCTGCTTTGCGCTCTCCGGCTTCGATATGACCGTCCGCAAAACCGTTGCCGAGCAGGTCCGCTTTGATGAACGCCTGAGCCTCTACGCACTGTACGAAGATTTCGATTTCAGCGTCCGCTGCAAGCAATTCGGCTGTCTGATGATCGTTCCTCAATGCCTGCTGGTGCACCTCCGCACCGGGGCGTCGCGCATTTCGGCCGTGCGGTTGGGCTATGCCCAACTGGTCAATCCGCTGTATCTTTGGCAAAAAGGATCGCAAGCCTGGTATCCCTCGCTGCGCATCTGCGCCCGCTCTCTCACCGGCAATGTCCTGGGTTGTCTGATCGCGCGCCGGGGCATTCCGCGAGCGGAGCGTCGCCGCCGTCTCTGGGGTAACGCCCTCGGTCTGCGCGACGTCCTGCGCCGCGGCCCGCGCCCCGAATGCATCCGGCAGATCCAATAACGCCTGGCGCTAGCGAATCGCCGCATACAGCCGCGCGATATGGTCCGGCTCGGAAACGAAGATGAGTCTGTAGCGACTCAGATCCTTCGCGTATAAACCCCTCTCAGGAAACGCCTCGGCGCTACGCCCGTAAAAGAGCAGATATTCGACGCTCGTGTGCGTTCGCTCCTCGTATTGCGCCAGATGAAAGACCGGAGGAATGTGCTGAAGTTCATCCAGCGTGCCTAGCGAGAGGAAGGGATTCAACTCAGGCCGGAATTGCGTGGGGAAGTAGGCCGTCGCAGCCTCATAGTTGCGCAGATCGACAAACGGTTTGGGGGCGAACAGATCCACCGCATGTAACAGGGGATTCACGCGATGCCAGGTGTCCTGCATATCTAACGCCAGCACGGTCGAGCCGGAAGGGAGGTTGGGGCCGGCGGTCATGAACTCATCGATGTCGCGGTCCCATCGACGGTATTCCGGAACACGCCACAAAAACGGAAGCGCCGCCAGCAGGAAGACCGCCGCACCGCAGACTCGCAGCCATGCCGCCCGCCACGGCTGCGTCGAGAGCCATACCACCAGGAAAAGCCACGCGTAGAATGCCAGCCGGTGACGGATGAAGACTCCGCTCGCGGCGCTGGGCGCCAGCACGGAAGCCGCGGCGCAGCCGATCGCGACGGCCAGCCAGGCATCCGCCGGCTGGAATCGTAGCCAACGATTTTCCGCGCGCGAACGGCGCCGCAGCGCCATGGCGAACATCCCCAGCACCAGCAGGGCGAACGCACCGGTGAAGAAGAGGTCGGCATTGCTCAGCGACCGGAAAAACGAGAGCGCCGCCAGCGGGGTGGCGCGGCTCGCCAGCGTCTCCGGCAGCCGGTCGGAACGCACCGAACGGTACCCCGATCCAGCCACAAAAGCCAGCGTCAGCGCGAGCGGCGGCAGCAAGGTCATAAGCGGCATCCACGAACGTCCCCGCGGCCGCTCGAGCAAGTCGGCGGCGCTGAAGATGGCGATGGCGATCGCGAACACCATCCACGAGGCCATGTGCATTTCGTAGATCGCCAGTCCCCACAGCGTGAGAACCGCATACCAAACGACCGAGGGCCGCGCTTTTCCGCGAACATAATAGCGCAGCGCCAGAAGGGCCAGCGGGATGCTGAACATGAAGTTCCAGAAACCCGTCTGAAAGAAATTGCTCGCGGCAAATAGGAACGCAAACAGCGAAAACGGCCAATACTGCGGAGTAACCGCCTGGAGCAGCGACAGGAATGCCAGGGCGAACACAATCAGGTAAGTGGTGAGAAGCAGCGGCTCGATCAGATGAGCCGGAACCAGGCGAATCGCTCCCGCCAGCAGCACTTGAAACAGGAGGTTGCCCGCCGGGGTTGGCCGCACCACGTAATATTCCCGGTAAACCGGCTGGCTGGTCCGGTTCGCCATCACCGCCGCATTGTAGAGGTGCGAAGGGCCATCCTGCGAAGGGAAATGATGCAGCAGCCCGATCGGAGCCCACTCCAAAATCAACAGCACAATGAACGCAGCTTTCCATGCGGCGGTTGGTCTTTGCTCCACTAGAACAAACCTTAGAGTAAGACTCGCACGCGGGTCGGTGAACCGCCGCACCAAACCATAGGCCAGATCGTTCTTCCGTACGATAATCGACGGCTAACCGGATAAGCCCTTTCTTATACTCAAAGCGTTATTTATGGGCAAGTATTCTTCAGCCGCATGGCTAATAGCTTGCGTGTTAGTGATCGCACTTACTGCCATTCTGGTTTACCCGGTGCTCAATGGCGGCTTCAACGACGATTGGGCCTACGTGCGCATGGCCCAGCGCTACGCCGCGACCGGCCACATTACGTACGATGGCTGGACCCAGCCGATGGGTGTGCCGCTCACGATTCTGGGCGGCGCGGTGATCCGGCTGTTCGGGTTTTCCTATCTGGCGCTGCGCCTGGCCGTCCTGCCATTCTGGATCGGCAGCGCGGTACTGGTTTGGATGCTCGGCCGGCGGATCGGGCTCACGCCGGCGCTAGCTTCGCTGGTGAGCTTGAGCGCTGCGCTTTCGCCCACGGCAGTGCCCTTGGGAGTTTCGTTTTCCACCGATATGCCGGCAACCATGTTGACGCTGCTGGCAGCCTGGTGCGCGCTGCGCGGCGCGCAATCGGAGCACGCCAACCGTTCCCTGGGTTGGCTGGGCGCGGCTGCCGCGGCGGGAATCCTGGCGGGAATGAACCGCGAAATCTTTTGGGCGGCGGCACCCGGCATGATCGCCGCGGTGGCGTGCCTGCGCTGGCGCGACGGCAATTTCCGCGCCGGCGCCCTGGCGATCCTCGCCGCGGCGGTCGCGATGTCCGCGGTGGCGCTGAAGTGGCACACGGCGCAGCCGGGAATTCGCCCCAATACCCTCGAACTGGTAAACGCGCACGGCTGGGGAATTCCCAAAAAACTTGCCCAGGAGACCATACAGATCGGCCGTACCGCGCTCCTGCTGATGCTCCCGGTGCTGGTGCTGTTTCTCGCGGGCGCCGCGGCGCTGCGGCGGAACGTGCTGCTGGGCGCGGGCGCGTTCACCGCGCTCTGTGGCGCCCTGGCCCTCTATCGCCCTCACCTCATGGAAGCTCCCTGGCTGGGAAATCTGTTCACCGCCTTCGGTCCACTCTACCCGAGCGAAGATACGTGGGGATCGAAGCCGATGGTAATTCCCCCGGCAGTCCAGATTCTGCTCGGCCTCCTGGTGTGTGCCAGCGCCGCGGCAGCCGCGGGATTCCTCGGCCAATATCTCTACGATCGCCGCCACTCCATTCGTGGGGCGCTAGCCGCCGGTTGGCACCGCCGCAGCCCAATTCTCGTTCTCGCGCTGGCTTGTCTGCCGTTCCTCCTCGCCTATGCGGGAGTTCTCGTGGTGAGAAGCCTCACGTTTTCGAACTTCGACCGTTATGTGGCGGCGGTGATCGCCTTTCCCGCCTTGCTGGCTGCCTGGTTCTGGCAGAAATCGTCCATCCGTATTCCCGCCACGGCCGGATGGGTGGTGGCGGCGCTGTTTGCCGCATTCGGCGCTGCCACCACCCACGATCTCTTCGCCACTGACCGCGCCCGCCTCGCCGCGGCCAATTGGGTCACCGGCCAGGACATCCCGCGCCGCTGCCTGACCGCCGGATACGAATACGACGGCGACACGCAACTATTGGCGCAGGGAACGCTGATCGACGACCCGAGTCCCGCCCTCAAATCGCGGCCCATCGGTTTCTGGTTCTTCGAATGGACGCCGGCGATCGATCCGTGCCAGTACGTGGTTTTATCCCGCGATCCCAAATTGGGTCCGGTCGAGTCGCAAATCAGCTATACGGCGTGGCTCCCTCCACACCGTCGCAATGTACTCGTGCAGCGCGGACCGCAGGCATGTCCCGCGAGCTGCCAGCGGGATTCCCGTAGGGCGAGCGTCATTCCATGACTTCCGAGTGGAACGACACGGCCGAATCGCCGTCAACCCCGCTGCTCCAGAGATGGGACGGCATCGCCCGGCGCTATTTCGGCGGGATTGCCTTCTCATTGACGGCATTCGTATTCCTGGTGGAATGGGTTCCGATTCTCTTTGGCGGTCTTTGGCTCGACGAGAGCTTCACCTGGTGGCAGGCGCACCGCGGTTGGCATAACGCATGGGCGGCGGCATCGGCTTCGCCCGGTACTTCACCGCTGTTCGCGGCCCTCTGCTCCTGGTTTTACTTCGGACCGGGAAAGCACATGGAACTCTGGCTGCGGATTCCGGCTTTTCTGGCCATGTTGACCGCGGCATTTCTGGTCTTCCGCCTGGCGGACGCATGGTTCGGACGAAATGCGGCATGGCTCGCGCTGGTCATGTTCGTGAGCGACAAGGATATTATCAGCCGCGCCACGGAGGCACGTCCGTACGGACTGGCGCTGGCCGCCTGCCTCGGCCTGATGTATGGCCTGCACATCTGGCTCTCCGAAAAGCGAGTCTGGGCCTGGCTGTTGTTCGTCGCCAGCGCCATCCTGATTCCGTACTGGCACTTTCTGTTCGCCGCTTTCTTCGTGGTGCCCGCGGCCTACCTCGCGGTATGGCGGTTCAGCGGGCACAAGCTGCCGTGGCTGGCGCTTGGCGGCTCGGCCATTCTGATCGCGGCTGCGTGGCTGCCTCTGCGCGGACAATTCCTCGCGCTGCAGTCCGCCGGCCACGCGCTGTCGTTCGCCGACATGCCGAATATCGACACGTTTATCGGAATTCTTCTGCCGCCGCGCTTCGTGATCAGCGCGTTCCTCGCTGTGCTCACGGTGCAATTGATCCTGGGCGATCAGCTCGCCTCCCCGCTTCGGCGCTGGCGCTACCTGTCTCTCGCGGCCGCCTTCTGGATGTTCAGCGGTCCCGTGGAGTTGTTCGCGGCGTCGGAGCTGCGCGGCTACGGAATGCTCGTCGAACGCTACGTCATCTATATCGTCGCGGGAATGGTCCTGCTCGCCGCGAGCTATTTCGCCCGCGCGCGGCTTTACACCTCGCAGGCCGCCGTCCTCGGGATCTTCGCCGGCTTTTCGATTCTCGCCGCCGCCAGCCATCACTGGCGCGGACCTTCGCTGGGTAGCTGGAGGGAACCGGCGCACGAGATCTCGCGCATCGATCCACCGGGCAACGTTCCCGTCGTCGTCGCCAGCGGATTCGTGGAGTCGAACTCTCTCGATTGGCAGGACTCCACCGGCGCCAACAGCTACCTCTACGCGCCGCTCCAAATCTATCCCATCTCCAATCGCTGGTATCCGCTGCCTTACAAACTGGACGCCGCCGCGAAAGCCCAGACGGACCGGCTGCTCGACGGCGCGCTCAACGGCCGCGCGCGCATCTTTTTTCTGGCTTCGATGCCTACCGATTTGACGCAATGGGTCACGGAGCACATGGAAGACCGGCACTACACGGCGCACTGGGTCAGTCCCGATTCCATTGTTTTGATTGAATTTGACAGAAATTAGCCGTTTCGTACTAGACCGAAATACTAAAACCCACCGCAGTACCCCGGTGGCACATCTGGCACTGGCCCCAAATACCCTTCCCATTGGATAACAGGTATGTAAGGACGTGATAACCAAAATGAACTACCGGCACTTATCCCTGCACTGCCAATGTGGCGAAGTCCCCGATCATATCGCCGAGGTCGGCTTCACCGACGATCACAGCCTGGTCATTCACTGGTGGTGCACCAATTGTCAAAAGGTGGTTTACGTCACCAAGCCGTTGACCGATTGCTGGCGCGAATGCCCCAGCGCGAATTATTCCCTCGATCGCGTCCTTCCGGCCCTGAAGAATACTTTCGAGGAAGAGGACGCCGACTTCCTCCGCAGTATCGGCGTGCAGGCGTAGCGATCACGGCGCGGCCAGCATCGCCTTCCAGGACTCCTCGTCCTGGCCGGCGCTGACCAGTTTGCCGGCGCGAACCAGCGGCAGCCGCAGCAGCAATGGCTCCCGCCCGATGCGCTCCATGAGTTCCGCCTCGGAGA
>Ga0335073_10004416_pt1 | contig 19676 bp, 22 predicted proteins | sample Lox_Sample_22_FD_207093 | JGI IMG/M metagenome (GOLD analysis project Ga0335073, IMG submission 207093) | Soil microbial communities from Loxahatchee National Wildlife Refuge, Florida, United States - Lox_Sample_2.2 | ecosystem: Environmental > Terrestrial > Soil > Wetlands | place: USA...
CATCATGATCAATCAATGGGCATTACATTACAATGAAGATTACAGGGATCCGTGGAAGGTACACCTGGCGTTTTCCATTTCTAAAGACAGTACGATCCCGAACGGTACGTTAACGACCATCTTTCGACGGGAGATAGTGCGGCTCAGCCGGATGTCTCCAAACGCGATCATTTCAGCTTTGGCGGCGGCCGACGCATCTGTCCAGGACTGCACGTCGCGGAACGTAGCATCTTTTTGAATCTAGCACGATTGCTGTGGGGATTCCATCTTGATCTCGCCAAGGACGAAAACGGCAATGTCATTCCGATTGACTTTTCCACCGACGGATTGGTCCCAGGTGCTCTGTCGAATGTCAAACCGTTCAAATGCTGTAATATTCCTCTGGTATATTGTCTAATTGAAGCGATCACTGTACGCAGTCCGAAACACGAGCGGATCTTGCGTGAGGAATGGGCTGCAGCTGAGAAGGTTGGAGTCGATTGGTCTCACATTCAGTGGGACAAAGTTTAAGAGAGACTTAAAGCTTTGCTACTTTTATATTTATCCCGTTCATCCCATTCGATCTCCGAGATTCTCGTCAAATTGTGGCCAATCTGAAATCAGTTTCAAATCACGCGTCCTGTTGATTGCATCGGCTTTATTCCGTTTAGAAGGAACCTTTGAAGAAGACCGTAGGTCTCATATCGTTTATTTGTAACCCTCCGAGTTATGACTTGAGGCTCTGCGAACCACTGAATCGCCCACGTGCTGTGCTCGGCCGCAAATCTTACCCGTAATTGGACCTGATTGCGCATGACGGGGTAACGGCAATCGACACTTGCGGGAAATTTCAAATTTCCGACTGAACGGACAGTGTCCACGTGTATTGATGATGTCGATGAACCTGCAGTTTAAATGCCCGCTCACCTGCAGCAATTGCTGCACATCCTTTCGTCATGTTCTTTGCATTGGCTCTTCTTTCCGCTCTCCCCAGCGCGTTCGCTTGGAACGTCACAGCAATTGACACCCTCTACCTCTCGAACACAAGTCTTCAGTTGTCCTTCGTTGCCAATGGCACGGGGACTAACGGCGGAATCTACCAAGCGCCGGTCGGTCCCTCACAAACATGTGCAGCATACGGTACCTATGATTACTGCGACATGCCCCATCCCCGCAGTACGGAATACGAACTCCCTCCGATGATCAGTTCCGGACAAGTCGAGGGTCAATTGGTCTTTCTCGAATACGTTCAGCGCCACCACAAAAGGACGGCCTACAATATCCTCCCCGGTGGTGAGAATCAAATATACGATTGCAGCAATGTCGAAATCTTTGAAATGGCGGCTACGGAAGGCAGCGTCCCCGGTGCGGTTTATGCGAACACGTACAGCTCTCCTACAAATCCATTCCTGGTCAATTACGTCAACGGAACATGTATATACCCGCAAATCACCAGAGGCGGGATCTTGGATGCAGTTCAACATGGAAAGGATCTGTGGTCTGTCTACGGCGATATGCTCCACTTTTTACCCAGCCAACCGGACAATACAACCTTCTTCCGCACGTCGTCGTCCGAATTGACCGAAGCCACATCCGGCGGCGTTCTTCGCGGCATGTTTCCCGACTACAACGAACCCATACCGATCCATCAACAGGTCATGGACACTATCAATGAGGGATACCCCTGCAACGCAATCAGTCAAATTCAGTCATCGTACATGCAAACTCCTGAATGGATTGCCCATTTGCAAGCTGCAGCGCCGCTTCTTTCCATCTTGAATCCCATGCTGGGAACTACCAACAACAGTGCCTGGACCTCAACGTGCCGACCCCTTGTGCTCTTTTGAGGATAGGTTTGATCATTTTAACGACAACTTTCAAGCTCGTCAATGCAACGGATACGACCTTCCCTGCAATTTACACAACACCTCCGACTGCGTCTCCCAGTCGGAAGCAAACGAAGTCTATCGTGTACGCACATCTCAGATGTTTTCTGATCTGTTAGCTTGGTGACTGGGAATGGGACTTTTACTGGGTGGCACAGCCCAACAAGACGTTATATATCACAACCGTAGAGGGTCTGTTTATTGGCGAGATTTTGGCCCATTTCGAAGCAGCGACGAGTGGCACGCTGGGTCTCAAATTGTCCCACACGTTTGCTCATGACGGCGATTTGGGCCCTGTGTTGGGTGCGCTCGGAATTCAGTCTCTTCGTTGGCCGGCAATGGGGAGCAATCTTGCCATGGAGCTTTGGCAGGTTTCGGGGGGGAGTGAGGAGTACTTTGTTCGGGTGCTATACTGCGGGGCGCCGCTTCGTACAACCGCGGGGGATCTCAGTTGGATCCCGTACAGCCAATTCAAGAGCACACTATCGGCATACGTTCCGGAGGATATCGTTGCGCTGTGTAATGCATGATATTTACGCGCGGATAATAACGAATACACCTATAGCTAATGGACGTCTTCATTATCCTCTAAAAACCGGAAGTTCTTGATTCCAGAAATTGCGACAAATCCTAGCGCAATTTTGTGGCGTCCGTTCTTATTGGGCAAATTATTTCAACCAAACTTGGCGGCAGGTTCTGCGCCACGTGCGGAGGTTTTTCAAAGTCGGATGGGTGTGTGGGGTCACTTAATTTCGGTCAATGCGTCGAGCATTCAATGCCATTTTCCAATGGCTGCGGTATAATCTCTTCCTTCAAGGCGTGTTGATTCTAGATGTTCGTGCTCGACGCAGCCGCTGGTCTCCATCTTTACGACCTTCTTCAAGCTCCCCGCTTTACCATACCTCGCCCTCGGCGCTCTCGCCGCCAGTCGTCATTTCCTTTCTCCTTTCGACTCCCTGGCCAATTTGTTGACACCTTGCATCGCGTGGGCGGTCATTTTCATAGTTTCTGCTGTAATCGTTCCGTTTCAAGTTTGGAGTCAAAAAGTCAGCTCGTCCGCATTTCGATGGATTGATAGAGAGGAGGCTACGATTGTCATCTGCCTCTTCCTTGCCCAGATATATTCCGCAGCCAACGGAGCAGGGAAGTGGCCCCTCGTATATTCGAGAACATGTATGGAGCTTACTGTAGACGGTTTTGCCAGCGACGGTAATGCTCCAGAGAATACTCTCGACAGATGCAGCGGTCCAGCGCGAGTTTGGTTTGGTGATGCTGTCAACAGGCATCTCCACTCACATAGCGTTTCTCATCTATCGTCCATCGCTTATCAGCCTACTTCTCGGTATGTGTCAGGCACTGTTCCTTGCCAAAGGCCTTTTGTCTTGCACTCTGGAATCGTTCTACGAACTCGTCGAGGCCAAGCCGTCAACACTCGTTGCGTACACTTTTCCGCACTCTAATGTCCTCGTACGAATACGGACGATATCCTTTTAGCTGGCGGTGAGCCTCGCGTTTGCTACACTCCTCGCGGATTATCACGGATCACCGACAATGTGGTGGAAAAGGGTGGCTGCGGTCATAGCAATAGAATGCGCAAGTTGGTCAATCATAATGTTTTTGGTGAAGCCTCTCTAGCGATACTCTAACAAAAGGTTTTGAAACAACACCAAGACGCACTCTTTGTCGCGTTAACCCTGGCCATTTCCTCCTTGATCTATGAAAGCTATGAGCTCCGATCCCGCTACACCGTGGCAGAGCCTATTCTTTCGTCACTCCTCCTTCTATCATGTATCTTCAAACCGTCCTCCGTGCGAGGAGTCCTTAACACGAGATCTTTCACTGTCCTATTCGTTTTCACACTGTTAGCTATTGCACTATTCGGCCATCATGCTCGGACAATTACGATATCTCCACTTCCACCGTTGACGATTCGAAACCACCCAATCGAAGATCTCATTCGAGTCGCGCGAAACGAATTCAAAGGGACGGTGGCAAGACAATCGAAGACTCTGGCAGATGCCGTTGAGACCTACAGAAAGAGGACGGGGATGCACCCACCTCCAAAATTCGATGCGTGGTTCTCATTTGCTCAAAAGAACAATGTACAAATCATCGACGAGTACGATACGATTCAGCAGCTACTTCACCCTTTTTGGGGACTACCTCCCAACGTCATTCGTCAGAGCGTCCGCGATGCGTTCGGGGCCGAAAATAACTACCTTATGGCCGTTCAAATACGCAACGGGGAGGTTAGACATCGTAGTCATGACGAGTGGAGTCTAACCGCTGTTGTCGAAATGATGCGGAAATTCGTACATCATCTGCCTGACATGGACCTTCTCTTCAATGTGCACGACGAACCTTCCGTTGTAATCCCGAACGATCTGATTAATCATCTGCTTTCCACTGCCGGACGAATACAACACGATCCCCCTCATAACACCTTCTCAAGCCGAGCTACCGATCTGGTTGACGAAATCCCAGGTCATTACGGGACGAATGTTCTCCGAATCGGCCGACAAACGGTATGGCAACAGCTCATAGCTTCCTGCCCCGTGAACGCGCCTGCACGAAGAGGAGGAGCGGATTTCACTGAACCATACGCACGTGATCCCTTAGGATTCATATACAACACCACGGCGTTCTCGGATGTCTGCAATCAACCCTCCCTTCAATATCATCACGGTTTTTTCGACCGTCCGAATTCGATGCAGTACATTTCGACACCGGTTCCGATATTTTCTCCTGGCAAAGTCAGCACTTTTGGGGACATCCTCTTTCCCAGCCCCTGGTATTACGACGAAAGAACACGTATTGACGACCATCGCGACATGGATTGGGATCTCAAGCTGAATCAAATGCACTGGCGGGGGAGTACGACGAGTGGCTTTCCGGCAAACGGCGGATGGAGACGACATCATCGCCAGAGATTTGTAAAGGCTATGGACAAGATCGAGAATCCGGTGGATGTTCTCCGGCAAGTGGACAATGGGTGGATTAAAGCTAGCATCTCTCCCTCGGCGGCACAGTCCCTGTTCGATGTAAAATTCAGCAGCGTATCGGATATGAGTACTCCTGAAGATCGGGACGCTCAACGGGAAGAGTTTGATATTGCGCCGTTGGAAGACCAGCAAGATCTGTGGAAATGGAAACATTTGCTAGACATTGACGGTCATGGTCTTTCAGGGCGATTCTACCCGCTGTTGAAAAGCCGATCTCTGGTGTATAAGTGCGCCATGTTCCGTGAATGGCACGATGAATGGCTCCGGCCGTGGGTGCATTACATTCCTCTGGGGCTGGAGGGTACTGATTGGTTTGAGGTGGTTAGATATTTCGCATTAGAAGAAGAAGGGATAAAAGAAGGGAAGATGATTGCACAGGATTCACGGGATTGGAGTAGGAAAGTATTACGGAAGGAGGACATGGAGGCATGGCTATTTCGATTGTTACTGGAGTACTCTCCTTTTCGAATGTCGCTAATATCAGATACGGACGATTGGTCGACGACCAACGGGAGTTCATAGGATTCACTATATGAGAGCTATATCCTTCTAATTTCATGATCCAAACCGAAACGAATGTGCTGTTCTTCTATCAACTCCCCGTATCTCAACCTTGTCTTTCGGATCTCTTGCGGGGTTGCCTGACATAGTTGATCTAGACTATGATTCCGGGTGGTGACAAGGACAGCTGAGAACGACATTTCCAAGTTCGTGCCGTTCTTGAGTAGCCTGATACAGCCGAGAATAACGCACATCGCACTGACACCGACAGCGATGCCATATACTTCCCATAGTGCCCTTGGCGAGTAACTATAGAGCGTTGGGTAGGAAAAGATCGTGGTATTTGTGGGTTGTTCGAGTATGGCATCAACGTTCTCTGTAAGGATATCATTTTGTGGGGGAAGCGGATTCTCGGCGAAATAGATTAGACTCAGTGTTGTGTTGATCAACAACTGTTCCACTTGCTGTGAAAAATTGGCGGGAAATAGTAATGCGCCGGGTTCGTATGTTACGAGGTTCCAGAGTTGGACTTGAGATGCCGGATCCCCGATCAGTCCGTTGGCGCCGTCTGGAGATATAATGAGCGCACCAAGGAACAAGTTTTCAATGGATTGTTCAATTGCGTAATAATTGGTAAAACTCGCGGTATGATTGTCCATAGGCAGCTCTCCCTGATTTATTCGATAAAGGTCGGCGAAAATGGAACTGTAGATTTGTTGGTTCATGTCAATGCTGGTCGTGAAATTGGGCACATTGTTGATATACTCCACGGTTGTTGTGTACGTCGCAGAATGTAACATACAGTGAGTACTCAGCATGGTCGAGTTTTGATAGATCGTGCGATTCAGCCAGATACCATCATATACGAAGTCGGAACCGGTGAGGTTTGTGTAATTGTATCCTGAGGGAGGAAGGATCGTCCCTTGTGTGGCTGAAAATAAAGTGCGACGGTCGCCAACCAAGAGATTCGGATCGTAATAGTCTACGCAGTCATAGGCGGGACCATTAAAAACTGTTGTGTATGTACAGTTGATGCCACACGGCGATGCCGAATATACGACATCTCCCGCCGTAAACACACGGAGTGCCAGACGAGTGACCTGTGGGGTAGGGCCGCCGAATTCTGGAGGGGTATTTGAAATCAGTTCGTAAAGTCCAGCGGAGCCATTCAACGGCCCCAACACGGGAATCGAGAGCTCAATGCTTGACATAAGTGGCCTCTGGATGACTATAGTCAGAATCGAAGATGTTGAAGATACCTGTCAGCGATGCCGTAGAAAATATTGCGGAGAGAGGGATAAGCCAGGATACGAAGGCCATCAACGCTAAAATCCTTGTCCTCAAAACCATATCCATGACCAAAAACTTCCGTGGATCTTGAAGAATTCCGAAAACAGCATCAATCCCATCCACAGTCATTGCATTTCTCTGAAAGCTATACCAGCTTTGTTGCACGTACGCATTCCCGACGGCAGCAACCAACGACATTTTGAATAGAAACGCCAAGGTAATGCCAATTCTGATGACCCATATCTGCGGAATAAAGTACCGCTCTGGTTGTTGACCATCGAGGTGAGAGTAAAAGGCGTGTTGGCAGAGGGCTGCGAGCACCCCGATAACAAGCAGAAGAATCATTACAAAGAACAATTTGATCCATTCAACCGGGCATAACAACGGTCGTTTTTTGCCATCCATCGTTTTTGAATGCAAAAGCTGGGCGGATTGCATTTGAGAAAATCCAAAGGACGGCGAAGACTCGTCATCCGGCCTGCGGTGGGAGGGAGAGTCTATTTCAGGGGCTCAAACTTTGGACCCGAGCGTCCGCGCATGAGTGGCATAGATCGCTAAAAGTAAAGCGGACTTGGATCGAAGTACGTAAGCTTTGGAACACTCTGTCGGTACTCTTGCCGGTCTGGACTGGAAAGTTTTTTCTTGCGGGAATCAATTCGGTGGCAGTGCATCATACGCAAATTCGGTCCGTCGTTTCGCGAGGCCAAATTTGATTGGTGCCATTTGCGCTTGGTGCCTGGATAAAATTAGCACGGGTAGAAAGCCGCGTTTGAAGTATTCTAATAAAACTGTGATTCAAACTTGCACATGAAACAACACTCGAATAATCAATTGCTCATGAACCAATCTACTTTCTAAACTAAGCCAATTTGACCAGCTTGCGCCGGTTTCTGAAAATCAGCAGTAAAGTCGTGCTGAATCGAGTTGATGTTCTATAATCGGTCAAAAAAAATACAATTTAGGAATATACATCAACCATCGACTTGAGCACACTTGGATCGTTTTCGGCTTTCTTCAACAGTTTGAAGAACTCATCGTTCTCGACGGCGGTGTCTGGATCGAGCGAATTGAGTCTCCTGATATTCGCGCTTGAAACAGGATTGATGATTTTATGCCACTTTTCCCTTCGCACCTCATCCCATCGATCGAGGATCGACTCGTCCGTCAATCCCTTGTCCATTCCTATCAAACAATCCGCCAAATTACCCGTATCAACGAGTCCTCCAGTCAATCCCATTCCACCGAACGGGTTGCAGAGATGAGCGGCATCTGCAGCGATCAGGAATCGACCGACTTTGAATTTGTCGGCACAGCGTTGATGGATTTTGTATGGCATGCAGTTTGTTAATTTGTAATCTCCGGGTTTTGGATGGCCGGGAAGCATGACCTCATACTTCATCGGTTGCCGGGCGATGAGCTTCATTAGCAAGGAAACTCCGGATTATGCCTCGTCATGATTTAGGCCAGTGAGTTCACCGTAGGATACTCGGTACATGCCATCCTTTGAGATCCTTGCCACCATGTGCCAATGCTCTGGGTGAACGACAAACTGTCCATCCGTAACTCCGTGCTTCTCAAAAGGATAGTAAACCTGAATTAGTGCTGTTTATAGGGGAGCAATACATTCGTAGCAACGATCTGTTCATCCCAAGTGAATCCAGGGAAATTCCAGTCGCCAAACAAGCTCCTTCTGATCTTGCTGTTCGCACCATCACAGCCTATGACATAGTCTCCCGAATACTTTTTCTCACCCTCCGGCGTCTTCACAATGACGGTTGCCTGATTCTCTCCCTCCTCGATCCCAATTACTTCATGCGACCATAAGATCTTGGCGGATGGGTATTTCGCAAGATGTTCCATCATAACACGTCCCAGCTGGTTCAGAGGCAGACACACCAACCCCTTGTCTGGGGTTCGCAGTTCCTCCGGCAAGCCGGGAAGGGAGGCGATTGGTGTCAGGTCCAATTTCCTCCATTCAATTCCACCACCAATAAACCCCCGTTTCCAGACATCGTCCAAAACACCGGCTTTTTCCAGCTCGAGACTTGCAGGCGGAGAGTAATGGGTTGCTCGGGGTCGCTCGTCCAGTGCCGGTGCCAGGTCAAGGAGCATAACATCAATATTTGCTTGTGCCAACCTCAGACCAAGAAGTAAACCCGAAGGCCCGGCGCCTACAATGATAATCTACCGTCAAAAGGATTGAAACAAAAGGGTTACCTTCATGTCGAAATAAGGAGTGTGTTGGTCGACCGGCAACCGCGGGCCCTATATAGCGAATTGAGGGGACAGGCGTGTTCACTATTCCGAAAAGCGGAAGCGGGGCTTGCGTGTCGGTGGGGCGGCGGGGAATCAACCAATCGATCGCAATTCAAACAGAGTGCACGGGTCTGGATTTTGGCTTATCTACCATTTGTTCCTATCGGTGTATTTGACAAACATATCAAGCTGCATTGCAAACCACATGCTCTTTACCACGTATGGACGTGCCTTGTTGGCAAATTCAAAATCGAAATGACGAATGCATTGCGCCACATATTTGTTCATTTCAACGAGGGCGATATTCTTGCCGATACACGTACGACTCCCGTACCCAAACTAATCGTTAACTGAGCGATCTTGAAGGGCATACAGTCGCCAAAAGAGAGTCCATATAGCGGGCACGGGGTTCATTTTCCAACCATCGTTCAGGACGGAACACGTTTGCATCCTCCCCAAAGATCTGTTTCGATCGATTCATAGCCATCGCGCTGATGCCCGCTGGTGTACCCGGAGGGATAGCGTACCCCGCAATTGTAATTCCCTCCGCAGGGACGTATCGAGGTATTTGGTAGACGATGCTGGGATAAACACGACCCGTCTCTTTAACGACTGCTTGGAAAAAGGGGAGTGAAAGGCACTGTTGGTAGGTGATTTCGCTGTCACGGTTGGGTATATTCTTCTCGTAAAAGTCGTCGACTTCTTTTTGCACGCGTTTGTAGTAGGCAGGATTTTCCATCAGGAAGATCATGAGCGCCCGAATTCCGATGGCAGTCGTGTCACCGCCGGCACCTAATACCGATCAGTCGAATACTTCAGCGAATTGATACCCAAGACATTTCCCGCTTCCGATAGGACATTATTGAAGGTATTAGGGTTGCCATCTCGATCTTTTGCCTCGATGAAATGCTGCAACATGTCTTTCTCCTGCGGCTTGACCGGTAACTTCTCCGCATTGTACCGAATAGCCACCGAATCAGTGAGCCACAATCGAAATTTCTCCCCAGTCGTTGTTGGATCCCCGACAGTTTGGATGATCCATTGAGTTATTGGGTTCGTAATCCACCAATTCTGGAGAGGCATGTATCCCATATTCGAGGCGAAGAAAAACAGCCCCAACACCGACTTGATCGTGTTGTTCACATCACTTCCAGTCTTTACCATGCCCAACGCATTCCCTAACGCCAGTTCAGAGACGACATCGTAAGCGAAGAAGGTCGACCAATGGTCCATGTCGATCGCTTTTCCCGCCCTTGCAAATTCCCTAAACTGTGTCCAATTTTCATTCAGGATTGCTTGAATTTTTTTTTCGTATGTGAGAATCGACGACATTGAATAGGCGTTGGAAGCTAAGCGACGCATTTGCGCGTGTTGCTCTTGATCCTGAGTGGAGAATAATCCATGACCGGCAGGTGGAATGTACCACGTATCGTACCATTTCGTCTACGATCAGTCAACGACAAGAAAAAGACTACCTTCGTACAAGGTTTGACATGCCCATACAGACGTTTCAGAGCATCTCCATCGACAAACGAGATCTCATCTGGAGAAATTCGGACCACCGGGCCGTATTTTTCATGGATGCGAAGAACATCGTTGTGCCAATTTCCGGTAAAGTAGCTCTTAGTCTGCCAGAGGTGTGTGAGTTTGGCGAATAATGGGCCGGGGATATGCGAGAGCGGATGGAAAAAGACACGGTACACGCCGATGGAGATGAGGGTAATTGAGAAGACAGCGGCCAGTATTTGAGCGATCTCCAAGAACGAGCGTTCGCGCATCATGGCCGGCCACGTCATATTCCACAGATCAGATTGCATGTCTCCTGCCTTATCGACGGAATTAATGCGGAGGGGTACGGCATTAATACTCTGGGGATCGCCCCGCACCCCGCAGATCAAACGTGGGCTACTTTTAATCCGTGTCGCTCCCTAGCCGAATTTCTATTGGGCCATCCTCTCATTGCGGCTTACCCCGTCCATACCCCGTCCCGACTCCCCACGGTCCCGCAGTCAAAAACTTTCGTAAGTTGGACGTGGCCGCAACCGACACTGACAAAGTTTGTTCGAATATATTGCTAGTGATACAACATAGATACGAAATCAGAACTCGGACGACCTTCTCTTCCATCGTTGACTTCTCACAGATTGGATCTCATTCAAATCATTCAGCTCCTCTATGTCCTCACTTAACGTCCTCTTCAGCGTCTCATCCTCCGCATTTTTCTTTAGGTCGACCTCTAGTTGAAACAACTTGTCCTTGGCAACAAGTAATTGACCCATAATCCCTGCGTATTGAAGTCGATATTCATTCAGCAACTCCAATTCGTCCCGACCATGTTCTTGTCCTATATCACTCAAATGCAGCGGAACTTCACGCTCTGGTTCTCCCGGTTTCTTCCTTTGAGCCTCGATTTGCTTCACGGTGCTCGCCTGTCGGGCACGTTCGGCGGTGATGATGTTACGAGCATCGGTACCCAATTTTTGCATCATGAAGTTCTGTAGATGGTGATGCATGTGCTGTAAACTTTCCATAACTCGTTCGGCGACATCGTGGATGGGCAATTTGACCTCGTCCGTGGAACCGGTTTCTAAGCGTTCTTGTGTTTTCTCTTTGGCGATTTTGACAAGAGATGTTAGAGATTGGATTTCAAAGTCTTTTGCTTTGTAGACCTGATGCTTTTGACGTTGAAGTCGACGCATTGTGTACGAGGTAAAATTCGACGTGACCGTTTGAACTACAGTAAGTTAGATATGTATCAAAGGGCGATACCCACGATGGTCATTGTTGGAACAGCGAGCAGGGCGTAGACTATGAAGACCGATTTACCGGCAGCCGTGACGGGGAAGAAATCGCCATACCCAATCGTCAAGAAGAATCTACATTAATTACAACTCCTTTCATGGACAAACATGTAGCAAAAGTATAGAGCATTCCCATATCCCCAGTCCTACAGTAAGTGGTGCTATGTAAATGAATATACCTCAATGAAACAAAAGATGAGAGCACCTAAGAACCAGAAAGCAAAGAACACGGCCAGGCCGATAAGCACACTTTTCAGATTGTTTCTACTTTGTCTCCTCCAATCCTCTTCTGCCAGCTGATGCAGTTCCTCTTGCAAGGTGAGACTGCGTTTCAACCGCGGCCGTTCGGGGGATTGGGCGGCTTTTTGGGCGGCCTTGCGTTTCTTTTCGGAAGCCTTGGCCTTTAGTTGTTTCTTTATTTGGAGGTTTCTTCGCCGTGCACGATCCGACAAGAGGCGAACAATGCTGGTGATGATGACCGCGAGTAAAGTGATGCCGATCACTGTGAAAGGAAAGATGAGAACTTTCATGGCGGCTGTGTGCGGAGTAATATCGCCAAACCCGATTGTAAGTGTAGTAACGACGACGAAATAGATTCCATCGACATACGTAAGGCTTTCGGTCTGAGAAAAGATCAATGCCCAGACACCGACGAAGAAGAAGAAAATCAGAGTCTGGACCATGAATTCCCGTTGCACGTGGTGCAGACGTCGTGTTTCTAGAGTCAGCATTGCGTACATCCAATATTACCTAAAGGACTTTGCGTGTGTAAGAAAGCCAAGTTATAGGTGAGTGCAACGAGGATGATGCATGTGACGCTCATGCTACTGACTCCGACCTATGATCAACTTCCTAGCCCATTGGACAGATACCCAAAATCCTTGAAGATAGACGACATCGACGGTTTCGGGGTGAGCAAGCCCAAATTGAATGTAATTTGCTATCCCGACAACACTTTTGGCGCACCAGAATCCATAACTCAACCAGGTCATGAGCTTGCTGTGAAAGTTTGAAAATCGTAAGATGAGGAAAAAATTTCCGAGCGCTTCCAGTATCGTCACCACAATTGACAAAGCAAGGTTGATATGAGGATAAGGCAAATCGATGAGGGTGGTAGTGCCGTCTGTCGGATCGTAGATAATCTGAGCGTGCAATTTCTGGGTCAAACTTGGGATTCCCAATAAAACGGCTAACGGACCCAATGTAGCGGCGATGAGCGGAGTCATTTGAGCCCAGGAAGCGGCTTCGGCCCGAGCAAAAGCATGAGCGTCGCTAGAACGATGGGGAAGTTTATGCGAGCTCCAGAAATGAGGATGGAGCCAGTCGTGATCGTGTTTCGGGACTTGTTCATGACGATCGCCCCCGGCGAAAGTGATAGCAGCGCCCCTTTTGAGGTTCTCATTGCCATCGTCCGAATTGGATCTCTTACCCTCGATCTTTACATCTGCGGCCTTTTTATCACCGTTTGCAGGAAGTTGAGCCTCCAAGTCATCCATAATTTTCGTTTGAATTTGGACAATCCTATCCGTCGCTTATTTGGGACTCCCGCTGGTCCATTATATACTGGCGGCGCGGATCCCAAATCCTTTATCTATTCGTGGCGCTATCCCGTTAGAGTTCACCAATCTCATGAAATCGGCTTATCGGGGGCGCTTAGACTTTTTGATAGATAATTGAATAACCGTATACCGTGTGGCTTCAAGGTTTATGATCGCGTGAGCGATTAGGAACGAGTGGAGCACTTTCTGTCGGCTGAAATCTTAAAGTGAACAGCCAATCAGATACCGATTAGTTGGCAATCTGCTTCGGCAGCTCCTTTGCCACACTGCTCCCACACCGAAAGATTTCTAGTGGTGATTTCCTACCATCGGGTGTTACACAAAACGTTATATTATTGCCAGCTAAATAGGTCTACAAAATCTGCTTTTCTGCAGGCTCATTCCACCAATTATCATTCCGTCCATCAGCATATCGAACCCCGAGGGCAGCCAGTTCCGACGGCTCGGCATCGTCAAGACAAGCAACGTTGATAGAAATAAATTCCCCTCCGAGTTGAGGGAGATTTCCACGGTGATACGCGTGTGCGCCGCATTTTTTGCAGAAGAGATTGTGAATGTCCGGGTTTTTGAGAGTATAATCCGTCATCAACTCAGACTCGGTGGCTGATTGGGAAACGAGACGAAATTGGGGAGGTTTAAGGTGCATACCCCAGAAGCGAAGCTTCCCACAAACTGAACAATTGCATTTGCCCGTTGGTTTCGACATGTCCACTTCGGCTTCGAATTTGACTGCCCCACAAATACAACTTCCGTGATATGTTTTGGACATCTATTGTAAGCGCACTCTTACTGGAATACCTCAGTGGACGTGTTCTATACGAGGTTGACGAGGTCGGTGGACGAATTTGGTTATGATAGTCTGCACAACCCGTGAAATTTCGGATGTCCAATGAAATTTTTCCTTTACGGCACGAGATCCCGACTTCAAACTTTAAATTCCCGCACAGTCCTCCAAATTCCGTTCAAAAGCTCGAGTTGAGAAAAGTTATTTAGACACTTCGCTTCACGGCCTAGGCCGAATGATAAGGTGTTCAGATCACGGTTGGTCAGTCACTGCTAAGTCACTGGAGTACGAATTAAATCCCCGATCGCGATTTGCCGACGGATCTAGAGGGCCGCCCCGCATCACAGGCGAGTGTCCCGCCCCAGATTTCCCCTCCTTATAAACGACCCACTCGGAATGAATCGCTCCATCGAAACATGTCTTCCCAAACAGTTCTTAACAGTTACAAAGATGTCTATCCTTCAATTAGTCCGTCTATCTACGAACCCAATGAATTCAAAGACAAAGTCGTGATTGTCACTGGTGCCGGGAGCGGAATTGGGAGGGAAACAGCCATGGCGTTTAGTCAGGTCGGAGCGAAGGTTTGTTTCACGGATTGGAACGAGGACAATGCTGCTAAAGCCGCTGCCGAAGCAAAACGATTCGGAAACCCGACAATTGTCGTTGGCGGCGACGTTACGAAGCTTGCCGATACCGAACGGTTGTACAAAACAGTGGTTGCGGAGCTCGGCGAGGTCGATGCCATTGTCTGTGCTGCCGGCTATGGAATGTTTGACAAATTCGAGATTTCTAGGGAGAAGGATTGGTGGGGACTCATTGAAACGAACTTGAAGGGACCTACAGATCTAACGAGGTTAGTCTTGCCTAGTATGATCAAGCGTAACACTGGTTCGCTCATCTACATTTCCTCAAAGGTTAGACCTTTCGTTTTGCAATCTAAATGAAGGCTGGTGTTATGGACCTTGCATTCTCCACAGCATACAGTATCTCCAAGGCGGGATTGATTCGCTTTGTCGGTTGCCTCCAACCCGAACTCAAAGATACAAAGATACAAACATTTGCCGTACATCCAGGAGAAGTTGCTGGGACCCAACTTTCAGATATTAAATACGTCACGAAAGATTACGTCCGAAAGGAAAGACCAGAAGTAGCAGAGCAGATCGGATCCCTTCTTAAAGAAATTCTCAATTGTCATACTCGTCTTCCTGCGTGGACTTGTGTCTTTTTGGCTACTGAAAGGGTATCCCCGGAGTCAACCGTATGCTAAATTCAGGCAAAACCCCTCCGCGGGAAATATATCGATGCGACTCAGGACCAGCAACAAATCATTGATAATATCAAGGAAGTAGAAGAAAATGAGATGTATCTCATGCGTGTTAAAGAATTTGCTACTGCAAACTCAAGTTAAATGCGCAGAGGGCGCGCATTTTAGAATCCGCTTTAGAATAGCAAATATCCAAAATCAGATTGCGTGTGAGGATGATCTGATCTGAGCCCGGTTTGCGTGGCGGGGTTCCCGCGCTTGCCGAAAATGAAACCATGTGTTTTGTCCGACTGGCTGGATAGACCGTCGCATGGATTGCAATGAGTTCAGCTGATGCGACAGAGGAGCCCAAACAGCCGGCCGACGGCCAGACAGCTCCCTCATACCAATGTAAATTCTGTAAGAAGACGTTTGCTCGAGCTGAGCATCTAAGTCGCCATGAACGCTCCCGTAATTGCTTCCTTGATTTCGATTGACCTCTAGACACTTCCGAGCGCCCATTTGCGTGTACGCAATGCAAGCGCGCTTTTTTGCGAAAGTAAGTTTCCCTTCTGAGCTTCGTTGACATAGGGATGTCCTTGCTCGACATAAGCGCCTAGTTCATACCAGACCAGAGGACAGAGAACCCCCGAAGAAGCGCGGCCGCCCGCCCAAGTCGTCGTACGCCACCGAAAAACCAAAAGAAACGCCGGTGAGCTCGGAAAATAACCAATGGAACGACCAGCCGGCCTCAGGATCCTTTCAGTTTCCCAAATTGGATGGCGAACCTCAAGACGGCTCGTTCCTTACGAACCCTTTCAACGACAATTTCGGATTCGGACCATTAGACACCCTTTCTGAATTCAACTTTGCGGAACAAGATATACTTAGCTTCCTTAATCCAGGTCAATTGCGCAGTGCACGAGATCCAGTCGCCAATAATCCGCCTCTCAACGGCGCTAAGCCTGTCGTGCTGCAGCCAGACTTTGTCGATTGGCTGCAGATGAACCGAGACGACTATTCCTTCAGCATTCACCATTCTTCTCCACGCGGGCTCGAGGGGGTGTCAAATGATCCAGGGCCTGACTTGATCGAACCAAATGAGTCCAAAGAAGTGCTTGTGAACCCTGCGAATCCCAGCACTTCAGTTCTCATCGACGAACAAACCTATGCCGAGATCGTCAACGCTCTTCAAACCAAATACAAAAAGCATGTTGCCTCCGATTTCATCCTACCAAGTCGCCGTGCCTTGGAACGCTTTCTATCCCTCTTCTTCGATTGCTTTCACCCCCATTTCCCGATCATGCATATTCCCACTTTCAACCCCTCCAACCTATCGATTCCCCTCCTCCTTGCCATCTGCTGTGTGGGCGCAATGTATTGTATGGAACGAGATAAGGCCCGAGCATTATGGGAACAATCTCGTCGGATCGTCGACGTTATGGTAACACGCTCCTTCTGTTTGCTGTGTTGACTTTAGATTGCAGAAGAATGCTTGACCCCCGGCGATTATCCTGTCTGGGTTGCTCAAATTCTGTTCATCCATTGTTGGTATGCGGCATGGCTTGGTGACAACAAACTTTTGGAGTGGGCTCTCGCTCGTCGGGGATCACTCGGGACTGTAATTCCCTTCAAGTTTTTCCTCTAATATAGTATGTTATTCGCAAACAAATTGCCCTTTCACGAAGCGGTCCCACATATAACCCTTCGGAATCGACTTGGATGAACTGGATCGCAAATGAATCTGAAAAACGGTACAATCCCGCTGACTCTGTGTTAATTCAGAATCTGTCTGGCGATCTTTGTGCTGTTATCACTCTTGACCTTGACTTTTGAGGCCGGTTCGCTCCTGTCCCCAGCAGACGTCACATTATTGTTGCCGCACGACGATCTGGTCTGGAGCGCTCAAACGGAGGATCTATGGAGAGCATCACTGCCTCAGGAGGATCCCCCCATGTATTGCATGGTAATGCGTGCGATTCTCGGAGGCACACTTACCCCGAATCTTCAACGCCGATACGTGTTTGGCGGAATGGCGCTCCTGTATGGTTTACACACCGAACTCCGCCAATACTCTCGCGCTGCACAAACTTACTACGCGTTCAACGGATCGCAATTACCTCCCGAAATATCCACTCAAATGCATACCGCATTGAATATTTGTCGAAACTTTCTTGGATCTGGATTGCCAGAACACAAGCAGAGCCTGACAAACTCTGAACGGAGAATGTTGTTCACGTGCAATACACTCTTGCGTCTTGGGTCGTTTCGAGTTTATTCTCAGCTGGGGATGCCTCATATCGGATTCGGACCGTCGATCCTGACCGCATTGGCTACATACGACGAAGCCATCATCGATCGCGCAATTCAGAACTTCAATAGCACATATCTCAGTCGTTGTCCCGAACGAACTGCGGCGGCAAGACTAGCCGTGGAACGATGGCAATTGCCTCTCGGGCTTGGCTATGCGCTGCAGTGTAAAACTGCTGCATTAAATTGGAGCTTGGATCATGTATCCTGCTCAATCGAACCAAGTATCTCTATTTCCGCTCAAGCTAATTCAGCTTTATATTTGTCCAAATGGCTAGAGACAGTTGAGGAGGAAAAACAATCGGGGATTTTAGACGATGAGGAGCGAGAAATTTTGACTCGACTACAAGATTTAATGGCTCAAACGGAACTCAATATTCAAGATGTGTCGCTGTCAGCGGTTGTTCTAGAATTGGGCGCGGGATTGCTCACTGAGACGTGGGTATACGGATGTATGTTCCTCCTTTTCTGTAGAGCCTGACGATAGTCCCTCTTCACGTGGGTGCGGCATATCAGCGACAAGCAAAACGTTATCGGGAGAGGCTATTGTAAGAGGATAGACTAGGCGTTAAAAACTTCTATTTTTTCTCGTTATTTCGCGAAGTTGTGGACGTAGCAATTTGCTCATCGGGTTCTACTATTAGTGCCATCTGAGCAATGCAACAACCTTCAGCAAGGCTCCCATAAATGTCACTCTCCTTATTTGTTTGAAGTGACTGACCTGACCGTTGACGAAGTCGGTAACGTCTTTCTCTCTCAAGTTTTTGTCGAGACTCACAACGAACGCAACTGGAATATCGTTCTCTGGGCGATTAGGTTGAGGAACTCCGACCACCGAACCCTCGCTGATTCCAGGGTGAGTGTTGAGGATCATTTCCAATTCGGCTTTCATTAGAGGCTTGTTAGAGTTGATACCTGGGGCGATCTGATATCCATCATACTTCAACAGCTCTTTCTTCCTATCTAGGAACCAAAAGTATCCCTCTTTTGAGTATTTGGCTAGGTCCCCGGTATAAAACCAACCGTCACGAAGCGCGCTGAAGTCAATTTACGCAAACACAGACATAGATACCGCTTTGTAGACTCCGGGTTTCTGTAATACCGTTCAGTAATCAATTACCTCGGAGCGCGAGCTCGCCAATTTCCTCCGGGCCCAATTCTGTGTCATCATCGGAGACAATTTTAGCCTCCATATCTGGAACCAAATGACCGATTGAACCTGGGGCTTGGCCAATGTCATGCTCTCCCCACCCAAGTCCCTACTCTGAGCTGGGGAGTAAAAATGGAAGTACCCATCCGACCTCCGTCATTCCCCACACTTGCTGCACAGAGACGCTTCGTTTCACCGTTCCAGCATTGATTTTTGCAATGAAGTCATCCTCCAGTCGTTTCGGAAGTGCTGCCCCTCCAATTGAGATTTGTCTCATCTGAGCGACTTTGTCCCAAACCGCAGATCACAACGGGCTCTCGACCAACAAGCGGATTACATGAGGAAGTCCTCCAAACCTGTTGATGATATTTCACAAGGAATTCCGCCATTTGGTGTACGTCACTTAATTGCGACATCACATACAGCTTCCCACCCTTCGGTCAGGCTTGCTTTTTCTCATGGGTATACGGTGACCGCTGAGATTGATATAAGGTGTGTCCCCTCCAGTCAGTAGTCCTCACAAGGGCAATCTCACCGAACCATGCGATAGAGGAAGATTAGAGAGGAAGACATATGGCTTTGCGTCGCTCTTTTCCTCGAAGTTTCCGTTTGTCGAATTAGCTAAATAAAACATCGCCTCAAAGTTGGCGATCATATTGTAGCTCGTGTATTCCAACGCCCAACCATTAAATAATTCAAGAAAGAATGGAAAGATACTTGGGCAGCCCGGTGGTTCCAGAAGTGAAGTGCAAGAGTATCACGATGTTTTTCAGTTTTTCAAGGTCGGTGGTACGTGTCCAAGGAAGAAGCGACGAACCGATTAAAACTTTGCCCGGTTTCCTGATATCGTGAGGTGAAGACGTCACGACATAAAGTTTCGATGCTGGAAGCCCCGCTTTTTCACAAGCTTCTCTT
>Ga0335073_10004417_pt1 | contig 19673 bp, 23 predicted proteins | sample Lox_Sample_22_FD_207093 | JGI IMG/M metagenome (GOLD analysis project Ga0335073, IMG submission 207093) | Soil microbial communities from Loxahatchee National Wildlife Refuge, Florida, United States - Lox_Sample_2.2 | ecosystem: Environmental > Terrestrial > Soil > Wetlands | place: USA...
CCATATCCGCCAGGCGAAACGTCCCTGTCCGCGGCCATCCAATGATGGAGCCGGTCAGCGCGTCCACATCCTCCACGGTCAGATTCTGCTCCTGCATCAGTCGCACGGCAGTAAGCATGGAGAAGACGCCGATGCGATTCGCAATAAAGTTCGGTGTATCCCGCGCATAGACGATGGACTTGCCTAGCCGCCGGTCGGCGAACTCCGCGATGGCCGCAACTAGGGCCGGGTCACTCTCGCCCGTAGGAATAATCTCCAGCAGCCGCATGTAGCGAGGAGGGTTGAAAAAGTGCGTACCGAACCACCGCCTTCGGAATTCCACCGGAGCATTCGCAGCAATCGACGCAATAGGAAGGCCGCTGGTGTTGGTCGTGACGATAGACTGCGCGCCGACCTGTGGCGCAATCTTCGCCAGCAGCGCCTGCTTGATCGCCAGATCTTCGGTGACCGCTTCGATAATCCAGTCGCAGTCCCTCAAACCGGCGAGATCGTCTTCGAAGTTCCCCGGAGTTATCAAGCGGGCAGATCCCGCATCGTAAAGGGCGGCCGGCTTTGCCTTCAACAAAGCGGCGATCGCGCTGGTGGCGATGCTGTTCCGCGCCTTCGCTTCCTCATTGCCGGGGGGAACAATGTCGAGCAGCAGAACAGGAACGCCGGCATTGGCCAGATGCGCTGCGATGCGGGAGCCCATGGCGCCTGCTCCAAGAACAGCAGCGCGGCGCAGAAGCGGCGGAGCAGTGTGGACTGGTATCTGTTCGGCAACGGCGGAACTCATGCTCATTTGACTCCCAAACTTCTACGATGCACGCCGTCCTGCACGATGAGGCTGCATGCGAATCCGGAGGCAGAATACTGAGCGCCCCACGTGGGGGTCAAGCAACCTCCCGATCTTCGAAATTCGAGTGCTACAATTCGCCCACCGGAGGGAACGAATGACAGTACTTACAGGCCATCGCGTAGTCATCGGAGTGCTCGGCTCGCTCCTGCTCGCAGCCGCGGGCGTGATCCACTCTCAGCAGGCCGCCTCGCAGACGCAACGCTTTCCACAGTTTGAAAACGACGATGTGAAGGTCTGGAAATCGATCGTGCTTCCCAAACAGCGGTGAACATGCACCGTCACGATCATCCACGCGTAATCATTGCCCTGAAGGGTGGAACGATGAAAATCGTCGACCAGAGTGGCGCCGAAGAGCAGAACGTCTGGGACACCGGCAACGCCTATTGGCTGCCTGCAAATCCTCCCGGCACGAAGCACGCAGACGTAAACGCCGGCAATCAGCCGATTGAAGTTATGGTTGTCGAACTGGAAAAAGAAAAATAAGCCTGAACCCGGGTAGACGCGTCGAATGCGGAAAGGAGCATCCTTCATGAAGATTCTCGTTCTGATATCGCGAATTTTGCTTGGCCTCGTCTTCGTCGTGTTCGGATCGAATGCTTTCCTGAATTTCATCCCCGCTGCCATGCCTCCGGGCCTGGCGGGGCAATTCGCGGGAGCACTCCTTGCGTCTCATTACGTCCTTGTCGTCGGCGCAATCCAGGTTATCGGCGGCCTGCTGCTACTTGTGAATCGCTACGTCCCGCTCGCACTTACACTTCTTGGCCCCGTGATTGTCAACATCCTGCTTTTCCACCTGCTGCTGTTCAGGCAGGGGTTGATCACCGCCGTAGTCGTTGCCATCTTCTGGTTCATCTTGTTCTTCCGCTATCGCCAGCATTTCGTCGGATTGTTCGTGCAGCGGGCATCGTGACGGGCTCTGCCGGCGTAATTGGCTTTTGCGGCTTCGTCTAGGCGGCCCACTAAGTTAACCCCGTATCCCCGAGAATGGAGTTCGACAATCACGCCGATTTTGGCGACCCTTCTGGTCAAGAGAATTGCATCTTGTAATTCTTAGAAGCAGGTCCTTCGACTGCGCTGTCTTCACTCAGAATGACACTTCTATTTGTTCAATCTCTAAATCTCTTTATAGCCCTAATCCCCCGTCGACACCGAGGATCTGTCCGGTGATGAAGTGCGGGCCGGTGGCGAAGAAGAGGACGGCGGCGGCAACTTCTTCGACGGTTCCGTTGCGCTTCATCGGGGTCTTGCGGGCGAAGTGCTCGTATTCGGCAGAGGGATCTCCGATGGCGATCATGCCGGGGGCGACGCAGTTGACGCTGATCTCGGGCGCGAAGACCTTGGACATCACCTGCGTGAGCATGTGCAGGGCAGCCTTGGAGGTGCAATAGTGCCCGTGTGTGGGCCACGGATGCGTGCCACCGAGCGAGCCAATGTTGATGATGCGTCCATGGGCGGCCTTGAGATGCGGATGCGCCGCCTGCGCGGCGAGAAACGGGCCGCGGGTGTTGGTGTCGAACATGGCGTCCCACTGCTCGACGGAGATTTTATCGAGAGCAGCGGTTTCGAAGAGTCCGGCGTTGCTGACGAGGATGTCGAGACGGCCGAAGTCAGCGGCGATTTTGGCGACGGCGTCTTGAATGCTTTTCGGCTGGCGCAGGTTGGCGTGAACGGCGGCGGCGCGAATTCCGTAGTCTTCGAGCTCGCGGACGGTCTCGCGCGCTTCGTCGGCTGAGTCGCGGTAGGTGATGGCGACGTTCGCGCCTTCTGCGGCGAGGGCGAAGGCAATTCCCTTCCCGATGCGCTTCGCGCCTCCGGTAACGAGCGCGACTTTGTCCTGCAACTTCTTCATAAGAAAATTCTACGACCTGCACGCAGAGCGAGTTTTGGCCTCAAGGGCATTCTTCAGTGAATCGGACCGGCACCTTTGCGCAGTTCAGATAGCGGGTAGAAGGTGCCGCGCCAACGGATTCCTCCGCGGAGAAGGGTAACAACAACGGAGCGAAGCAGCGCGTAAATCAAAAAGCCGGCGGCAACCGGAAACGTGATGAAGAATGCTGCGGGAACTTTGCTGAATTTCCCCAGGCCGCGGTAAAGGAAAAAGAGCAGGAGAAAGAAAACTGCCGTCGCGATGCGAAATGGCGTTGGGCCGAGGAGTCCGACGAAGGGTCCGAGGCAAACGACGCTGAGCACTGCACACGCAAGGAGCGCGGGCAATGGCCGGAACCGGAAAATAGCAAAGAAATTCTTGGTGACGTTACGGACGAAGTGCAATGTTCCCTCCGCCCACCGCAGTCGAATGAGATCAGGACCGAATGCCACCCGCTGACGATATCCGGCACGCTTGATCTCGAATCCCAGCCGCAGATCTTCAGTCACTTCCATGCGCAGCGATTCGAAACCACCGAAGGCACGGTAAACGTCGGCACGGACCAGGTTAAAAGCGCCGATCCCGGTCGAGTCGCGCTTGCTCGGATCCGGCACCCGCCAGGGCGGAGAAAAGATCGTACCAAGAAGATGGAAGACCGCGATCATCATGCTTTCACCGATGGTTTTGAGGATCATCGTGGGAAAGATGACGAGGTGATCGGCGTTCTCAGCCTTTGCCAGGTTGAGGGCGCGAAGGAGCGAGTCAGGCGAAAAGAGCACGTCCGCATCGGTGAACAGCAGCCAGGGCGCAGTGGCCTGGCGGGCGGCGATGGCCATGGCGTGGGTCTTGCCCATCCAGCCCGGCGGAAGATCGGTTACGTGAATGACCCTCAGTTTGGAGGGAGATTCCGCAGCAATCCGGTCCATGACGCGTCCGGTCGAGTCGGTGGAACGGTCGTCGATGGCGAGGATTTCAATGGGGACGGAGCGAATCGCCAACAGAGAGCGAAGCGAGGCCTCGATGTGCTCCTCTTCATTCCGCGCCGGAACAATGACTGCGATAAGCGGCAGCCGACTGGGTTCCAGCGGGAGGGCGTAGCGCGAGTCAAGCAGATTCGGGACTCGCGGAAGATTGCGCAGGGTTGTGAGGATGCGTGTGGTCCAGAAAAGGACGACTAGCCAGTCAAGAAGCAGAAGGATGGTTGAAATGTGCATTCCTTCGCAGTAACTCGCTAGCGGCTGCCAGCGAGGCCGGAAGGTTGGGCTGCGAGCGAGAGTGCCGGTGCGAAGCGTCCACCGGCGAACAAAATAACTCCCGAGGCGGCGAGGCCGATGAGCGTGATGCTGAGGCCTACACGCAGGTTGGTGGCGTCGGAGACGCGGCCGATGAGGTGTGGCGAGAAGGCATCGCCTAGGGCATGAATGACGAAGAGGTTAACGGAGATGGCCGTGGCGCGTATCGGGGCGGCCACGGAGTTGACGATCGCCGCGTTGAGCGGTCCGGTTCCAAGGAAGAGGAAAAATTCGGCGAGGAAGGCCCCGGGGATGAAGTAGGATGGCGGCCCGAAGAAAACCGCGGCCGCAAAGGGAATGGCGAGGACAGATCCCCACCCGGACAGCAGATAAAGGGCGCGATGGTCACTGCGCTGCCACCGCTGGCCCACCCATCCTCCAACGATGGTTCCCAGGAGTCCGCATATTACAGTGAGAGCGCCGGCAACGGTTCCCGCCTTGGCGACAGACATGGAACCGAAACGGACTAGGTAGGTCGGCAACCAGGTGGAGATGCCGCCTACCGCAAAGGTCCACATGGCGAGCCCGAGCGTGGCGCACCAGAATGCGGGATTGCGGGTGAGTCCGGCCAGAGTTGTACGGTTGAAACTGGGAGCAAGCAGGTCGGCGCTGCCTCGCTTCGGCTCGCGGACGAAGAAGAAACTGAATGCAATTAGCGCTCCGGGCAGCGCGGCGATATAGAACGGCATGCGCCAGCCATACTGCTGGCCGAGAATGCCGCCGGTGAGATAGCCGAGGGCTCCGCCGACCGGGATGGTGATGTAGAAGATGGTGAGAATGCGGTTCCGGTCGGCCTCAGGGTAAAAGTCGGCGAGCAGCGCGGGCGCGAAGATGCTGAAAGTGGCCTCACCTATGCCGACAATCGCGTGACGGATGAGCAGGGTTTCGTAGCTGTGGACACGGGCCGTGTAAAGAGTCGCGATGCTCCAGAGGAGCGCACCGGCAATGATGAGCGGCTTCCGTGGGAAGTGGTCGCCGAGCCATCCGGTGAGCGGCGCGACAATCATGTAAACAAAGAAAAAGACCGTGGTAAGCAGGCCGATCTGAGCATCGTTGACGGCGAACTCCTTCTGAACAAGGGGCTGCACGCCGGGAAGGATGTAGCGGTCTATGAAGTTGAAGAGGTTCAGCGACGTGAGAAGAAAGAGCGCCATTGCTGCGGTACGTTGCGGTGCTAGCCGCTGAATGCTCTGGGATGGCGCTGCCATGCGTGGCTTGAGGATAGCTCAAAGGCAGGGGCCAGGGATTAGAGATTAGAAAACAGCAAGCCCACATCCGAGAATCCGGATGTGGGATGACCGGTCTTGTAGAGCGATTCGCGGCAAGCGGGTCCTTCGACTACGCTCGGCGCGGCGAGCTTCGCTCAGGATGACACCGGTGCCACATCCGACAATGCGGATGTAGGACACCCATGCTGAAGGAATATGAGCGTTGGAAAGACAATTATCTATCTGAGAATGTAGACACGCAGCAGCCACCAGACAAGAAGTAACGCGATGATGGCACCCACAGCATGGACGATCCAGTCGCCTGCCGTCTTCGGTCGGCCGAAGTTAAACACCGTGCAATCGTAGCATTCTTGCGTTCTCTCCACAGCGAGCCGCGAGTCATCAGCTTTACTTCGTCTGATCGACGGCAGGCCGCGGCCAGCGGGCGTCAACAGTCGTGGAGATGCCACCGCGCGGACGGAAGTCGCCATGGACGTGCGCCCAGACGGGATCGCAGGCCTTCACGACGTCCTCGAGGATCTGATTGACGATGTTCTCCTGGAAAATTCCCAGGTTCCGGTACGAGAAGAGATATTCCTTCCACGACTTGAGTTCCAGGCAGCGTTCGCGGGGCATATAGCGGAGCTGGATGACGCCGAAGTCGGGCAGGCCGGTCTTGGGACAAACCGAGGTAAATTCGGGATCGTCGATGAGGATCTCGTACGCCGGGAACTGGTTTTGCCAGGTTTCAATATCCGGGAAATCGAAATCAAGGCCCGCCTTGGCGTGCTCGTCGGTGTAGCGTGGTGCGGCAGTTTGGGTTGCAGTTGCCATGTCTCTATTGTACGGTGGCGTGCCCCGGCACCGGCCCGATTTGCTCGGGCCGGTTGTTCCCGGGCCGCGGTCCGAAGCTCGCGCACGTGAAACGCAGGTCAGGCGGCAACCATGGGGCCGACGCCTAATTGGGAGAGCAGACCAAGCTCGTCGGAGCTGCCCCATCTCTCCACCATCTTGCCGTCTTTGAATTTTGAGATCTGCAGGCCGCGAATCTTCACCTTCTTCCCCGTCGGCGGGATACCCAGGAAGGGTCCGTTGTGGGTTCCGGTGAGGGTATAGGCGAAAGCAATCGATTCGTCGTCGGCGACAACGGCGTCAGGCGAGGCGCTTAGATCGGGAAAGGCTGTGCGCATCTGCGTGAAGAACATGCGGTAGCCTTCAGGTCCAGGGACTTGGCCGGGTGCAGGATCGTGATCGACGCAATCGGGTGCGACGACTTCATTAAACAGCGCGAAATTTCCTGTGTTGACGGCTTCGGCGAACTTGCCAAGTGCGGCGGAATTGATTTCTTTGCTCATGGATATCTCCTCCAGCGGATCTGATTGTGCCTCAGCCCCGTGAGTTGCGTGTAAATTACGGGGCTGGATTTACGATTTGGAAATGTGCGGCCGCTATCAGCGACGTTCTGACAAGCAACGGATTGCCGAGGCGTTTGCTCTGGGCAATGTAGATGGGCTGGCGCTGGACCTGGCTCCGATTACAACGTGGCTCCGCAGACGATGCAGCCGGTGATTGTGTGGGACGAGCAGTTCGGGACGCAGACGCTGCAGATGATGTTCTGGCGGTTTCTGCCGCGGTTTGTGAGCGATCCGAAGAAGTTCAGGCTGGACACGATCAACGCGAAGGGCGAGACGCTGCTGGACAGCAAGATATGACGCGAGGCATTTCTGCCCACTCTTTGCTACGCTCGAATCAGCATGGTGAATAGTTCATCCAGATCCGCGGCCAAAATCGAAGCAGGACAAACCTTGCTCATCGATGCCGACGACACGCTCTGGGAAAACAACATCTACTTCGAACGCGCCATCGCGGCTTTTATATCCTACCTCGACCACCGCGATTACACCCGTGAGCAGGTTCGTGAGAAGCTCAACGAGGTTGAGCGCGCCAATACTCTCGCTCACGGCTATGGAGTCTCAAGCTTCCGCCTCGCTTTGGTCACCTGTTTCGAATGCCTCTCCGGCGTGCCTGTCACGCCGGAAAAACATGAGCGCATCGTCAGCTTCGCCCAATCCATCATCGAACAGGAAATTGAATTGCTCCCCGGCGTCGGGGAAACTCTGCCCATCCTCGCCGAGCGCCATCGCCTCATTCTCATGACCAAGGGGAATCCCGAAGAGCAGTCGCACAAGCTCGCCCGCTCCGGCCTTGCCGACTACTTCAGCGCCGTCGAAATCCCCCACGAGAAGGATCCCGAAGCCTATCAGAGCGTGTGCGCGCGTCACTCACTCTCATGCCGCACCACGTGGATGATCGGCAACAGTCCCCGCTCCGACATCAACCCCGCGCTCGCCGCCGGCCTCCACGCCGTCTACATCCACCACCCCAACACCTGGATCCTCGAACACGACGCCATCGACGCCGCCCCCGACGGCCAGCGCCTGCTCGAAATCGAGAGCTTCGCTCACCTCGATCTCCACTTCTAGTAACGAGTCTTCGCCGCTCTGATAAATTTGCCGAAACCTATGAACACTGCGGTTGTAAGCCGTAACTCATCGCCCCTGCTCAGCCGTCCCGCGCTCTCCATGGGGCTCTCATTTCTATTGATGGGGCTGGGCTACGCCTCTGCGGCTCGTCGCTGATGCCCCGACAAAAATGTGGGCAGGCCAGATGGCTCCGGAGATACTCAACCTTTACGCGCTTACCGCATGGATGGGCCAGGCGCATTTCTTCTTCGCATTCCGAGGACAGGCAAAGGCCTTCGCGAAACAGCCTCGTCGCAGCCTGATTTTTGTTGCGCTCGTGGGACTCATCCTTCTCGCGCTCCTCGGCATGCGTACCCTTATTGGCATTGGCCTCTTCAGCGCCCTTGTCTGGATTTACTTCATTGGCCACTTCGTCCGGTCCGAGCGCGTCTTTCAGGCCAGCCAGTCCGGCAGTGCAGATACGGTCAAGCTGGCTTATTACCAGCCTGTGCTCTCATTCGCTTGGCTAACCCTCGCCCTTTTCAATGTAGGGCATCTTGACACTCGTCCCTGGCTGCTGCTCGTCGTCACCCTCGCTCTCGCCTTCATCGTACTTTCCCTCGGAGGCTGGAAGGCACTCTCGTCCGGCAGCCCCCGCTTCACTGTGCTGGCGCTGTTTTTTCTTGGCGAATGTCTCGTCTGGGGCACCTACGGACGCTACATGACGCCAGCCTTTCGCGTTGGCGTTTACGTCTTTCACATCGCCGCCGCCAGCTACTTCCATTACCTCGCGAGCTATTTCTTTGCTGGTGCTCGCAGCCGCGATGCACTGCTCCGGCCCGCAGCCATCATCGCCGTGAATGTTGCCGTCGTTACCTTGGGCTGGGCCTCTGGATTCGTTGGGCTTCTCCACTGGCTCACCCCACTTCTTGGCATCGAGTGGTTTACCCTGTGGGTCGCACTGCATCTCATCGCCAGCGATCTCTTCCCACGGTTGCGCCCATCCTCCTGAGCAATCGCCACCCTCAGTTCTCCATCATTCCCTTCGGCTTGTCAGCCAGCAGTCCCGCGGCGGTATCCAGCATGTACGTCGGATGCAGCGGCTTCGCCAGCACCTCGAAGATGTTCCCCGCAACCGCTGCCTGCGTCAGCAGTTCTGTGGTACTTGACTCGCCGGAGAAAAGGAGCAAGCAGCAGTCGGGATAATTCGCCTTCAGCACAAGTGCAAAATCTATCCCGTTCATCCCCGGCAGCATTACGTCCACAATCGCCAGGTCAGGCTGCCATTCGGCGATCACTTCAATAGCTTCTTCCGCCGAGTATGCAACCCGCGCCTCGTATCCTTCCTTCGTAAATATCAGCGCCAGGGTGTCTGAAACGTTTACTTCGTCGTCAATAACCAGTACTTTGTGCTTCTGTTGCAGACCTGACATGTCTGCTCCTCCTTAAGTACGGCATTCGAGAGGCATAGAGCGATCTATCACCTGTTATTGGGAGACCCTTTGGAGGTCGATATTCGGCGTCTTTTCAGAAGGCCGCGTATTATGGTTTCCCATCAATTGTTGTTTTGTCCGGGATTCAGCTCTCGCGTCGCCCCGGCAAATGTCCATCCTGGTCCTACGATGCGAAAGGTTCCTGCTAGGATACCTACATTGGAAGCCAAGTCATTGATTTCATTGGTGTAATTGCTTCCGTGAAATCGACCGCGAGATGTTCGCGAAATGTCGATGAGGTCCAGAGCCACCGTGGCTGCCCAATACAATTCGTTACCGGAGTGGTCCCATCGCATCCGTCGGCTCATCCGCGACCTCAAACTCACTCAGGCAAGCCTCGCCGAACGCCTCGGCGTCTCCCCCGCCACCGTCTCCCGCTGGATACAGGGTAAGAATGAACCCACGGCGCAGACCTACGTGGCCCTCGGCAATCTCGCTCGCCGTCCCGACGGCATGTATTTCTGGGAGCGCGCCGGCATGGATGCCACCGGCCTTCCGGACGCGAACTTTCGCCGCGCACCCTCCTCCCTCCAGGCCAGCATCGAAGATTTCAAGCTGGTAGCCAGTAAGAAGACCTCCAGCCAGATCGCCGGCCGGGGAAACGTCGTCGCCATCCCCCTCCTGAATGTCACCGCGTATGGAGACGAAATTGCGCCGCCGCAGAATGTCAGCCTCTCCGAGGCCGAAGTCGAGGACGTGCTGCTCGCACCTCTCGCCTGGTGCCCTCACCCCGAAGACATGATCAGCATGCATCTCGCCGGCGACTCTATGTTTCCCATCATCGCTCCCGGGTCCCTCATCTTCGTCGACACCGCCATCACTGACCGCGACCAGCTCAACCAGAAGATCGCCGTCGTCGCCCACCGCGACCTCGGATTCAAGGTCGCCCGCTTCCAGAGGCTCTCCGGCTCCGATCTGCTCATCACCGCCAATTTCAGGTATTCGCCGCTCGACGTCAGCAACGCATCGAAGTGGAAAGTTTTTGGAGAAGTTCTCTGGTGGGTCTCCCGGGATCCCTCCTCCACTGCCGACTGACCTTCGTTTTCTCTCTTGCTTCCGCCGCCTGCTCCGACGACCATATCCGCACAAGGAGCTGCGCCTGAAATCATGAACGGAAAAAAGAAAGCACTGCCCAGCAACTCAATCCAACAAGCCGAATTAATCCTCCATCTCTACGAACTGCGGCGGGAGACCGTCATGCGTGAGGCCCGTTCCTTTGTGGGAGGAGAATTCATGCCCGCCTCAGCCGACGAATTCGTCCAGATCGTGAGCGCTGGCGGCAAGCTTACCGGCTTTGTTCTTCAGGTCTACGGATACTGGGACATGGTTTCGGCCTTCGTGCTCGACGGAGCCCTCAGTGAATCGCTCGTCTACTCCACCTGCCAGGAAATGTACTTCCAATATGCGAAGATTCAGCCCTTTCTTGCGGAAGCCCGAAAGAAGCTCAACCTGCCCGAATTCTTCATCAGCATCGAACGCGTCGTCGAGGGATCAACGCGCGGCCGCGAGCGTCTTGTCATCATGCGGAATAATCTCTCCGCAATGGCTGCCATGCGCGTAACTCAGGCTAAAGAAGCCCAGGCATAGTCACGAAGCAGCCAGCACCGTTTTCTCAGGTTTACGAACTGCAAGCCCAGAGCGCGGGAGTGGAGGCCGGGTTGCACTTCGGGACGGGGATACGCTTGCGGAATTCGTCTGTAAAGGTTCCATCGACGCGAATGCTGAAGGATAGCCCGTTGTACGCGTCCGCACCGTGAAACTGATTCACGGAGTCGAACCACGCACTGTAGGACTGAACGTAGCGCTTTACTCCGGTCTTGGGGTTAAGCATGTAGAACGGTTTGGCCAGATTGGTACGGAACCAGAGGAACTCATGGCATATGTCGGTCACGGAATGGTCCCGGTGCGGGGTCACAACGTGGCCGCCGCTATCGTACATGATCATCATGCGGGCGGTGGCTTTGAACGGCAGCGTGGCAATGAAGTCCATAAGGAGCGGAAACTCGCTGGCCTCGTCGGAAGCGGCCCAGAGATCGGCCTTGTCCAGATCGAGATAACCACCATGTACGGTTTTGCGTTTGGCCAGATTAATGATTCGGGAACCGGGGCGTTTGGGACTGGTCGCCTTGAGCGTCAGAAAGCCGGAGTAAAAAACCTCATCCCATTCTTTCTTATGCTCTTCGATTTTGCGGGTCACGTAGTCGTCGAGCGACTTCAGGCGCTCTACATCGATCAGATCGTCAAAGGATTTATAGCAGGGATAGTGGATGCCGGGATCGATGGACGCGCTTTGCACCTTGCGCTCCAGCACGACACGGCCCACGGCTTCTCCGGCTGGTACCAGAACGTTGCGTTTGAGGGGGCGGAGAATGCGGGATTTTAGAAGTCCACCAACGCTGGCCATAAGGTGACACGAATTATAAGGTATCGGTGAACCCTTACTTAGCCGCCTGCTTCGGCCAAAATCTGAATTCTGACACCAATTTGTGACATCTCGTTGCGATGGAGCGAGGGGGATTTCCAGCCCTTCTTTTGCTATACTTTCAGAGGACAACCACTCATCAAGTGCGGAAGTGGTGAAATGGCAGACACACCATCTTGAGGGGGTGGCGCCGAGAGGCATGGGGGTTCAAGTCCCCCCTTCCGCACCAATTGTCCACAGTTTATTGAGGATTCCGCTCAGAAAAGCGACCGCATGATTTATCTGTTCATCGTTATCCACGTTGCCGTCTGTTTGTTCATGATCGCCATCATCCTTCTTCAGCAGGGCAAGAGCGCCGATCTCGCCGGAGCCTTCGGCGGCCAAGGCTCGCAGACCGCCTTCGGACCGCGCTCCGCCGCCAATCTGCTCACCCGCACCACCACCTGGTGCGCGATCATTTTCATGATTACGTCGATCGGCCTGACCGTCATGATGGCCAAGCAGCACAAGCAGCAGCGCTCCGTACTCTCCGGAACTCAGACCACCCATAGCACGCCGGTGAAAAAGTAGCTCTTCTTCCTTTCGAATCACCAGGGGCAGGCCTCAGCGCCTGCCCTTTTTCGTTTCTGAGGGCCTCGCGTTTTTAATGGCCACCATGCCACAGGCTGCGGCATACTTGCGATGCCTTCAGTCTCCACGCATGGATTACGATTCCCACATCAGTTGGACTGCCATCCGGCGCACCGTAATTGCGCTCGCACTCGTGTGCGGCTCTGTATTCGTTGTTCCGGCGAGAGCGCAGCAACAGCCACTGCCCGAGGACCCTGAAGACGAGAAGCAGATAGGCCTCTGGCTCGATCAGGGAATCTCTACCAGCCTTTCGTCCAGCACCTCGCTCGAGCTCGAATTCCATCAGCGGCTCGATGAGGGAGCATCAAACCTGTTCGAATACTTCTTTCAAGGCGGAGTCGCTTTTCGCCCGCGGCCCTGGCTGACAGTGATACCGATCTATCGCTATCAGCGCTTTCCCGGTAACCCCAGGATTGCCTATGAAAACCGCCTCCAGCTCAACCTCACCTTAAGCAAATCTCGCGGCCTTTGGCGCTACAACCTCCGCACGCTGATCGAAGGCCGCTTCCCCGATGACCGCGAAGCTTCCGCGCGCCTTCGATTCCGGCCTGGCGTCGATTACACCCTGCCGCTTCGCACCACCTGGCGTCCAACCGTCGTCGTAAGCAACGAATTCTTCCTCGTTCCCTGGACAAATCCTTTCGCCAACGGCGGCACCGCCTACACCCAGAACCGTTTTCAGATAGGCGTACGGCTGCCCGTCACCAGTTCATTCGCCATCCGGCCGTACTACATGCTGCAATCCGTCAACCTGCCGCCCGGCTGGGATACCAACACCATCATCGGCATCTCGATGACCGTCAAGGTCCAGCGTAAAACTAGATGAGGATCACGATCATGAAGGTCGGACGAACGACTAAAGCGCGTCGCGAAGCTATATGTCTCCCACCGACTGGAGGTACTCTCGCAATCGTGGGGCATATTGTCCTGCTGCTGCCGTTGATCTTCTGTTCCGGCGTGTTCGCCCAGACTAAGCACCGATCGGATTACATCCGCAGCTCTCAACCGCCGCTGTTGAGCTACAAGGAACTGGTCGCGCTCAATGACGAGGAAACCCTCGATGCCCCTCTGGCCGACAAACTCCACACTTTGTTAACAACGCCCTTTATCAATAATGAGGCGTATTTTGCCGGAACAAAGCCTCGTCGCCCCGATATCAAAGGTATGGGGCCCTCGCTGCGCGTCGTCGAATGGAACATTGAGAGGGGGATCGAGTTCGACGCGATCAAATCACTCCTGACCGACAAGAAAGGATTCATCGCCCGGGTCCATAGCCAGGCTGCCAATAATACGAGCACCGCAAAGGTAGACGATCAGGTGCTGAATGCGCAGATGGACGTGCTCCAATCGGCCGATGTGCTCGTGCTCAATGAAGTCGATTGGGGCATGAAGAGGAGCGACTATCGGGCCGTGGTAAAGGATCTCGCCGCCGCGCTCAAGATGAATTGGGCCTACGGCGTCGAGTTTGTAGAAGTTGATCCCAAGATTCTGGGGACCCAATCGTTCGCGAATGTAAAAGATGAAGCCGAGCGCAAGGAGTTGGAGGAGCTTTTCAGCACCAACAAGGCGCGCCTTTTGGGACTGCATGGCAACGCGATTCTTTCTCGTTATCCGCTTCGCGACGTGAAGCTCGTGCCCTTTAAGTATCAGGCTTACGACTGGTACAACGGCGAGAAGAAATATGGATCCATGGAGGCTGGCAAGCGTAAGGGCGCGAGCCTGCTCTTCGGAGAGGAAATCCTGCGCGAGGTGCGCCGTGGGGGCCGTACCAATCTGATTGCGACGATTGATGTGCCTGATCTTCCGGAGCGCGAGGTAACCATCGTCGCGACTCACCTTGAAAACCGCACGACACCGAAAGGCCGCGTCAAGGAGGCGGATGAAATCCTTGACATGATTCGTCCCATTCATAATCCGGTGGTCGTTGCCGGGGATATGAATACGATGGGGCAGGATGGCTCGGTTATCAGCCTGAAAGCGGCCGCGCTGAAAAAATTAAATGATCCTTCGTTTTGGGCCACACAAGGAGTCAAGTACGCGACAGGAGTGGGCCTCATCATGGACGTTGCCAGTTTTGCTTTCAAGACGGCAAAATTTCAGGCTGACCCGACCGCGTCGGGAGTCCCTTTACTGGCAGCCAATCCCGAGCAGGGGTTCTTTAAGGACCTGAATAAGTATCGCTTCGACGACGGAACCCGCATTGATTTCCGCGGAGATGCAGAACTCTCAGTGAACGGGCGGGCGGGGACCCTGGGCAATTCGAACGAACGCGCCAGCAAGGGATTTGTTACTACTTTCGCCTTACCCCGAACCGTCTCGGCAGTCGGAAAGTTCAGGCTGGACTGGATATTCGTGAAAGATTATCTGAAGGACGATTCCGGAACGGCTGACTCTTACCGCTTTGCGCCGGCCTTTGCACGCACGATGAACGAATCGAACGAAGCGCTGAACCCACGCTTATCAGACCATGCTGCAATCAGTGTAGATTTGCCGATCCTGCAGCCGGCTTTGCCCTGGTCGACCAAATAAGACGCTGTCGGGGCTGCCTAATATCATTTTCACCTCGACACCGATGTCTACGGCGTAGGGTGTCAGGTCCATTTACGAGTTAGACCACCCGCGTTGCGATTTCCCATCGTCGATCTGGTTTTTCCCGCGAAAAATGTTAGTGCCGGCGTTATGATTGCCTCGCCGTAAAACGCCCTTAGGAAGGACCTCTAAATGAACAGTGTGCCGAATTCGCCCGATTCCGGGCTGTCCCGCCGCAGATTCCTTGGCACTGCCCTCGCCGGAACCGCCGCCACACTCGTCGGCGCCGCCTCCACGGGATTTTTCACACCAGAGCGCGCTCTCGCCCAAAGCAACCTCACGCCCGACCAGGCGCTGAAGGAGCTCATGGACGGCAACGATCGCTACCTCGCCGGGCGTTTCACCAGCTTCGACCAGGACAAACAGATCCTCCGCGATCGTACCGTCGAAAAGCAGCAACCGTTCGCTGCCCTTCTCTCCTGTGCCGACTCGCGCGTGCCCGTGGAAATCATCTTCGACCAGAGTATTGGAGAGATCTTCGTCACGCGGGTCGCCGGCAACATCGCTACACCTGAAATCATCGCCAGCCTGGAATTCGGAGCTGCCGTTCTCGGAACCAAGGTCATCATGGTTCTTGGCCACGCTGGTTGCGGCGCTGTTAAGGCGGCCATCGCCAACAATTCCGTCCCCGGCCAGATCAGCGCCCTGTTTCCCCACCTGCGCCCCGCCGTTGACCAGGCTGGTCCCGACCTTGTCGCCACAACCAAGAAGAATGCGTCCATCCAGGCGGCATTGCTAAGCACGGCCTCGCCTGTTCTGGCTCCAATGGTGAAAGACGGCAAGCTGAAAATCGTCGGCGCCTACTATGACCTCGGCACCGGCAAAGTCACCCTCGTCTGACGCCCTTGCGCGTCCATAGCCATCTTCCGCTGCAATTCCAAATGCCCCGGTAAGGCACCCCGTCCGTTCGGCCCGGACAGGTTACCTTATCCAGCGTGAGCCGTCAGCTACTGGAACGAAACATCGAGAACGGTGTATTCCTTCCAGCAATAGATATAGGCGTTGTCTACTGAATACAAGGACATCGGCTGTTTGTTGAAATCGGAGATCAGTTGCTGCCCACTCCGGGTGAAGCCCGTGGCGCCCGACCAGCTATAGAAGCCAACATAGGCGTTATTGCTCACTGACATATAGGAGCTGCTGCCCTTGATGCGATAGTAGTTAATCCCGTTGTAGGGATACGCCTCAAGAGTTACCGCGCTCGCAGGATCGCTGACGAGAATTGCCCAACCGCTACCATTTTTGCCGAGGTATCCCAATTGCACTCCGTTGCTTGAGAGCACCATCTTAAAAGCGTTACCCGCGGCGGCTTGCGGCTCGGATTCTTTGGCATTGGCAAAGGTAGTGGTCGGTTTCAGCGCCGCGGGATCTGTCATGGTCATGGTCGCAGTCATAGTCCTATCCTTTCTTTCCCTTTCGGGACTTCCATTGGGGTTTTCAGGCGACTGGCAGCTCAACCAGGCTTTCCTGCAACCCGGTCAAGCCATAGTGGGGCAATTTCTCGGGCGCACATCAAATCAAAATTGCCCACCTTGGCGTCTTGTGTTTCGTTACAACGCACCCCGAATGCGAAGTAAGTATGTTTCAAACACAAATCCATTCATCCTAAGTCGTGAAGCTGTACATACTGCAGAACGCCGCCAGTCTGCAGAGCCTGGTCGATGGCACTAGAATTAGGGCAGTAAATGAACGGTCGGCGAGGATACAGCCGATCGTTTACCCAGTACTTATTCCAGCCAGTCGAAGTCTTAATAAACTCCTGGGTAAACCCCGCAGCCGAGCGGTATAGTGCTTCGATTTCCAGGCAGCCATTGACACAGATATCCACATAAGACTCGACCATCGGGATGTCAGGCGTCGGCTCCTTAGTCTTGGAAATGTCTTCGGGATTGCTGACAAACAGATAGACTTGGTCTGTCGAATCAAGTGGCCCGCTCCCGTCGAGCATCGTGATCTTCGCATCCACTCGGGTGGCCGTGTAGCCGGTTTCTCGCTCTTTCGTTTTCTCGATATCCGCGACCTTATAAACAACGCCATTGATGGTTGCACCCGCGTTTGATATCGCTCCTAAGTAGGTGCAGGTACTGCCGACGTTGTTAGCGAACTGGTGAAACCAACCGCGCTGATAACCAGTAACGCGCGCCGGCCACGCTCCAACAGCGTCAGGATTTGTGCGTGTCCGCGACGCCCTTTCTATAAGCGAGCCGTATCCGAACACATAGGTATTTCCGGCCATACATATCTCTCCTTACCCAGATATAGACACACGGAATTCCAGCACGCCAGGAAGCGCGCGTGCAGATCGACATTAGCTATTGCACCGGCTCAGAAAGGATCTGGGGCAGGCGACGCCGTGCAGAACGACGTCAACAGGTTCAATGGTATCCGCGGGTCAGCTCCGGTGTCGCTCCGCGCGGCTATCTGCGGAGGGAATTCAGGAGTTCGCCTAAGTGTGCTTATTCAGTTAAGGTGCTTAAACAGTTAAGGTGCCAATGCAGTTAAGGCGCACATATCCGACCTCGAGAACACTTAAGATGAGGCGGAATTACAAAGTCGTCAGACTTAGACTTCTTTTCTGCTCGATGGAATACTCTTCCTCTTCGATCATAAGTGTCAAGAAGTTGTCTTAATAAATTCCTTTAATATGTGTCGACTTTTTGATGGAGTCAGAGACGTGGACTCACCCCCCAGTTACATCTGGTAGTGATCGGCTGGCGGATTTCTCGATTGGCTTCGCCGGCATTCCGAGAGCGATCCGCAGATCGCCTTCACGCCTGGCGCTCAATCAACCTTGATCCCTTGTTCACCCACCACAGTGAACACCGACAACAGACCCGTGGTCCCCAGCAGTTGCCGCACCTGTTGGCCAAGATTCACCAGCTCCAGCGTGCATCCCGCAGAACGCGCCGAGACATACAACCGCACCAGTGTGCCCAGCCCCATACTGTCCACGCGGATAAGGTCCGTGAGGTCTAGCACAATTAGCTTCGTGTCCGGAATCAGCGCCTTGACGTGGCGGTAGAGGACATCGCCTGTACCCGCCACCAGCCTGCCGTGGCATCGCACCACGAACGCATTGCCGGTCCGCTCAACATCGAGCGTTAGCGGACTCGTGGCTGTTTTGTCAGACATCCGCGCATCACCTCGCCAGACTCTGTGAATAGATCCGAAACCGGCGTCGGCAATTCTCGCATGCTCCAGCGGTGAAGGAAAGGACGAACCAGGATGAGACAAGTTGAGATAGGCGCAAACGGTTTTCGAGTTCGCTTCTGTATAATTTCGGCGATTTCCGAAGGGAGTTGCGGCTTTGTCTTCGAAGGGCGGAGTGTCCGGAAACGGAATTCGGCGGGACGGGCACGAGACCTACGGCTTGTCGCCGAAGGATTTCCGCGCCCTGCGCGCGCTGAAAACGCCGGCGCGAATCCAGAAGTTCATCGATGCGCTGCCCTACCAGTACGGGAACACTGCGTGGTCTCCGCAACGGGCGCTGCGGGAGCGTAAAGGACATTGTCTTGAGGGAGCGCTGTTGGCGGCCGCCGCCCTGCGCGTCAATGGCCATCCGCCACTGCTCATGGATCTGGAGGCCGTGTACGACGACGATCACGTTGTGGCCGTCTACCGCGAGCACGGCTTCTGGGGAAGCATTGCCAAATCAAACTTCGCAGGGCTGCGATTCCGCGCGCCTGTCTACCGCACTCTGCGTGAGCTCGCGCTCAGCTACTTCGATCACTACTACAACTTGCGCGGTGAGCGTACCCTGCGTGCCTACTCGGGACCTGTGAACCTTGAGCGTCTGGACAGCCGGCGCTGGATGACCTCCGAAGAAGATGTTTGGTGCGTCCCCGAGTACCTCATCGCGGCGCGGCATTACCCGCTCTTCCCCGACAAGGTTGCGCGCGCACTCCCTCGGCTGGACCGCCGCAGCTTCGAAGCAGGGATGCATGGGTGGGTGAAGCATTGAAGAGATTGCCACACGACGTACAGCTCACGACTTCGCGGAGGTCGCCGCCCACCCTCGCCCGTCGGGACCGGAACAAAAAGGGGGCGCCACACTCGAAGGCGCCCCAAGCTGTGAAGCTTTTCCTAGGGGTTGGTAGAGTTGACGCGCTATGCCGCTTTCCGGATGCTGCATCATCGTCCAGGAACAGGCTATCTTTTGGTCAATTTCGCGTTCAACGGTTGTCGATCCCGCTCAGCCGGACGTGTAATTAGAGTGTGCCGTCTTTTGAAGACTCTACGGGCCCGTATTGCAAGGTCTGTCGCTACCCACTTGCTCGCCGGGAGCGCCATGGGATCCTCCAAAGCCATTTGCTTTCCCGCCTGGGGATTTACCCATGGCATTGTCCCAACTGCAGCATGAGGTACTACCTTCGTCAAAGAAATATACCCCCTCCCCAGACATCCGCGACCGTCAAAACAGAGGGCGCCTGAAAAAGGTGCCCTCAAATCGCTCACCGGGGACGGTGCTAAATGTCAGGACGAGTCCAGAGGAACGCCATCGCGAAACAGGCCAACTATCAATTCAAGTGCCCGAGATGCGGGCATCCAATCAGAATCTACTGGGAAGACCCTCTCGAGGAGAGAGACACGAGCATGCTCTTTGCCGTCGAGTGCCTGCGGTCCGATGGGGGCTGCGGAATAGCGGCCACCCTGCCGGCTTCCTGCGGATGGCCGATCCGTTCTGCCGCCATCCGCTCTCGCTCCCGGTTGCCGCGGCGGCGGCGCTCGGTCGGCTCTCTCAAGTCCGATGTCGGCTTGAGCGGGACAGCCTGACTCCGAACCGGGCTGCAATTCACCGAGGCTGGGCGCAGACTGCCCAGATTTACGATCTTCCCCCAGTAAACCTTCAGTTTCCAATTCGCCCCAAAAGTA
>Ga0335073_10004418_pt1 | contig 19673 bp, 20 predicted proteins | sample Lox_Sample_22_FD_207093 | JGI IMG/M metagenome (GOLD analysis project Ga0335073, IMG submission 207093) | Soil microbial communities from Loxahatchee National Wildlife Refuge, Florida, United States - Lox_Sample_2.2 | ecosystem: Environmental > Terrestrial > Soil > Wetlands | place: USA...
ATCGCAGCCCGTCTTTCACGGCGGAACGCTGCTCCACCAGAAGCGCGCGGCCGAGCGCGCGCTCCAGGAGGCGGCCGCGCAGTACCGCACGACCGTGATCGCCGCGTATCAGAATGTGGCCGACTCGCTGCACGCCGCGCTCGCCGATGCCGATGCCCTCGCGGCGGACGTGCAAGCGGAAAAAGCGGCCAAGGTCACCCTCGATCTCACACGCAAGCAGATGGAGGTGGGCTACGTGAGCGATCTCACACTGCTCGGCGCGGAGGCCGCTTACAGCGAGGCCGTGCTCACCCGCGTTCAAGCCGAGGCCACACGCTACGGGGACACCGTCGCCCTCTTCCAGGCGCTCGGGGGAGGCGGGTGGAACGGCGCGACGCGCCTCGATCACCCCGAGGGCGCCGGCGCCACGCACTGAGGCGGGCTGTGCCCTCGCGCTCGCGCGGATCCCGGCGCGCTTCTTGCTTCCCGAGGCGAGAGGCCGGGGGACGTACCGAGGGAATGAGCGATGAGCGCGGGTACCCACGAGGACGCTTGCGAGGGATCATCCGGCGGCGACCCGCTCGAGCGTGCCTGCGCCGAGCGCGACGAGGTCCGCCGCGCGCTCGAGACGGCCATGGCCGAGCGGGATGCAGCTCGCGCCGAGCTCGAGGAAGCGGATCAACGTCGGGACGAGTTCCTGGCGACGCTCGCTCACGAGCTGCGCAATCCCCTCGCACCCATTCGCAGCGCCATCGAGATCATGCGTATCGCCGAGGGGGATTACGCGACCGCAGCGGCGGCCCGCGCGATCATCGAGCGACAGCTCAAGCATCTCGTGCACCTCATCGACGATGTGGTGGACGTGACGCGCGTCACGCGCGGAAAGCTCGAGCTGCGGTGCGAGCCGGTCGAGCTCGCGCGGATTCTCGAGCTCGCAATCGAGACCAATCGGCCGCTGCTCGAGAGCAAGCAGCAGCACGTGACGCTGGAGCTCGCCTCGAGCGGGCTCGTCGTGCAGGCGGATTCGAGGCGGCTCGCTCAGGTGTTCTCGAACCTCCTCAATAACGCGGCCAAGTACAGCAGTCCCCACGCCGAGATCCGGATCCGCACCGTGCGCGAGGGGCCCGAGGCGGTCGTGACAGTTGCCGACAGCGGGATCGGCATCGAAGGGGCCCTGCTCGGTCGGATCTTCCACCTCTTCGCCGCGCACCAGTGGCCGCAGGCCTCGCCGCACAACGGTCTCGGCGTCGGTCTCACCCTCGTCAGGCGCCTCGTCGAGCTGCACGGGGGCACGGTCTGTGCGGCGAGCGCCGGACCGGGCAAAGGCAGCTGCTTCACGGTGCGGCTCGCTCTGCGTCAGAGCGGGCTCAGCCAGCACGCCTCCGAGGCCGCCTCGGCGCCGCGCCCGAGGCGCACGCCGCGGGCCCGAATCCTCGTCGCCGACGACAACTACGACGCCGCACAAAGCCTCGCGCTCATGCTGGGAATGGACGGACACGATGTGCGCACCGCGAGCGATGGCGTCGAGGCGCTCGAGGTCGCCGAGGAATTCAAGCCGCAGGTGGTGATCCTCGACATCGGCATGCCCCGGCTCGACGGCTACGAGACCGCGCGCCGGCTGCGCGAGCAGTCCTGGGCACATACCGCGCTCGTGTTCGCGCTGACCGGCCGGGGACAGGAGGACGACAGGGAGCGAACGCGTCGCGCGGGCTTCGACCGGCATCTCGTCAAGCCGATCGATCCCGAGGTGCTGACTCAGATGCTGAGCCAAGTGCTAACCAACGGCAACGCCCACGGTTAGGCTCGGCCTGAAACTTCTGCAATGGCAGGGAAACCTTGCACTCCGGCTCGTCCCGGAGTCCATTGGCCCGGCCTCCGCGGCGGCGCGCAGCGGCTGCCGCGCCGAGCGCCGCGAAGCCCAGGCGCTGGTGGATCAGTGCTCGGTGCCGCCGGAAGCGCGCTCCTCGGAGGCGCCGTCGGCGCTCACACCGCCACCGCCGTGGCTCGCCTGCCCGCCCTTGCGGCCGGCCTCCGCGGCGAGTCCGGGATTCTGCGAGAAGCTGCGTTTCTCATCCGGGACGCTTTGACCGCCCTTGCGGCCGGCCTGCGCCGCGAGCGCGCGGTTCTGCGAGAAGCTGCGCTTCTCGCCCGGAACACTCTGGCCGCCCTTGCGGCCGGCCTGCGCTGCGAGCTCGCGATTCTGCGAGAAGCTGCGTTTGGAGTCGGGCACCGCCTTACCGCCCATGCTGGCGATCTGGCGCTGACGCTCCGAGTCCATTGACGCAAATCCGCGATTCGAAGTGCGGCCTTCCTGAGTCCTTCCTTGTGCCATTACCACTTTCCTCCGTAGTCGATTGAGTCTCGCGGCAAACCAGCAAGACGCATGCCGTCCGTGACCGCCGTGCGCACGCGCGAGACCAGTGCAGTCGATTGGACTCGCGAAGGGGCCCGATCGTTCAACGCGCTGCGCAAATCGGTGCGCCAACGCGCATCGGGCGCTGCGGGCGTCCGGTCCGCCGAGCGCGCCTCAAGGCGTGAGGCGGTCGATCACCACATCGACCACGCCGGCCTGCCCTACACGATAACCCGCCTCACCGAACGGATCACCCTTTTGCGCAACCGCGCTCCCGGAGCGCGCAATGCGCGCCACCACCTGTACGTCCTCGCCCGTAACGATGCCGTGACCGGCGATCATGGAATCCGCCGCGGTGAGCTCAACGGTCTGTGGGAAGCGCGTTTCGAGGCGCTTGACAGCGAGCGGGGGACCGGGCTCTTTGGGGTCGCGCACGAAAACGAAGAGCGGCGCGCCCGCGGTCGCTGCACCCCGTAGCCTCGGAGACAAGGCAACCTTGACGCGCACGGCAGCGAGCGGCGTGGCGGCTGCAGATGCCGTCGATCCCGCAGGGGTCTGCCCCGTCGCCGCGCTCGTTCCAGCCGCGCCTGCGAGCTCGTGGTCGATCGCGCTGATCTGCTGTTCGATGAGCGGCCGCACGTTTTCCGGGGGATTGAGCGCGAGAAGCGCCGCGAATCGCTGGCGCGCGAGCGGTAGGTCGCTCCGGTGCAGCGCCGCCGCGGCACCGAGGAACAGCGCTTTGGGGGAATGCGGCGCGAGGACGAGGGCCTGCTCGATGAGACGGCCCGCCCGGCCCGAGAGCTCCGACTCGTCATCGACGGAGAGCGCCTCGGCGAGCCCGAGAAGGGCCTCCGCGCTCTTGCCGCCCGCGAGTCGGTCGGCACGCTGGAAGGCGAGCGTCGCGAGCTCGGTCTGCTCGAGCGCCATGTAGGACCGCCCGAGCATCAACCATCCTTCGAGGTCGGATGGATCGTGCTGTAGCCGGCGCGCGAGATTCGCGACCATCGCCTGAGGCGAGTCCTCCGCCGCGGCGGCCTTCGACCACGACCAGTTGCTGAGCGTCAGATAGAGCGAGGTCGCACCCACGGCGAGCAGCGCTGCAACGCCAAGGGCGGTACCGAGCGCGCGGCTGCTGCCGGCATCGCGACGCAGCAGCGGGAAGGTGATCGCCGCGCAGACCGCCAGGGTGAGCGCCGCGGCGAGGATGATGAACGTGATCATGCGTGGTGCGCGCTCTCGCGTCCCGATGCCTGCGGAGCTCCACCGGCGGCCTGCTCCGGAGGCGGCACCGCCGCGAGCTCATCCTCGAGCGGCTCGTCGTCGCCCGCGACGAGCGCGGCGCGCGCGCGGATGACGCGCAGCGCGACGATGACGCCGATGCCGAGGAGCACCAGCGGGGAGAGCCACAGCCACGCATTGCGCGCGGAGTATTCGGGCTTGAAAAGGATGAACTCGGTGTAGCGCGAGACCAGGTAGTCGCGGATCTGATCGTCGGTCTTGCCCGCGAGCAGCATGCCGCGGATCTCCGCGCGCAGCTCACCGGCCACCTCCACCTCGGAGTCGGCGAGCGTCTCGTTCTGACACTGCACGCAGCGCAGTTGGTGGATGAGCGTCTGGTAACGGGCCTCGAGCTTCGGGTCGGCGAGCTGGTTGGGATCGACCGCGTGGGCGATGCGGGTACCCGAGAGCAGCGCCAGGGCGAGCGCGAGTGCGCACAGGCTGAGCAGGCGCGCGCGGGTCACGAGGTGCGCTCCGCGAGCGCGCGCGGCAAGCGCGAGAGGAACTCCTTCCGCCAGACTTGGTCGGTCATCTCGCCGATCTGCTTGTACACGACGACCCCGTCCGGATTCACGAGAAACGTCTCGGGCGCCCCGTAGACGCCCCAATCGATCGCGACGCGGCCGTCGTGATCGGTGGTGACCGTGCGGTAGGGGTTGCCGAGCTGGGAGAGATACGCGTCCGCCTGCGCGTCGTCGTCGCGCCAATCGATGCCGATGATCGGTACCGCACTGCGCTGCCCGATGGCGAGAAGCTCGCGATGCTCGAGGCGGCAGGTATCGCACCAGGTGCCCCACACGTTGAGCACGTACCAGTGGCCCCGCAGATCTTTCGAGCCGAACGCGCGGTGCGTATCGAGCTCGGGAAGCTCCCAGGACGGCGCCGGCTTTCCGATGAGCGGGGAGTGAATGACGCCCACATCCGGGGAATGCTTGACCCCGATCGCAAGCACCACCGCGATCAACACGAAGGTCGCGAGCGGGATGACGAACTTGGTGGGATGGGGGAGCGAGCTCACGCCGTGCGCTCCTTCGGGCCCGCTTGCGCGGCCTCGGACTCGAGCGCTCCGGCCGCGCCGTACACGAGGCGGTAGCGCCGATCCGATACCGCGCAGAATCCCCCGAGCGCCATGATCATCGGTCCGAGCCACAGGAGCAGCACCATCGGGCGAATCTGCGCGCGCATGCTCCAGCGGCCCGCGCCGAGATCATCGCCGAGCGCGACGAACACGTCCGTTCCGTACTCGTTCTTGATGCCCGCCACGGTGCCCACCTGGCGCCGCACCCAGTAATCGCGCTTCTCGGGATGCAGCACCGTCACGAGTCGACCGTTGCGCGATACGGTGACCTCCGCGCGCACCGCGCTGTAGTTCGGTCCGTCGAGCGAGCGGGTGCCAACGAGCCGGAAGTCGTAGGCTCCGACCCGTGCGCTCTCGCCATTGCCGAGTGCGATGTCGCGCTCGACGGTGTAGGACTCGACGAGCGTGAGCGCGATGACGATCACACCGAGCCCGACGTGCGCGATCGTCATGCCGAGGACGCTGCGCGAGAGCGTGAGCCGGCGCCGCCAGCGATCGATTGGATCTGCGAGCGAGGAGAGAATGATCCACGCTCCGAGGCCGACCCCGACCACGGCGAGGATGTGCTTCCCGGAGAACGCGCCGATCACCACCGCGAGCGCTATGGCGCACGCGATGAGCAGCGTCGCGAGAATCGTGCGGCGACTCTGGGAGAGCTGCCCGCGCTTCCAGTGCGCGTGGATTCCGATCGCGAGCAGCGAGAGCAGCGGCAGGATCGGCAGCAGGAACGTCGGACGGAAGTACGGCGCACCGACCGAGAGCGCGCCCTGTCCGAGCGCCCCGGCGATGAGGGGCGCGATCGTGCCGCCAAATACCGTGGCCGCGGCGATCACGAGCAGCACGTTGTTGAACAGCAGGAACGATTCGCGCGCGGTGAGCTCGAACCCGGCGTTCGACTTGAGCAGGGGCGCACGCCACGCATACAGCGTGAGCGCGCTGCCGATCGCGATCGCCAGAAAGATGAGAATGGCCGTGCCGCGCGTGGGATCGGCGGCGAAGGAATGCACCGAGACGGTCACCCCGGAGCGCACCAGGAAGGTGCCGATGAGGCTCAGCGAGAAACCGAGAATGGCGAGCAGCAGCGTCCAGCTCTTGAACAGTCCCCGCTTGTCGGTGACCGCGAGGGAGTGGATGAGCGCGGTGCCGACCAGCCACGGCATGAAGGATGCGTTCTCCACCGGGTCCCAGGCCCAATATCCGCCCCAGCCGAGCGTGTAGTACGACCACCAGGCACCGAGCGTGATGCCGCAGGTGAGAAAGGCCCAGGCCGCGGTCGCCCAGGGACGCGCCCAGCGGGCCCAGCTCTGGTCGGTCCGCCCTTCCAGCATCGCGGCGCACGCGAAAGCGAACGCGACGGCGAGGCCGACGTATCCCGTGTAGAGCACCGGTGGGTGCGTTGCCAGACCCGGATCCTGCAACAGCGGATTGAGATCGATGCCGTCAGGCGCCGGCGGCTCGAGCCGCAGGAAGGGATTGGAGGTGACGAGCGTGAACAGGAGAAAGCCGAAGCTGATCGCCCCGAGCACCCCGAGCACGCGCGCCGTGAAGCGCGGGGGAAGCCGCGCGGTGCCCACGGTCACCGCGGCGGTCCAGGCGGCGAGCAGGAAGATCCACAGCAGGAGCGATCCCTCATGGGCGCCCCACATGCCGGCGATCCGATAGAAGAGCGGCAGCGCCGTGTTCGAGTTCTCCGCGACGTAGCGCACCGAGAAGTCGAAATTGACGAACGACATCATGAGACAGCCTACGGCCGTCGCGACCATGACGAGCTGACCGGCGACCGCCGGGACGGTCGCCGCGACCCACCGATCACGCCCGAGCGCAGGTCCTGCGATGCCGAAAAACGCCTGCAGCAGCGCAAGCAGCATCGCGAGGATCAGCGCGAATTGACCGAGCTCGGGAAGCATCAGAATCCTCCTTAAGAGCGCGTCGAGGCTTGCGGCGGCTCCGGTACGGTCCGCGGCGCGGCCGGGGATGACGGCAGCACCGGCGCGCGATCGGCTGCGGGTGCGGAGGCTCCCGCACCGGGTTCCCGTCCAAGCGCCTTCGCGACCGCCGGGGGCATGTACTTCTCGTCGTGCTTGGCGAGCACTTCGTCGGCGACGAAGACGCCGTTCTCATTCAGGTGACCGTGCGCGACGACGCCCTGACCCTCGCGAAAGAGGTCGGGCAGGACGCCCGTGTAGGTGACCGGCACCTCGTGCTTGAAATCGGTGACGGTGAAGCGCACCTCCATGCTCCCCGGCTGTCGGTGCACGCTGCCCTTCTCGACCATGCCGCCAAGACGGAAATGCTCTCCAATCGGCACTGCTCGCGCCGCCACTTGCGACGGGACGAAAAAGAACGTCACGTTCTGCCTGAACGCGGTCAAAGCGAGCGCGCCGGAGATGCTCACCCCGATGAGGATTCCGAAGACGAGGAGCATGCGGCGCCGACGGGGCGTCATGAGCTTTCTCCGTGGACCGCGAGGCGGCGCAGCGCCTCGGTGCGCGCCCGTGCGATCAGCCGTCGCGCCCACACGATGTTGAGGATGACCACCGCAAACGTAATCCCGTACGCGGGCCAGAGGAACCGAGCATAGCCCCCCATGCGCAGAAATGACGACAGCGTCACGAGGTCACCGCCTGCTCGATCCAGCTCGCGGTGCGCTCCCGCCGCAGGATCTCGCCGCGGAGACGGGTCAGCAGCAGTGCCGCAAACAGGAGCGTAAATCCCAGAAACATCATGAGCAGCGGGATGAGCATGGAAATGAAGATCGTGGGCTTGCCGAACCTCAACAGGGATGCAGGTTGATGCAAGGAGTTCCACCACACAACCGAATAATGAATGATCGGCACGTCCACGGCACCAACGACCGCCAGGACGGCACTAGCGCGGTCGGCGCGCTGCACATCGTCGAAGGCCGAGCGCAGCCCCATATAGCCAAGGTAGATAAAGAAGAGTAGCAATTCCGAGGTGAGCCGCGGGTCCCACTCCCAGTAGGTACCCCACATGGGGCGCCCCCAGAGCATCCCGGTGAGAAGCGCCGTTGCGGTGAACGACGCCCCGACCGGCGCGCAGCTCGCGGCCACCGCGTGCGCCACCTTCATGCGCCAGATGAGCCCGACTGCGGCAGCCGTCGCCATCGTCATGTACACGAGCACCGACATGTACGCGCTCGGAGCGTGTACGTAGAGGATGCGGAATCCGTCGCCCTGTTGATAGTCGGGCGGCGCGAGCACCAGTCCGTCGTACAGCGCCGCAAGAATGAGTATGCCCGCGGGCCACGCGAACCACGGCGTGAGCTTCTGCGCCAGACGGTAGACGTGCGGCGGCGAGGCCAAGCGATGAAACCAGGTCCAAGTCATGAGGCGAAGACTACTCCAGGCTGATGCGCACCGCCGCCGCGGCTGCGAGCGGCGCGAGCGTCAGGCCGAGAACGGCAATGGCCGCGAGGAGCTCGACCGGCGCCGCGTAGCTCTCGCCCTTGAGCGCGAGCTCCGTCGCACGTGCGCCGAAGATGACAATCGGCACGGAAAGCGGCAGCGTGAGGAGCGACAGCAGCGCACCGCTCCGCTTGACGCCGAGCGTGAGCGCCGCCCCGATGGCTCCGATGAGACTCAGCGCGACGGTGCCGATCGCGATCGACACCACGATTCCGGGCGCCGCGCTGATCGGTGCGCCAAGCGCTGCGGCGGCGAGCGGAGCGACGAGCGCGAGGGGTACACCGGTGAGCGCCCAGTGGGCAGCGGTCTTCGCAAACAGCAGCCACGTGAGCGAGCGGCCCGAGAGCGCGTACTGCTCGAGGGTGCCGTCGTGCGAATCGTCGCGGAACAGGAACTCGAGCGCGAGGAGCGCGGACAGGAGCGCCGCCACCCACAGCACTCCGGCCGCAATCGGCCGGAGGCCGGAGAGTTCCGGCGTAATCGCAAGCGGAAAGAGCGTGGTCACGATCGCGAAGAACGCGAGCGGCTGGATGAGCTGTTCGCGCTTGCGGTAGGCGAGCGTGAGGTCGCGCGCGAGCGCAAGCCGCGCCACCGTGAAGGCGGAAGGTGCATCCTCGTGCCCAGCAACCGTGATTGCGGTGACGCTCATGCGCGCGCGAGCTCGAGTCGGCGCAGGCGCTGCGGACTCACTGCGAGCTCGTGGTGGACCGCGGCGACGGTGAGGCCACCGCCGCCCGTGTGCTCCTCGATCAGCCGGCCGACCAGACGCTGGCCCTCCGAATCGAGATTCGTCGTCGGCTCGTCGAGCAGCCATAGCGGAACGGCGAGCAGAACCAGCCCGGCGAGGGCGACGCGGCGCTTCTGACCCGCGGAGAGCGTGCGCACCAGGCGTTCGGCAAGCCCTGGAATGCCCACGGACTCGAGGGCGCTCGCGATCCGCGTCACCGTAATCCGCCGCCGCAGCCCGACCCAGTACTTGAGGTTCTCGCACGCCGTGAGATCCGCCTTCAATGGTGGCTCGTGACCCAGATAGATCAAGGCGCCGTGAAAGGTCGCCAGGTCGTCCCGCACATCCCGGCCGCCCCAGACCACACGCCCCTCCTCGGGATGCATGAGGCCGCAAAGCGCGCGCAGCAAGGTCGTCTTTCCGGCGCCGTTGGTGCCTGTCACCTGCAGCACCTCTCCGCCGGTGACCTCGAGCGCGACGCCCCGCAGCACGTGCCGTTCGCCGCGCCACAGATGTAGATTCTCGGCCCGCAAGGATAGTTCGGACATGGACTCCGGCGTTTTCTGCGCCCGTGGATTCGGGCTGCGGAGCACACCATGCCCCGGTCCCGGAAAACAAGTTATTCTCTCCAATTCAGTGGCTTAGCGCCATAAGCACTGCTCCTTATGTCACACCCGTCCCACCTCGACTTCTGTAGAATCCGCAGGCGCACCCATTTGCCCGGGTGGCGAAATCGGTAGACGCAAGGGACTTGAGCCATTGAGCACCCAGGTCGGGAAACCCCTGGCGTGAATGGGGTCAAAGTCGGTGGAACAGAAGCGCAATTGCGCCTGCAATACCGAGCTAAGCCTCGACGCCGTGGCGTCGCGGAAAGTGTAGAGACTTGACGGCCCCTGCCTAAACTGCGACCGGTCGGTCGCCGCACGGCAAAGGTAAAGTCCAGACCCCAAATGTCTCGGAATGAGCGGGCCGCAGGGCTCGATCCCTTCGGGACAGCAGCGAAAGCTGTAGCGGGTAAGAAAATCCCTTGGGGGAAACCCCGTGCCGGTTCGAGTCCGGCCCCGGGCAATCCAGGACTCTCAATGGCCGTCCATGAGAGTCCAGCCTTGACACGAGCCGGTGCGTAACTCCTATAATTCACGGCACTTTCTCTCACCCCTGTCCAGCCCTGCCTATGGACAACCTGTCGTCAAACGGGGTCGCTTTAGGGGTAACTGATGCAATTCGAAGTCCCTGTTACCCCGAATCGGTGCAATTGTCCTTGACGGCGATCTGGCACCTGCGCTGCAGGACTCGAACCGGGAGCAGTAACCCCACTCGCGCCCGAATCGCCGGTCGAGGCCAGGTTTCCACGCTCGCTTGACTCGTCTCCGGGAGGCATCGAATGCCCGTTCTCTCCGATACGAAGATCCGCGGCCTCAAGCCCGCCGACAAGGCCTTCAAGCTCTACGACACCGGTGGGCTATTCCTGCTCGTCAATCCTGCGGGTGGTCGCTGGTGGCGATTCAAGTACCACTTCGCCGGCAAGGAGCGCGGGCTGTCACTCGGTACGTACCCTGACATCAGCCTCAAGGATGCGCGCGGTCGGCGCGACGAAGCACGGAGCCTCGTCGCGAAGGGAATCGACCCGAGTCTTCATCGACAGACGGAGCGAGAAGCCCGGACCAATACGTTCAAGCTCATCGCTCAGGAGTGGCTCGCGTCGCAGGAGTCGAGGCTCGCGCCGATCACGCTCGAGAAGGCCCGCTGGATGCTCGAGACGTTTGTCTATCCGCGACTCGGCTCCCGCCCGATTGCTGAAATCACCGCCCAGGAGCTGCTCAGGACCCTTCGCGAGGCCGAAAAGCGCGGCATTCTCGAGACTGCTCATCGCACCAAGCAACGGTGCGGCCAGATCTTTCGTTACGCAATCGTGACCGGGCGCGCGGAGCGGGATATCACCCTGGACCTGCGCGGTGCGCTCGCGCCCGTGAAGACCCAGAATCGCGCAGCGGTCATAGAACCTCAGAAGATCGGCGCCCTCCTTCGCGCGATCGACGGCTATGACGGCTACAGCGTCACAGCGATCGCCCTCAAGCTCTCCGCGCTTCTTTTCGTAAGACCGGGCGAGCTTCGGGGCGCCGAGTGGTCAGAGATCGATCTTGACGCCGGGGAATGGCGCATCCCGAGAACCCGGATGAAGATGGGCGAGCGCCACATCGTACCGCTCGCGACCCAGGCGGTTGAGCTCTTCCGGCGCCTGAAGGAAACCGCTCGCAAGAGCCGGTACGCTTTCCCCTCGCTCCGCACTGCAGAGCGTCCCATCTCAAATAACACGGTAACGGCTGCGCTCAGAAGATTGGGGTACACGGGCGAGGAAATGACGGCGCACGGATTTCGCGCGATGGCCTCGACGTGCCTCAACGAGCTCGGCTGGCATCCCGATCTGATCGAGCTGCAGCTTGCGCATGCGGAGCGGAACAAAGTGCGCGCGGCCTACAACCGATCGGAACGGCTCGCGGAACGTCGGAAGATGATGCAGGCCTGGGCTGACCACCTTGTGCGCCTGAAAGAAGGCGCGGTCTCTTCGTGGGCGCGAGCCCACCCGGCAACTGTTGCTCCAGCCGGTAGCAACCGGAGCAGTCGTGGAGGTAACGAAGCGGCTGAAGCCTCTGGTGTGGAGGGTCATGAAAGTGACTTGGCGAGTACGCAGGCCGTAACCTGAGTGAACGCTGAGCAATCCTCGAAAAGCCCAATGCAGAAGCCGACCCGCCAAGGTTTCGGGGAAGGCTGCCACCTCTGGGGTAGTGAGCAACACGTAACCAGAGGTTCTGCCGGGGTACTGGCGACGGCATGCGTATCAGAGGGAGACCGTGGCAGTTCAGGGAAGCCCCATCACGTGGTCGGTTGCGACGACCGCCAGGACGCCCGCGAGGGACAGGCCGGATGTGGTGAGGTGGCGGAGAGGCCAGCGGTACCGGTGAGATCGGTGTAATGCCGATGGAGATGTTCACTCGATCCCCAGCACGGCCACGAAAGACGAAGAGCTGCCCGGAGAACGGATCCCCCGCGAGGAGCGTCTGAACGAGCGCGGCGAGTCCGTCAAGTCCCTTGCGCATGTCGGTCGCGCCGGCTGCCAGCCACACTTTCACCCCCGCCGGCAGCGCAATCATCGCCGCACCAGAACATCGATCACTTGGGAGAGCATCTTCGCATCCACTCTCCCGCGCACTCGCACGCCGTATCCGTTCGGCAGATCGATCTCAATGGCGCTCTCGAGCGATGTGGGCCTGCTCTTGGGTTCGACTCGATCCGCTGCGGTTTCACTCTGCAGCACCGTCGGGGTGCTCACCTTCACCGGCAGCATCGACGGGATCGGCCCCTCGGAGTTCTCCTTCAGCAATCCCTGCCAGTAGAGCCTTCGCCAGGCGAACACCTGGTTGGCGTTGAATTCGTACCGCCGGGCAACCTCCGCCACCGAGGCCCCGCGCGTATACGTCTCCTTGACGATGCGTTGCTTCTCTTCGATCATGTGTTGTTGGCGACGGGGCCCGATGCGTCGCCCGAGCGAGTCGGTCGCAACGGTCTCTTCCACCGAAGTGTCCACTTACTCCTGCGTGGGCACCTACGATGTGCCCACGTAGCGCATGATCGGCGGCGTCCAGGCTGCCAGCTATGCGGCCATCACCGGACGGTTACCTCACATACGATCGAGCCACTCGAGGTGTTCGGCCGCAAGATCATTCCGGCGGTCGCGGAGCTGTGAGGGAGCATCTCTCCGGCGACCCAGCTGAGCCGCTCTCATTCACGGCACGTTCAAGGTGCGTTCGCCATGATCCGCTCGCCCTAGAACTGAATCAGCTTGAATTGCGTTCCCGGTGCGCCATCGAGCTCGAGAGTACATTGGCCGTCGTCGTTCGCGACCTGGTATTGGATCTTCGGATCGAACGCAAAAAAGACATATCGCTTGTCGCAGCGCAGCTTCACCTGGGAGATGTAACCCTGGTTCACCAGAGCATAGAAATGTCGCTTGAAAAGATGCAGGTACCAGCTGCCCTTCGGCATCGCGCCGGACATCTCATAGGACTCATTGTCCAGACGCAGCTTCCCGAGCTGCGCAACCGCGGATTCGATTTGAGCTGCCGTTCTCATGTCGAGGGACAATTTCTTCAGGCTCTCCGCCGTCTCCAATGCTTCGGCGTACTCCCGCGTCTTGAGCTCGAGCGACATGAGTGAGACCATGGCGGCCTTGAATTCCCGCTTCGACAGAAATTGCGCGACCTTCCCCCAGCTCGTCGCACGTCGCAGCGCATCGAGCTGCTGCGACGCGGTTCCCCACTTGAGCGCGTACTCGTAAGACGCGACCCCCAAATAGGCGTCCTCGTATAGATTGGTCACTTGGAGCTTCTTTAAGAACTGATCGGCGCGGGCCCGGTCACCGCTATCGATTGCGTGCATCGCGACGTTGTAGGCGTCGATGAACTCAGGCTTCGCGCCGGGGACGGCGTCGAAAGTCGGGTTCATAAAAACGTACCGGATCTCGGAGCCGGACTCGACCGGCCGGCCATTGAGCGATCCCGGCTTGAACATGGAGTGTTCGATCGCGCTCTTGGCGGCTTGCTCGAAGGTTGGGTCGCCCGTCGATCCAATGACGGTTACCTCGAACGGCTTGCCGCGCGAATCGACCATGAAGCTGAGCTCGACCCAGCCCTCACTATGGGCGAGCTCTTCACAAGCCCTTCCATCGATGCCGAGGTTCCGGCCGCGAGCGCAATCTGGGGCATGGAGCCTCGTTGGCTGGGGTCCCTTGAACACCTCGATCGGTACGTTCTCCGCCGATGCGCTGGCCGCGGACGGACCCGGTGGTGCCTGCGCACGCGCGCGCGCTGCGACGAGGAGGGCCGTTAGAGTAACGACGACGAGTGCCGTGGGCTGTATTCCCACAAGTATCCCCGACATGGAATAAGCCTTACGCTTGGCGCAAGGCTTCTGATTGTATCCAGACCATCCGATGGTCAAGTTACGCGCTCGCCGTGATCGGCCCACCCTCTGTGGCCGTAGAGAACATAAGATGTATTGAACTAAACCGCTTCGCGGTAGTCGCGAGATTCAGCGCTCTCCGATAGATCCCGCCGTGCCGAGTTTCACGGCTGCGATCCGAGCCTGAGGAGGCTCCCTGCCAAGATGTTGTCGCTGCATGTGCAGCGATTCATCTTGCACCGGAGTCTTATCATGACACCCCTTCGACGACGCATGCTCGAGGACATGCAGATCCGCAATTTCTCGAAGAACACGCAGAAGTCCTATCTCCAACAGGTCTCGCTCTTCGCCCGGCACTTCCGCCGTTCTCCCGAGGGCCTCGGCCCGGAGAACATCCGAACCTACCAGGTCTACCTGACCAACGAGAAGAAGCTCGCACCCGGCTCCATTCTCATCGCAACCTCGGCGCTGCGCTTCCTCTACACCGTGACGATGAAGCGGCCCTGGGATGTCGAGGAAGTCCTACCGATGCCGAAGAAGCCGCAGACTCTTCCCGTAATCCTGAGTCCGGAGGAAGTGCTGCACTTCTTGAGCTGCGTGCCGCGACGAAAATCCCGCGTGGCTCTCACAGTCTGCTACGCAGCCGGCCTTCGTGTCTCGGAAGCCATCGCGCTCAGACCCACCGACATCGACAGTAAGCGCATGACGATCCGGGTAACTCAGGGGAAGGGTCAGAAAGATCGTGACGTGATGCTCTCCGAGCAGCTCCTCGGGATCCTGCGGGATTGGTACCGCTTCGCAAGACCCACCGAGTGGCTGTTTCCGGGCGTGATCCCCGGCTCGCACATCAGCCGTAACGGCGTTGAAGACGCCTGCCAGTTGGCTCACCAGCGCAGTGGCCTCTCGAAGCCGGTCACCCCGCACAGCTTCCGGCACGCATTCGCCTGCCACCTGCTCGAGTACGGGACGGACCTGCGGACTATCCAGCTTTTGCTCGGACATCGGAGCCTTGCGACCACCGCACGATATCTGCGCCTCGCCACCTCCAAGGTCTGCGCGACCCGCAGCCCGTTGGATTTGCTCCCTCGGCCATTGCCCCCGCCGGAACCGACCAAGCCGCCCGAGCACTTCTGATCCGCGCTCCCCGTGGAGCGACCCAAGCTCGAAGTGGCGGATATCCTCCGCCGCTACGGAGATGCCTATCGTGCCGAACACGAGGCATCACTGTCGGGTACGCAGCGGCGCATCATGCGGGCCATCACCGCATGTCGCACTGCTGCGCTCGGCGGCCACGTGGAGGCCTGCGATGCGTGCGGACACCAGCGCATCAGTTATAACAGTTGCCGCAATCGGCACTGCCCGAAGTGCCAGTCGCTTGCCCGGGCGCAGTGGATCGAAGATCGCAAGTCCGAACTCCTGGATTGTCCGTACTTCCACGTCGTCTTCACGCTCCCCGAGGAGATCGCGGCGATCGCCTACCAGAACAAGGCCGTCGTCTACAGGCTGCTCTTCGCCGCAACCGCCGAGACCCTGTGCACGATCGCCGCCGACCCCAGGTACCTCGGCGCCGAGATCGGCTTCTTCGCAGTCCTTCATACCTGGGGACAGAACCTCATGCACCACCCCCACCTGCACTGCGTGGTGCCGGGCGGCGGACTCTCCTCTGATGGCGGACGCTGGGTCGCCTGCCGTCCGGGGTTCTTCCTGCCCGTGCGTGTGCTCTCCCGCTTCTTTCGCCGGCGCTTCCTGGAGCTCCTCGGACAGGCCTTCCACAGCGGCGAGCTCGAGTTCTTCTCCGCTCTGGAGAGCCTTCGGGAGCGGAAGGCATTCCATCGGTATCTCGATCCAGTGCGGGAGAAGGAGTGGATCGTCTACGCCAAGGCCCCCTTTGCAGGCCCCGAGCAGGTCCTCGATTACGTGGGCCGATACACGCACCGCGTCGCCATCTCGAACAACCGCCTGCTCGACATCGAGGACGGACATGTCACCTTCCGCTGGAGAGACTATCGCGACGGCGATGCTCAGAAGGTCATGACGCTCGAAGCAGCGGAGTTCATCCGTCGCCTCCTGCTGCACGTGCTGCCACCGGGCTTTCAACGCATCCGCTACTTCGGGTTCCTGGGCAACCGTCGTCGGCAGGAGAAGCTCGAGCAATGCCGCCGCCTGCTGCACATGGACCCCGCAGCGCCGGAGCAAACCGATGCGGCGGCGACGCCCGACTATCGAGACCGGTACGAGGTCCTCACCGGTCTATCCCTGCACGAGTGCCCGGTCTGTCGCCGCGGTCACATGCTGCCCATCGAGCAACTTCCGCCATCTAGACCTCCGGCGCCATCGATCCCTCTCGACACATCATGATTCCCGTCCGCCTGCACCAACCACCGAACTTCCCGATCGGGCCCCACGGCACCGAGGACTCCCGTCGCCTCCTTCGCCCCGAGACATCGTCCACGAGCCTCTTTGGAGCCGCGTGCGGTGCGGCTGTCGGCTCAATCGACCGTCCTCGCCGCCTGTCACGCTGCTCCGCACTTCAACTCTGCACCACTACTTGCACGCCACGCAGACAAGACCGAAGAATCAATCCCCATAGCGTTCAGCGCGGCGGGCGGTTTAGTTCAATACATTTTTAGCGCAGCGTCGCCGGCTACTTCGGCTCGCATCCGCACTCCCAATGCGGCAACGCTACGCTAAAAACGCTCTGCATTATGCGCAGTACCTCCTCCGAAGACACAGAATTCGCAGGTATCAAGACTTAACATAACGTCTGCGATCTCCGTGCTCAGAGCGATGGCCACCCACTCAAGAAAAGACGCGCGGGCGGATGCGCGCGGTACGACGGTTGTCGGAGGTGGACCCAGTTGGCGGAGCGCACACCGCGAGCGGGCATTGATGCGGCGATGGTCGAGCGCGTGCGCTCAGGATCAGATCGGGTTCTGGTGCCTCCGTTGGCCACGCCCACACGTTTACGCTCTCGCCGATGCGCCAGCCCATGAACACGGCTCCCAAGCGCCGCCCGATCGGAGTTACCGCAGACCTCAGCGAGAAGAGCTGAGCCTCAGCGCCGTACTCGCCCGTGTCGATCGAGCAAACCACGACGCCGCCATCGTCGTCGCCCAGGCGAACCTTGTCGCCGAGCATCACATCTTGACCGTCTGCATATCTCATTGCTGCATCGCTAACCAACGATAGCCTCGGCGTCCAATGAGAGCCGCTTAGTTTAGTTACTGTAGATCTGGGATGCCCTTATGGCGGCAATCCTGGAGTCTCTCAGCTCCACGTCCAACTGGCTCGTCACGTCAAAAGTGGTCGTCCGTCCCCCTGATTGGACGGGAGTGGTGCCCGAGTAGCGGTAGCTCCACCAGCCCCGATTCGCTTGGGGCTCCGCGCCAAGTTTCGACCGGAGTTCTTGCTTCGATTGCCCCAGCCACAGGCCATTGTCGAACGCGATCTTATCGACCGGCATGCTCGGCGCTCGGCACTCCGTGGTTTTGGTAGCCGTTGGGCTTAATCTAATTGCAATAACCCCTGTCACCAAATGATTCGCACCGCCCATCTCGCCATCGGAGATGAACCAGAGGCGCTCCTTCTGAGTCTTCTCCGTGAACGTATAGCAAAGCCAATAGACGCTCTCTCCGGCATCCCCTTCGTGCTGCATCAGTTGGCGCGAAATTCTATTGGCTATGTCATCCAGTTGAGTGGCCTCAAACTCGACGTGGAAGCTTCCCACGGAGATTCCACCGGCCGGCGTAGCCCGGAGCTCCGTGATGCCGAGTGTCTTGCCACGCGCCGGCGCCGGCGGCGGGCTCTGCGCCACGGCCTGCGCAGCCGCCAACCACAGCACGAGGAGACGCGCGAGGCGGAGTGCCTTGCTCGGCCACGCGGTGGACCGCGCAATCACCATGTGACGCTCAGCGTTTCGCCAGGCGGAATTGCGGCTCGACAATTGTGGTTAGCGACAATGCGTTGTTGACGGTGCCCAATAGGTCGCCCGGAGAAACGCCGCGACTGACAACCTGATTGATGCCGTGGTCCGCAAATCCCGAAATGTCCAGCTCCGGATTTTCAACGACGGTTCCCAGCTTCCCAAAGCTCTGGCCGAGCAGGCTCGTGGCTTCGCCTGCGCCTGGACCTGCCCCGCTTTGGTGGACGGGTAGTTATCACAGAACCGTCTTCATCTTGGATCTCTTTCTCTATCCAATCCTCTCCTTCAGCGGCGAAGCCGAAGCGCGGTCTGACCGGCCGAAGGCCGGGCAGATGCTTGGGCCGCGTCGCTCTGAAGTGCGTGGCGTTCGTAGTTGACCGGTGAGCGATATCCCAGAGACGAGTGGCGCCGATGGGAATTGTACCAACCCTCCAGCCAATCAACGACTGCCATCTTGGCTTCCGCCTGGCTCTTGAAGCGCCAGCGGTTGAGCACTTCGCGCTCGAGAGTTGCGAAGAAGCTTTCCGCCATCGCGTTGTCGTATGCATCCCCGACCGTCCCCATCGAGGGCATGATCCCGGCTTCCTGGCAGCGCTTGCCAAAGGCGTAGCTGGTGTACTGCCCGGGTTCAACTGGTCGTCGCAACGAACTCTCCGGTCACATCTTACTTCCAAAATCTTCATAGCAGTGCAGTCTGACGCGAATGCGTCAGAAGGCGGCGCTCGATGCGGAGCGAGAAGCTCGTTCAGTCCGCCTGCGCAAGATCTGGCTGAGTGCTTCGGCTGGCGTTCGCCAGCCGAGCGTCTTTCGAGGTCTGCTGTTGAGGGTGATAGCCACTGCGTCGAGCTCTCGCTCAGAATATCTGCTGATGTCCGTACCTTTGGGAAAGTACTGCCGCAGCAGTCCGTTAGTGTTCTCGTTTGTGCCACGCTGCCACGGACTTTGCGGATCGCAGAAATAGACTTTCAATCCGGTGTCGATCCGAAGCTGAGCATGTTGGGCCAGCTCCGCCCCTTGGTCCCAGGTCAGCGATCGTCGCAGTTGTGCTGGCAGCATCTGGATCTTCTTCGCAATGGCGTCGCGGACGGCTTTGGCGCCTCGACCAGCCAGGGCCGGTCCGTTCTTAACCCCGGCTCCGGGTACATGTCCAGCCATCCGTGGCAAATGCAGCAGCATCGTGAATCGCGTGGTGCGCTCGACCAGCGTACCGATTGCGGAGCTGTTCAGGCCGATGATCATGTCGCCCTCCCAGTGACCCGGCACGGCGCGGTCCGCAGCTTCGGCGGGGCGCTGACTGATCATCACCTCGGGCGTGATAAACGACTTGCCCCGTTGCCGCGTTCTGGCGCGCGGTACCCGCAATGCCCGACCAGTACGAAGGCAGGCAGACAGCTCCCGTCGCAGTGCGCCTCGGCCCTGCACATAGAGCGCCTGGTAGATGGCTTCGTGGGAGATCCTCATGTTCGTATCATGCGGGAAGTCGATCGGCAATCGTCGGCTGATCTGCTGCGGGCTCCAGCACTTGCCCCACCGTCGGTCGGCACGGCGGCCATGGCGCCGCCCCTTCCATGGCACCTGCGGTCCCTGAATCGGTATGCCGCGGGCGTCGGCGACAGCACCGGCGAGTCTGTCTTGCACATAGCGTCGCAACCGAGCGTTCTGGGCAAGCTTGGCGGCTTTGGGTCGCGCGGCTGCGTGTCCAGCCTTCCACTGCGCGACCGTGGCCCGATATCGCAATACACCGCCGCGGGTCTCAGCGTTGCGACGTAGCTCGCGCGAAATCGTCGATGGCGATCGCTCCATCCGCCGGGCGATCTCGCGAACTGCCAAGCGCTGCGCGTTCAATAGCGCGAGCTCCTCGCGCTCACCGAACGACAAGAATCGCCCTGAGAGCGGAACCAAACTGATCGGCGCCATCCCACCGGCCTCGCGGAACCAGCGCGTGCCAACCG